>Ga0316191_10004024_pt1 | contig 10921 bp, 9 predicted proteins | sample Eddworburr2cm_MG_FD_204928 | JGI IMG/M metagenome (GOLD analysis project Ga0316191, IMG submission 204928) | Coastal sediment microbial communities from Maine, United States - Eddy worm burrow 2 cm | ecosystem: Environmental > Aquatic > Marine > Coastal > Sediment | place: USA: Maine | collected... | reverse complement strand
TAGCCATCCAGGCCATCGGAGAACCCCGCAATGCAAAACAGGAGCAGCGCCCAACCGAACTGCCCATCGAGAATCAGCATCAAGACAGGTGCCACCAAGACGATGCGCATCACCGAAATTGCGTTTGGTAACCAGCCTAGTGACATCGCCGCCGTTCTCTATGGACTGAGGTAAAACTCTAGCGCGCCTGAATCCGGTATCGAATCCTGCGGCTCCTGCTCGATCAGGCCGTTGAATCGAAGCGCCCGGCTCAGGCGATCGGCGCCACCGCGGATTTCGACACGATAACTGGCGCGATCGCCGGTCACTTCTGTCAGCGTGAAACCCTCGATCAGGGACATCTCCTTGAGAATCTGCTGGACACTTCCAAAGGCGTCGACAGAGGCGACACCCGACACGTTGAGAACCACCGCTTCAATGGGTGCGTTACCCCCCACCGCAAATTCAGCGGACAGCAGATCCGCGACCTGGCTGACGACCGCTTCGGGGGCACCATTCAATTCCGACCGGGCTCCGGTGAAGTAGTACGTCCACCGGCTGCGCTGACCGGATGACGGACGGATACGCCCGATCAGAATAGAGTTCACGTCGTAGCGCTCCGACGCGTAGAGGATCGTCTCATCGAAGCCACCCCAGATATCGGAGAATGTGACGGTCTGCAGGTCAGTCGTATCCAGTAACGGGAAGACCATCGGCAGGCCGCGACGCTCGGATATCTCGAGGAGCCTTTCACGGATCAGCCGATTCCGGTCGATTGAACGCGCTTCATCCTGTGGCCGTTCCGGGTCGCCCGCGCCGATCATTTCGCGGGTACCCTGACCCCAGTCAACGGCCAGCCAGACCAGGGTCAGCGGACGTTCCGCACCCCAGAAAGTTTGCCCGGCATTGCGCAAGACCTGCTCAATCGCCTCTCCGTCGAAGGTAACCCACAGAGTGTCGTCGGCGCCGGAGCGGAACTGGATAACATACGACGAAGGATCGGGAAACATCTCCGCGACCGCTTCATCGTTCTCCGCAATCCCCGCGCCCGACACGCGCATCAGGATCTCCCTGAGCGCTGCATCATAAGCATCTGCGCGCGGATCCTCGGCCTCCTGGTCGAGGGCCACTTCGGCCGTGAACAACGTGGGTACTTCAACCGCACCGGCCGGCGAGCAAAGCACCAGCGTCAACAGAAGCGCTCCCCGACACCAGTCGGTCAAATTTGATCTACGAGATTTCACAAGGGTGGTTTCCCCGGTTGGCACTAAGCACTATTATATCGCCCTCCCGGAGTATGCCACCCCAAAATGAGCAATAAACCACTAACGTACAAAGACGCCGGCGTCGACATCGACGCTGGCAACGAACTTGTAGAGCGGATCAAGCCACTCGTCAAGCGCACTCAACGTCCTGAGGTGCTCGCCGGCATCGGGGGCTTTGGCGGCCTGTTCTCGCTGCCACCCGGTCGTTACACAGAACCCGTACTCGTTTCGGGAACTGACGGTGTGGGTACCAAGCTCATGCTGGCACAGCACCTCAACCAGCACCGCACGATCGGCATCGACCTGGTCGCCATGTGTGTCAACGATGTGCTCGTTCAGGGCGCGGAGCCGCTGTTCTTTCTCGACTACTTTGCGTGCGGCAAACTCGACAACGACGTCGCCACTGACGTTATTGCGGGCATTGCCGACGGCTGCCTGCAGGCCGGCGCCGCGCTGATTGGTGGTGAGACCGCGGAGATGCCGGATATGTACGCGCCGGGCGAGTACGATCTCGCCGGATTCACGGTGGGTGCGGTTGAGCGCGAAGACCTGATCGACGGAAGCAACATCGCCGAGGGCGACATCATCATTGGAATCGCCTCAAACGGCCCGCATTCCAACGGCTATTCGCTGATTCGAAAGGTGCTCGATCGCGCCGGTGATGCGGAGATTGATGGCATGGCGGCTGCGGAGCGCTTGCTGGCGCCGACTCGGATCTACGTCAAACCGGTGCTTTCGCTGCTCGAAGAAATCAAGGTGAACGGCCTGGCACATATCACCGGCGGTGGCATCACCGAAAACATTCCGCGCGTATTACGTAACGATCTGAGCGCCGCGATTGATACCACGTCCTGGGAGCAAGGCGCAGTTTTCGATTTCCTGCAGGAGCACGGAAACATTGAAACTGACGAGATGCGCCGTACGTTCAACTGCGGCGTCGGCATGGTCGTCGTCGTCAATCCATCCCATGCTTTCCGGGCCATCGAACTGCTCAATGCCCATGGCGAACAGGCGTTTCAGCTGGGCACGATTATTCCGGGCAAACAGGAAGTGCAGTACGTCTGATGTCCTGCCGAACCGCGATCCTGATCTCCGGATCGGGCACCAACCTGCAGGCATTCATCGATGCCGTAGCCGCAGGCAATCTCGATCTCGACCTGTGCATCGTATTCAGTAACAAACCAGACGCCTACGGGCTCGAGCGAGCAAAAAAGGCCGGTATTCCGACCGCCTGCATTGAGCATGGAAATTTTCCGGACCGCGAGTCGTTCGACAGGGCGGTCATCGAGGAACTGGATCGATATGCACCGGACCTGCTGATCCTGGCTGGTTTTATGCGCATCCTGAGCCCCGCGTTTGTCGATCACTACAAAGGCAGGATCCTCAATATCCACCCCGCCCTGCTACCGAAGTACCCTGGATTGAATACCCACCAACGCGCGCTGGACGCGGGTGAAGAGTGGCACGGCAGCACCGTGCACTTCGTTACCGAGGAACTCGATGGCGGGCCACGGATCCTGCAGGGCCGCTTGCGCATTGACCCGGCAGAGTCGGCTGACGAACTGCAAACGCGCGTGCAGGCGATCGAGCACAAGATCTATCCCGAAGCCGCCGGGCTCGTGGGGTCGGGACGCGTCGTCTTCGAAGACGGCCGGTCACTGGTCGACGGAGAGGTCACCGACGAACCGTTTGTGCAATCGTACGAGTGAGCGACAACCGCACCGCGCCTTAGGATCGGAGCCCGCTATCGTCAACACCAGTTCAATGGATCGCAAACGGGGCCTGGCGGCAGTAATCGCGTCGATGGTCATCGTTAACCTTGTCTATGGATTGACGTTACCCCTGCTGTCATTGGTGCTCGACGCGCAAGGTATTAACAGGACCATGATTGGTCTGAGCGTCGTCGCCCAGGCCAGTGCCGGTGTCGTGCTCGCACCCATAATGCCGCGACTGATCTTGCGGACCGGTGCGGCGCGCGCCATGCGCTACGCGACCATACTCGCCGCGGCGACGCTGATTGCGCTGGGCCTGTTGCAGGACATTTACGCCTGGTTCCCATTGCGCTTCCTGCTCGGTGGGGCAGCGGCCATGCTGTGGTCCGCCAGCGAGGCCATGATCAATGACCTTGCCGAAGACAACTGGCGAGGCAGGATTATCGGCATGTACGGATCGGCGGGCGCTGCAGGATTTGCTCTCGGTCCACTGGTATTGCTGGTTACAGGAACAGAGGGGCTCCTGCCGTTCCTGGTCACCGCTGCAATCGTCGCCGTCGCCAGCCTGCCCTTGTTCTGGTTACGGAATGACGCCGACGCCGATCTTGATGGAGGAAACGTAAGCCTGCGCCGGATATTCTGGCTCGTTCCGCACATCATGATTCTCAATCTCGTCTATGCGGCTGCAATGGAGGCGTTCATCACGTTTTTCCCGTTGTTCGGCATACACATTGGGCTCGGGGAGGCTCGTAGCCTGTCGCTGCTGACGGTATTCGCATTGGGCGGCGTTCTGCTCCAGTTGCCTCTCGGCTGGTTAGCAGATCATATGCGCCGATACCGATTGCTATTGCTTTGCCTGATTACGACGATAGCCGGGTTCCTGATATTTCCACAGGTCGTCTCCGCCCCGATTGCCGGCCCCGTATTTGTGTTCGCGTTGGGTGGCGCGGAGGGGATGATCTACGCGCTTGGCGTGATTCTGCTTGGGCAGACATTTCGCGGTACGGACCTGGCGGCTGCCAGCGTCTTGTTTACCGGCATGTGGGGTGCAGGAATGATGATCGGGCCGGCGCTGGTCGGCGTTGGAATGGACCTCTTCGGCAACGAATCGTTGCCGATACTAATCGCGGCGGTTTATGCGCTATACCTGCCAGTGTTTTTCCTGGCCAGGAAATGAACTCTCGTCGCTCGTTGCAGTAAGCAGTGACTCGACTCAGGCCTTGGGCAAAGTAACGCCCGTCTGGCCCTGGTATTTGCCGCCACGATCCTTGTAAGACGTCTCGCAGGGCTCGTCCGACTCCAGGAACAGCATCTGGGCCACGCCTTCGTTCGCATAGATCTTCGCGGGCAGGGGCGTCGTATTCGAGAATTCAAGCGTCACGTGACCTTCCCACTCGGGTTCGAGCGGCGTCACGTTGACGATGATGCCACAGCGGGCATACGTCGATTTGCCGAGGCAGATCGTCAATACAGTGCGCGGAATGCGGAAATATTCGACGGTGCGCGCCAGCGCAAACGAGTTCGGCGGAATAACGCACACGTCACTCTTCACGTCCACAAAACTGGTCTGATCAAACCCCTTCGGATCGACGATGGCCGAATTGATATTCGTGAAGATCTTGAACTCGTCTGAGCAGCGGACGTCGTAGCCGTAGCTCGACGTGCCGTAACTGACAATCTTCCCCTGCTCGTTTTCCCGGACCTGGCCGGGCTCGAAGGGTTCGATCATCCCCTGCCCTTCAGCCATGCGGCGAATCCAGAGATCGGACTTGATGCTCATTTGGCGTCCTCGACGACGATACTTCCGAATTTCGAGCTGTGATCGACGCGCTCTGCTGCCTGCGCAGCCGACAGATTCCAGGCGGCCTGGCGAAACGCGTCGGCAATAGCCGAGTTGGGCTCGGCGACAACGGTTGGCTCGCCCGCATCCATCTGTTCGCGAATTCGCGAATCGAGCGGCAACCTTCCCAGCAGGCGCACGTCAAAGTCCTTCACAATCTGCTCGGCACCGCCCGCTCCAAAGATGGCGTCCTCGTGGCCACAGCTCGAGCAGATATGCGTCGCCATGTTCTCGATGACACCGAAGACGGGAATGGACACCTTGCGGAACATCGCCAGGCCCTTGCGGGCATCGAGCGTCGCAATATTCTGGGGTGTCGTGATGATGACCGACCCCGAAACGGGTATTTGTTGCGACAGGGTCAGCTGGATATCCCCGGTTCCCGGCGGCATGTCGACAATCAGGTAGTCGAGATCGTCCCAATTGGTCTGCGTAGCCAGTTGGTTTAGCGCCGATGTGACCATGGGACCCCGCCAGACCATTGGCTGGTCGGCATCGACCAATGCGCCCATGGACATTACCTGCAGTCCGTACGCGCGCAATGGCAGCATGGTTTTGCCGTCCTCGGTTTCCGGTACCTGGCCATCGACGCCCAGCATCTGCGGTTGGCTGGGCCCGTAAATATCTGCGTCGAGTACGCCGACCGACGCGCCCTCAGCCAGCAACGCCAGTGCAAGATTGGCGGCGACAGTGGATTTACCGACACCGCCCTTGCCGGAAGCGACGGCGATCAGGTTCTTTACGCCGGGTATTGGCTTCAGATTGCGCTGCACGGCGTGTTGCGTAATGCGCGTCTTCAGCACAATATCGCCCGCCTGCAGCCCATGATCGGCACGCAATACTGCGTCAATGTCGTTTTTGATGGCCTCGTGCGCACTTTTGCACGGAAACCCCAGCTCGATGGTCGCGTTCACCGCCACGTCGTTTACGGTGACATCGCGTACCCGCGCCACCTCGCCCAACGGGCGCCCGACTGCCGATAATTCGATGGAATTTAATAACTTGGAATGATCTGATTCTGTTGACACGGTCACACTTCGCACGCTCGTATTAGGTAAAATTTCCCCAGGAACTGCCGGCTTCGGCCGGGGAAACGGGGGCACATTGTATAGGCCTGAATCGGCTGAAAGCCAGCATTGGCGGGCGATGTGCATTGGCCAATGTGGCATAATGCCGCGACTTTGCTTAGGGCAAGAGCGAAATCTGGTTTGTTTTTGACGAAGAACACAATGATTGATGCGGCTGGCGCAGGGATACGGCTATGAGTTTCCTTGCCTCATTTCGCTCGGACCAGGTGCTGTCGCAACTTGTCGCCGAACCCGATCCCTCGTCTCCGGATGCGCAAAAACTCGTCGCAAAACTGAAGAAAGCCGGCAGCAAGGCCGTTCCCAAGATCATCGACGCGCTCGCTCTCTCAGACAAATCCCACACCATGGTCCTCGTCGATATTCTTGGCTCGCTCGTCAATGACAAGAACCTCGACATGTACCGCGAAGGGCTCGCCGATGGCAACGAACGCGTCATGTCCGGCACTGCGTGGGCGCTCTCGAGCAGCACGGACTACAACCCGAATTCACTGCTGGATTTCTTTGACGATGATGAAGTTTCGAAAGCCGCACTGATCGAAGTCCTGCGTGTCCACAAGCAGGATCTCTCGGTCCACGAATTGTTGCAGCGCGCTTACGACTGTGAACCCAAGGAAAAAGCGGCGATTTTCAGAATCATCGAAGATACCGTCAGGCCAGACATGGTCCCCGACCTGATCGCACGTATGGGCGGCAAGGACCCGGTCATCAAGATTCACCTGATGAACCTGCTCGCGAAATTCGACAAGGACGGAATTAATAACGCGATCGAGGCGCAACTCAAGGACCCGAACAAGATGGTCCGCAGTGCAGCCCTCAGCGCACTGGGCACGCGCGGCGCCAAGATTAACGTCGATAAGGTTGCCGCCCTGCTGACAGACCCGGATCTCGATGTCCAGGGCAAAGCGGTTGACGTACTGATCGCCGCCAAGCACCCGGACACCGTCAAATATCTCGTCAACGCGCTCAAAGACGAGTCGGAATACTCACGTCGTGCGGCCGTTGAAGTATTGAATGAAATCGGCGACGAAGAATCAGTCAAAGATCTGCTCGACGCGATTAAGGATGACGACTGGTGGGTTCGCTCTCGAGCGGGCGATGCGCTGGCGGAAATTGGCGGACCGCGGGTCGTCGACTCGGTCGTCAGTCTGATCGGCCATAAGGACGAAGAAATTCGCCGTACGGCGATCGAAATCCTCAATGCCACCAAGAGTGACCGAGCTGAAGATCACCTGATCAAAGCCACCGACGATACGGACTGGTGGGTTCGCGAGCGCGCGGTTGATGCGCTGGCCAAGATCGGCAGCACAAAGGCCGTGCCGAAGATCGAGGCGATGCTCGGACAGAACCCGAAAACGGACACTGTCCTGGTTCGCGCGCTGGGCAAGCTTGGTAACCATAATCACATCGCCAAGATTCTGCCGCTGTTAAAGAGCGCCGAACGCGACGTCCAGATCGAAGCGATCAAAGCCATCTCGCACCTCGCTAATGACTCGCAGGCCGACACGGTTCGCGACCTGCTGAAGAAGATCAAGCAATCGGAAGACATCACGATTATCAACGTCGCCGACAAGGCCCTTCAGGAGTTAGACGGGAAGTACTCGGAAACAGTTCTCGAGCAGAACATCCGGGCGGAAAAGGTTGCCGAGAACACCAAAACGCTGCTGGTCGAGAACGAAGATCTCGAAAAACTGTTGCAGGCCGCGAAAGAAGAAAGTGCAGTCGCGCACGCCGATGGCGAGGGCGACATCGTGCCAGCGGCTGGAACCGCGGCGCCCATGGCTGCACCTGTCCTGGATATTTCAAAGCTCAACCCGGGCGATGTTATCGAGGGTCGCTACCGGTACATCGAAAAGATCGGTAAAGGCGCCTTCGGCACCGTACTGCTGATGGAAGACGAAGTTGTCGACGAGCAACTCATTCTCAAGTTCCTCAACCCGAATGTATCCTCTGACGAAGAGATGATGAAGCGCTTCGTGCACGAGCTTCGCTATTCGCGAAAAATCACGCACCGCAACGTCATTCGCATCTACGATTTCCTGAACCTGCAGGGCTGCTACGCGATTTCTATGGAGTACTTCCCGTCGCATACCTTGTCCGGCGAGATCCCCGACAGCAAACCGATGGACCTGAAAAAGGCCCTGGGTTTCTCGCACGATATGGCGACTGGCATGAGCGTGGCGCACCTCGCCGGTGTCATTCACCGCGACCTCAAGCCCGCCAACATCCTGGTTAACGACGAAGGCCTTCTGAAGATCGTGGACTTTGGTGTTGCCGCCGCTGCGAGTAGCGGCGACACGCAGCTAACCAAGACCGGCTATGTCATCGGATCACCGAAATACATGGCACCGGAACAGATCTTGGGCAAAAAGGTGGATGAGACGGCTGATGTCTACAGCATCGGCGTCATCATGTATGAGATGTGCACCGGTGTGCCGCCCTACAGTCGCGGCGACCATATGTCGGTGATGTACCAGCACGTCCAGGGCAAGGCGATGAGCGCCCAGGAAATTAACGAAGACCTGCCTGACGACTTAGCTGCGGTAATCATCAAGGCCATGTCCGTCGACAAGACCAAGCGCTACCAGTCGATGGAAGAGCTTACAGACGCGCTCGATACCGTTAAACTCTGAGACCAGACATGGCACGCATCGATGCATTCCTGAAACTCGGCCTGGCGCAAGGCTGCTCTGACGTCCACCTGGCCGTTGGCGTACCTCCGATGCTGCGCATGAACGGCGACCTGATGCCGATCAAGTTTCGCGAACTGTCTGACACGGAACTCGAAACCTATCTGCTTGAGATCCTCACCAACAAGCAGAAAGAGCGTCTCCACGAAGGTCACGATCTGGACTTCTCGTATGTCGGCGATGAAAGCGGGCGGTTTCGCGTCAATGTATTCAGAAAGGCGACCGGATTGGGCGCCGTGTTCCGTCACATTCCGGGTGATGTGCCCAAACTGGATCAACTGAACGTCCCGCCGGTACTGAAGAAATTCTGCGAATACCACCAGGGCATGGTGCTCGTCACGGGCAGCACCGGTACCGGTAAGTCGACAACGCTCGCGGCGATGATCGACTACCTCAACGAGTCCCGCAATCTCAATATCATCAGCCTGGAGGACCCGATCGAATTTGTCCATCCAAGCAAGCAGTGCCAGGTTATCCAGCGCGAAGTGGGTACACACGTCGTGAGTTTCGCAGATGGCGTGCGCTCGGCTATGCGCGAAGATCCGGACGTCATCCTCGTCGGCGAGCTGCGCGATGCCGAGACGATTTCGATGGCGATGACCGCCGCAGAGACCGGTCACCTCGTGCTGGGTACGCTGCATACCACCGGCGCGGTCAAGACGATTGACAGAATCATCGACGCACTGCCTGGCGAATTGCGTGAACAAACGAAAGGATTTCTCGCGATGAGTCTCAAGGCTGTCGTGACCCAGGTACTCGTCAAGACGCCGGATGGCCGTGGCCGGCGCGCCATCCTGGAAATACTCGTCAACAATCGTGCCATTGCGAAGCTGATCACAACAGACCAGACGCACCAGATTGGGTCGCAGCTGCAAACGGGCAAGGATCTTGGCATGCAGGTAATGGACTCGGCCCTGCTCGAAGCGATCAATGCCAAGGAAATCGATCCGGACGATGCCATCCGGTTTGCGAACGACAAGAAGAAATTCTCGCGATTCGTAACCGATACCGACCTCGTCCCTCTCCTTGATATCGGCGACCAATCCAAGGTCTGATGCTATGAAAATAGATAGCTACCTGATGGAAGCACTCAAGCAGAAAGCCTCCGATTTGCATTTCATCTCGGGCGACCCTGTACGTGCGCGGGTGAATGGTAATTTGGGAACGTTGCTCGACGAAAAGCTGACCACGGAAGTGGTCCAGGAAGCCGTCTTCGAGATTATGGACGGCGCGGCAAAGCGCACGTTCGAGGAAGTTGATGCAGCGGATTTCGCCTACGACATTCCCGAGGTCTCGCGTTTTCGCGTCAATGCGTTCCGCCACCTCAACGGTATCGGCGCTATCTTCCGCGCGATCCCGTCAAAGGCGATGACGCTCGAAGAGCTCGACATGCCGAAAGTCGTGCATCAGCTCTGCAAACATACCCAGGGCATGATTCTCGTTACCGGCAAGACGGGTTCCGGCAAATCGACGACGCTGGCCGCGATGATCGATTCGATGAACAAGAACATGAAAGGGCATATCCTGACGATTGAGGATCCGATCGAATTTGTACACAAGGCCCAGGGTTGCCTCATCAGCCAGCGCGAGGTCGGCGTCCATAGCCCGAACTTCGCTGAGGCGTTGCATTCGGCGTTGCGTGAAGACCCTGACGTCATCCTGGTCGGCGAAATGCGCGACCTGGAGACCATCAGTATTGCTGTGACGGCAGCCGAGATGGGTATTCTCGTCATGGGCACGCTGCACACGAACGGAGCCGCTCCGACCGTCGACCGAATCATCAATTCATTCCCGGCCGACAAGCAGTCGCATATCCGCACGATGATTTCGACATCCCTGCGTGGCGTCGTTTCGCAGCAGCTCCTGCCGACCATTCACCGTCCGGGACGAGCCGCGGCACTTGAAATCATGATCAACACGCCTGCCGTCGCGAACCTGATTCGCCAGGGCAAACTCGACCAGCTCGAAACCGCTATCCAGAGCGGCGGTGGCATCGGAATGCAGTCCATGGACAAGGCACTCATGGACTTGGTCGAAAAGGGCTGGGTCTCGGGCCAGGAGGCCTATCTGCAAGCCAACAACAAGCACAAGTTCGAAGAAGTCAGAGACATGGACTGATCGCGGCCAGTGGCCGCTCGTACAAGCGGCGACCCGCCATCTATACCAGCGGCGATCGACCATCCGTACGAGCGGCGATCCGCCATCTATATCAGCGGCGATCGACCATCCGTACGAGCGGCGACCCGCCATCTATACCAGCGGCGATCGACCATCCGTACGAGCGGCGATCCGCCGCGATTCTTATGTCATAATCGCGCCCCATGTCAGATAGCCCCCGAAAAATCCTCGT
>Ga0316191_10004021_pt1 | contig 10927 bp, 10 predicted proteins | sample Eddworburr2cm_MG_FD_204928 | JGI IMG/M metagenome (GOLD analysis project Ga0316191, IMG submission 204928) | Coastal sediment microbial communities from Maine, United States - Eddy worm burrow 2 cm | ecosystem: Environmental > Aquatic > Marine > Coastal > Sediment | place: USA: Maine... | reverse complement strand
ACAAATGGCCGCTCACCAAATAGACCGCAAGAATTGGTGATGCGCATGCGAAGATGTCCAGCCGGATACATGTCCGAAGGATATTCAGGCCAATGCAAAAAGGGGAAGGATCATGTTCGACGCATTGCAATTGAAAAGGAATAAGAGGCTGAGGCTATTTGCGCTCGGGAATATCTGTTTGTCTTCAATGCTTGTGCTGTCTGCAACGGTCCTATCAGGAATCAGTACTCGCGCGATGGCGCAGGAACTTGACAATGCAGCACTCAAAGAACTGGCCATTAGAGGGACTTGGCAGGCTGATCACGCCGAATATGGACTTTGGACTTGGGGTGAAGACGGATCAGTTTGCTTGAGACTTGGCAGCGCAGATGGCGATTGTTTTGATACAGGAACCTGGGAAATATCCGGAAATATACTTTGTTATGAATTGACCGCGTGGGGAGAATCTGTCGGGGAACGGGTGAATTGTTTTACGGTGAATGCAATGGAAGGCAGTCGTTACGAGACGCTATTTCATGGCGGTGCGATGGTCTCCCGGATGTTCGCTTTCGCAGTCCTAGATTAGACCCTAAATCCGTTAGCGCCGTCCTTAGTAGCCGATGTCTGGGTCCTGAGGAGAAACCGCGAGGGCTGAACAATGTTGCCGCTCCCGATATACTGAGTGACCCATATGGGCTCGGTGCAGTCATCTGAGCGTTTTACTCAGATGACGGCTAAGCGCGGTTGAGCGGTCGTTCGTACAAGAGAAACCGAACTTTCAGCCTCGAACGGCCGCTTCGCGCGAAAGCAGACGCTGATCAAAAATTCGGCTATGACCGAGTTGCGGACTTTGCCGTCATTCGTTTTTCGGACTTCGCTGGCGCAGCATCGCTTCGCGCTTGCGGCAAGTTTGTCACCGCATTGCAGCTAACCTCGCCAATGCGGCCATTCAACTTGTCTGTATAAAGTGAAATCCAAACCGTACTTTCGCGATACAGTGTCAGAACAATCAATACGCTGAAGTGCCCGTTATGCTCTCGCTTGTGGCCTTTGCAAATCGTACGCGATCGTGCTTCGTGTCTTGAGAAGGCCCCGAACCCGAAACCTCCTAGTTCGAAACGAGCTGGGTCATTGCGCCGAGCAATACCTACACGCTAGACTTCCAAAAGGGAGGAAGAATGAAAAGGCGTCGATTTCTCAAGTCAGTCGCAACGATGGCGGTGCTCGGAACACCGCATTTGACACGTGCGGCCTCTGCGTTTCGTCTTGGGTTGACGCCGGTTTTTCTAGACAACGACGCAGTTGTGATCGATCGGTTGCGATCCGCGGTGTCGGCGGCCATCGGCGAACCCATTGAACTCATCCAGCGCCGGACCTACCAGGAAATCACGGCGATGCTGCTTGACGGGTCCGTCGACGCCGCGTGGATCTGCGGATATCCTTTCCTGCAACATCGGGAGCGTTTGGCCTTGATCGGCGTGCCGCAATGGCGGGGACGTCCGCTCTATCAATCCTATCTGATCGCCGGCGCAGAGGATTCCGCAACGGAACTTGGCGACTTCGAAGGCGGCACACATGCTTTCTCCGACCCCGACAGCAATTCCGGCTATCTCGTGACCGCCTCAGATCTCGCGCGTGCAGGACATGCGCCCGAGGCCTTCTTTTCTCGTACGATTTTCACTTACGGGCATCGCAATGTGGTCCGATCGGTGGCGAGCGGGCTTACTCGGTCGGGCAGTGTCGATGGATACGTTTGGGAGTCCTTGGCGCAAGGCGAACCCGATTTAACGGAAAACACTCGGGTTGTTGCCAAATCCGAATGGATGGGGTTTCCACCCTTCGCAGCTCGGTCCGATCGAGCCGAGGCGCCGGAGGTCCGGCGGTTCGCGGAAATACTGAAAGCGCTCCATACCTCTGACGCGGGTCAGGAGGTTCTGCGTTTGCTGTACTTGGATAAGGTCCGGGATGGTGATGCGTCTCTCTTCGAGAGCATCGCACTCCGCATGGCGGACCTGCCGGAGCGACGATGAAAGTGGTTTGGCGGGCCTGGCCGGTCACACTCCGTGTGGCGCTCGCAACAGGTGCGATGATGGTCCTTTTGGGTCTCATCGCTTCGCAACAGGTACTCTCAACCTTGACGACGCTTCAGAACGACAGACTGCGTGAGGTGGCGCAATCCCATGTCGATGGGCTTGGCGTGGCTCTGAGTCCATTCGTTCTGCACCGAGACGTCTGGGAGGTCTATGACGCGCTTGACCGTGCACAGAAGGCAAATGCGGGCGAAAGGATTCTATTCACAGCGGTTGCGGATGACAGTGGGCGAGTCCTCGCCTCGACGGACCCGTCCCGTGCTCCGATCGACATGGAGATCGAGTCCCTTTTTGAAGACGCGGTGCCCGTTCAGGATGTTGTGGCCGGCGAAAGCGGCAACATCGTACGGATCCGAGAGCCTTTGTTTGTGCAAGGACGCGAAGTTGGGACGGTGCTCACAGAGCTTGATGTCAGCGACTTGATCGCACAACGCCGGAACACATCCCTAGCGTTACTTGCGGCAAACACGTTGGCCACGCTTGTTTTGGGACTGGCCGGCTACTGGGTCGTGGCACGGCTGTTGAAGCCCGTGGAGTTGTTGACCAGCCATATGGGAGCATTGGGCGGTACGCCCCAACCGATACCGGATCATGACATCCCGAAGTCAGACTCGACGCTGGCGCAGCTGCTTTTCAGATTCAACGATATGGTCGGAGCGATCGAGGCGCGCAGCGAGGTGGAGAGACGGTTGGCCGATCGTGAACGATTTGTCAGTCTGGGGCGCTTATCATCCTCATTGGCCCACGAGATCAATAATCCTTTGGGCGGCTTGTTGAACGCGACAGACACGCTCCGAACCTATCCTGACCGACCCGACGTGGTGCGCGATGCCGGTGATATTCTTGACCGCGGATTGCAGCATCTTCGGGACGTTTCCCAAGCCATCCTCGATGAGAACAGGCGCGATCGATCTGACCGGCCATTGGCACGTGCGGACTTCGACGATCTGAAGCTGTTGTTTGAACCGGAGGCAAAGCGCTTGTCACAAACGCTCAATTGGCAGGTCAATGGATCGGACGCGGATGTCAGAGAGTGGCCGTCCGCACCGATACGTCAAATCGCGTTGAATCTCTTGCTGAATGCCTCTGCCGCGGCGGGGAAGGGTGGGAATGTTGGACTTGTTGTGGGCATCGACAGTGACACGTTCAGCCTAATTGTGACGGACGACGGCCCTGGCCTTTCACGACAAGCGGAGGACCGTCTTCTCTCCGCCACACCGTTAGAGCCAGGTGGCGGGGTGGGCTTGCGGCTTGTGAGGGATCTTGTCGCCAAGTTGGGCGGAGAGATTGCAGTTGCGCGCGCCAATGCGCAAACCAGCATTTCAGTGCGGTGCACGGCCGGGGAAACGGACGCATGATCTGCGCAGGTCGTCATATTGTTTTGGTCGAAGATGACGCGACCATGGGCCATTCGCTTGTCCAACGTTTGGAGTTGGAAGGCGCACGGGTCACTTGGGTAAAACAAATGGTCCGCGGCATCTCCGCTATCCGTACGCCGCATCATCCGGTCGACGCCGTTGTTTGTGACATTCGCTTGCCGGACGGGACCGGCGAAGACCTTTTCGAAACCGTTTCTAAAACTACAATCCCGCCTCCATTTCTATTCATCACCGGGCAGGGGGATATTGATCAAGCCGTCCGCTTGCTCCGGGCCGGCGCAGCCGATTACCTTACCAAACCATTTGAGATGCCCGCGTTTCTGGATCGACTCGCAATGGTCTTCCGCGCGGATGCTGAAGACGACGCATTTCTGGAACTGACCGGCGTGTCAGCCATGGCGCGGCAGCTTGATGGGCAGATTGCCGACATCGCCGCGACGGATCGCCATGTTCTGATCAAGGGGCAGCGCGGACTAGGCAAGGCCCGGATCGCCCGGCGATTGCATGACAACTCCGATCGGCGGTCGAGCGCGCTGATTGCCCTCAACGGTTTCGAGCCGCTGGACCTAACTGCAGAGATTGAAAGGACTGGGGAGGGCACACTTGCGATCGCCGCCATTGATCAACTGTCCCGTGAGAATCAGGATCTGCTCTTTTCCGCTCAGAGAGACGGTCGGATCCGTCTGATCGCTTCTGCCCCACCAGACATCGAAGCCAAAGTCGCACGCGGCGAGTTTCGAGAAGACCTCTATTTCGCCCTGGTAGCATGTGAAATCGTGGTCACGCCTTTGCGGCAGCGACCCGAGGATGCGGTCTGGCTGGCACAGCAGTTCTTTTCGGTGCTGAACAAACGAAGATCAGACTCGCTCAAGGGATTGTCGGAGTTGTCGATTGCAGTCTTGCGAGAGCATGACTGGCCGGGCAACGGACGAGAAGTTCGTGCGCGCATGGTACGCGCTCTGGGCTCCGCGCAAGGCGACTGGGTTTTCCCCGTGGACCTGTTTCCAGAATTGAGCGAAGCCCCGAATGCGTTCGAGACTTTGGCAGAGACACGGAATGCGGCCGAACGGCGTCAAATCCTGCGCGCTCTCGAGCTGACAGAAGGACAGATGATTGAAGCTGCACGCCTTCTGGGCGTTTCCCGTACGACGCTCTGGGAAAAGATGCAAAAGCACGACTTGTAACAATGCCGGACGTTCGGAAATGCGAACACTCAGTATTTCCATTTTATATCAGATATTTACGGATAACTAAGTCGGCGGCTTCCGCGCCCCAATTCAATCTCCCATCCGCTATCCTATCCATAAGCAAGCATAGCAAGGGAGGAAGCTAGCCATGAAATGCAACCGGATGGTCGATGCAGGCCGCCGCCAATTTTTGCGTGGCGGAATTGTCGGCGCGGCAGGGGCCGCAGCGGCAACAGTGCTGCCAGCAGGACAGGCGAAAGCGCAGGGGCTCGCGCGGGTAGACTACCCGTCCAACCGCCTCGCGAATATTGCGGATCTCGTTGTCAACGAGCCGATGGACATTGAATACCCGGATGCGGACAGCCCCGGCATTCTCATCAAATTGGGTGAAACTGTTGAAGGCGGTGCTGGACCGGATGGCGATATCGTCGCGTATTCGGTGCTCTGTCCGCACAAAGGTTGGATGCTCTCTTACAATGCTGGCGACAAGACATTGAACTGCCCGGGCCATCATTCGCGTTTCGACTGCGAGGCCGGCGGTCAGCAAACCTGGGGTCACGCCACCAACAACCTGCCGCAGTTCGCGCTTCGCATCGACGATCAGGGCGACATCCATGCCGAAGGCGTGGACGAGCTGATCTATGGCCGCCTGTCAAACGTTCTGGAAAGCTGAGGAGGGATCATCATGGCATATAAGCGACATACTGACCGTCTTCCGATCATTCCGGCGGACGCCAAAGAGCAAAACGTTACCTGTCACTACTGCATCGTAGGGTGCGGATATAAGGCCTATACGTGGCCACTGAACAAGCAGGGCGGCACAGCCCCGAGCGAGAACAAATTCGGCGAAGACCTGAGCCAGCAACAGTTTCAGGACGCCGAGGCCTGGTACACATCGTCGATGTACAACATCGTCAAGCAAGATGGCAAAGACGTGCATCTGGTGGTCAAACCGGATGTGGATTGCGTCGTGAACTCGGGCCTTGGTTCGATCCGCGGGGCGCGTATGGCTGAAAACCGCCCCTCGAAGGTGACTGGCACACAGCAGCAACGCCTGACAGACCCAATGGTCTGGCGCAACGGCGTCTGGCAGCCCACCTCTTGGGATGACGCGATGGATCTTGTTGCCCGGGTCACCGCCCGCGTCGTGACCGAGGGCTCCGAAGATGATCTGGTTGTGTCCATGTTCGATCACGGTGGGTCCGCCGGCGGATATGAGAACACATGGGGCACCGGTAAGCTCTACTTCGAGAGCATGAAGGTGAAAAACTGCCGGATTCACAACCGCCCCGCCTACAATTCCGAAGTTCATTCGACCCGCGACATGGGGGTTGGTGAGTTGAACTATGCGTACGAAGACTACACGCTGACTGACACGATCTTCATGGTCGGTGCCAACTCGATGGAAACCCAGACCAATCTTTATCTGAACCATATGGTGCCAGGCCTGCAAGGTGGCGCGAAGATGGTTGTAGTCGACCCGCGTCGTACCCTAACTGTGCATTCGTCCGAGCAGTTTGCCGGTGCGGAAAACGTACTGCACCTTGCGATCAACGAAGGCACGGACATGGCGCTCTTCAACGCCATCCTGACCCATATCGTTGACAATGGCTGGGGCGATGCGGACTTCATTGCGAACTCCACGTTCCTGGATGGCGAAGCGGTGGCGCAAGACAGCGCAGTCCCCGCGGGACTCGGTAGCCTCGAATATGCCATGCAGACCTGCCGCACATCGCTTGACGAGGCAGCAGATATTTGTGGCGTGTCGGCAGTTGACATCCAGAAAGCTGCCGAGTGGATTGCCATGCCACATGACGATGGCAGCCGTCGCAAATGCGTGACCTGCTATGAAAAGGGCATCATCTGGGGCAATGACAACTACCGCACCATCGGTGCGTTGGTGAACATCGCCCTCGCCACAGGCAATGTGGGCCGCGAAGGCGGTGGTGTCTGCCGTCTGGGTGGCCACCAGGAAGGCTATTACCGTCCAAACGAAGGCCATGTCGGACGCCCGGCCGAATATGTTGACCAGTTCCTGATCCGGGGTCTGGGTGGGGTGCACCACATCTGGGCCTGCGACCACTATAAGACCACGCTGAACGCCGCTGAATTCAAGCGGGTGCATAAGCGCCGGTCGGATATGGTCAAGGATGCGATCGACGCCGCTGCTGGCGGAACCCGGGAGCAGATGGTCGACGCCATCGTTGGCGCGATCAACGCCGGCGGCTTGTTCGTGGTGGACGTGGATATCATCCACAGCCAGATCGGCCAGAACGCGCATGTGATCCTGCCTGCCTGCGAGTCCAACGAGATGAACCTCACCTCGATGAACGGCGAGCGGCGCATGCGCCTGTCCGAGAAGTACATGGACCCTTACGGCAATTCCAAGCCAGACTGCCTGATCGCGGCGGAAATGGCTCAGAACATGGAGCGAGTGTTGCGCGACATGGGCGAGGACGCATATGCCGACCAATTCAAGGGCTATGACTGGGAGACCGAGGAAGACGCCTTCATGGACGGCTACAATGCTGGCAATCCTGAAGTGACCTATGACCGCTTGCGTGCCATGGGCAACAACGGCGTGCAAGAACCGGTCGCAGGCTTCGAGAACGGCGAGCTTGTCGGGACCAAGCGGCTCTATGCTGACGGCACATTCGACCGCCACGGTCGTGACGACAAGAAGGCGCTGTTCTGCGCCGCTGGTTGGCGTGGGTGGCAGGCAGCGGGTAAGGCCCGTGAGCAAGCAGCCCACAAGTTCTGGATCAACAACGTTCGCGCCAATATCTTCTGGCAGAACCAGTTCCTCGATCAGAAGAACGAGTTCATTCAGGACCGTTTCCCCTATCCGTTCATCGAGATGAACCCCGATGATATGGTGGAGATGGATGTCAATCCGGGTGATCTGATCGAGATCGTCAACGACAACGGCGCAACGACGGGCATGGCCTATCCAACGTCTTCGTCCAAGCGGAACCAAGTCGCGATGGTCTTTGGATCGCCTGCTGGCAGCCAGGGCAACGTGGTCAACCCGGGCGTGAACGAGTTGGTCCTGCCAGACTACAAGCATTGCTGGGGCGATATCCGCAAACTGTCCCACGCAACGGCAGAGACCGCAGCGATTTCCTTCAAGTCGAAGGAAGTGCAGCTCTGAGCTCGCTGTACGCGAGTATTTGGTACCAACTGAAATGCCCCGACCTTTTCGGTTGGGGCATTTTCTAATCTATTGGAGATTGATTTGAAAATCGCATATACGCTCGTATCGGGTCGCGGACAAACAGACCCGTTACTCGCCCAGGTTGCGGAAACAGCTTTGGCGCAGGGGATCAGGTGCATTGGTTCGGTTCAGTATAACTCAATGCCAGAGGATCTGAGGCTCTGTGATATGGACGTCAAAGTTTTGCCTAACGGTCCCACGCTTCGCATTTCGGAAACACGTGGAACTGAAGCGCGTGGGTGCCGCCTCGATCCAAATGCGCTCGAAACCGCGGTTGCGCTGACTGCCAATGCATTGGGCACCAAACCCGATCTCCTGATCGTAAACAAGTTCGGCAAACATGAGGCGTCCGGTCGGGGTTTCCGACCGGTCATTGCTGATGCGTTGGGAAAAGATGTTCCAGTCTTGGTCGGCGTGAACACTCTTAACGAGAATGCCTTTTCAGAATTCACGTCCGGCTGTGCAGAACTGCTTCGTTCCGACGTGAATAGCGTGCTGAATTGGGTGTCGACGGTTACCGGCAAACAGGCAGATGCTGCATGACACTATGTAAGTAGCTGGGTGGCCTTGAGTTTTATGGAATTTGAGACCTTCTTTCTGGGCGGTACCTTACTTACGGTCGTAGCGAACCTCTATTCTTCGGTCGGCCACGGCGGGGCGTCCGGGAAAATTGCTGTACTCGTGCTCTTCGGTTCTGCCCATGACATCATTCGTCCAGCGCCGCTCTCATTTCCGGTCCGAGCAGCGTCAGAGGCGGCGTAGCGATTGGTTGAATTTTCTTGGTGAGGGGTTGCGCTACGTCGTACATTGATGACCGGTTTCTTCGCTGCATGGCAACATCGATTTGTTATGCAGTTGCCGCATTTCTTGTTCTGCGAGCGCATGCAGCAAGAGAATCTAATGAACAAGTTGGGCTCGACCCGGTCATCCGAGTGTTTTGCTCAGATGACGACTAAGCGCTGTTAAGCAGTCGTTCGGGCAAAGAAAACCGCATTTTCAGCCGCGAACGGCCGCTTCGCGCGAGAGCAGACGCTGATCAAAAATTCGGCTATGACCGGGTTGCGGACGGAGCGGCCTGATGCTGATGCAGCAAATTATATCGTGGTGCTGAGTGTTTCATTCAAGAGCCATTTCGGTAGAATTAAGACACTGAACCTGCGTATCTTGGCGGGCAGACCAGCTTGATCCATTGTCATTGGCGTGGAGGATTTAATGCGAAACAGAGGTGTTTGGGCGGCAGCTATTCTGACTGCCATCGTTGCTTGCTTGTTTGTATGGCTGTTTTCAACATTCTCACCTTATGAAATATGTGTGAGCTATTACACTAAGGATGCCTCTTCGAGCATGGGAAGCGGTGCACTGAACTATGCTGAAAATCTTTGTGATAAAAAGCTAAGGTTTTGGAAATAAGAACCGCACAAACAAATGCCTTCGAAGGCTTTCCAATCGCTTTGCCCTTGAAAAAATTACTAAAGGTCAGCCGTATCCTTATCTGGTAGAAGAGAAATTAATTTATCAGGGTCAAGCAAGACAAAACCGATCTTTGGAGAGCTGTGCCTAAATATTTATCCCCAGAATGTGATGGTGGTGTCTCGCGACGCACTCTTTGCCGCTTTGAGAAAACGACCAAAAAATTTCTCTACTGCTGCGAGAAAAACTACATTCCCAGCTCTTTTCGCCATCGGGCAGGTGTGGTCTCAGTCCAACGCTTGAACGCGCGAATAAAGGATCGGGCTTCGGCATATCCTAGCAATTCAGAAATCTCAGCTATGTCTTTGGAAGAGTGCTCAAGCAACCTGCATGCCAAGACCATTCGTGTCTGGTCCAATAGTTCCCTATGGCTTGTCCCTTTGACCCGCAGCCTGCGGTGATAGGTTCTAATGTGCATACCAAGCATTGAGGCTATATGTTGAGCATCCACATGGTTAAAAGCCAATGCCGTCTGCATAAGCCTCCGCACGTTTTCTAAATTGTTTTCAGCCTTTTGATTTTCCAAAGTTGAAATCTTCTCGGCGATTAATTGCGCGAGCGCCTCATCCGTTGCAGGCAAACGACGCATGAGCCAGCTTGAAGAAAATTCCAAACCGTAGACTGGGGCATCGAACCGCAGACGGACCTTAAAAAAGTTGTTGTAAGGTTCCAAACTTTGTGGTGCTGATCGGACAAACCATGCCGCGAGCGCTTTAAAGTCCGGACCGCAAAGTTCGCTCATGATATTGAGTTGTGCCGCTACAGCACCGTCGCCCGCCTGATCAATTCCTGCGACGCCTTCGTCAGAAATCGCATAAGAAAAGAGCGCGCGCCCACCATCGACGGCGAGATCAATTTCGACACCTTGCGCATGGAGGTGGAAGTGGCGGATTAAGCGCTGCAACGCTGTCCTGACGTCGGGCGCGTGCCGCGCTAAAAGTCCGACTAAACCAAGCTGTACCAAGCCATCTTTCTGACCAACCAACAGTCCGAAATGTGGACACCCCGATGCTTGCGCACAACACTCAAGCAACCTGCCACGCTCAGCGAGTGTTATGCGATTGTCGGCATCGTCAAAGAGAGACCGTTCATAGCCCAGATTATCAAGAACCCTCGATGGGTCCTGCCCGAGGTCGCGCAGCACATCCGGCAAACCGTGGACCGTAGCGATGCGAAGCACCGAATTGGATGTGGCAGGCGAAAGGGGCATAATCTCAAGTTACAGCCAGTGTCCCAAAATGTCTATTCTTTGTCCTTTCCTGTCGTTCCCTGTGATCGCCTTCTCAGGGCAATCTTGGGTTATGGCGATGCGTTAAAGGGTATGAAAACCATAAGCGACGAATACCCGAGAAAGGGCTCACGCGGTCGATCGGGGTGCTCCAAAGGCGGTGGCAGATCGGCTTGCCCGAAACCTGTTCAACGCATGGTTTGCATGATTTCGACGCGATAGCTGTGGAAGTAAGGAAAGCTAGAGGAGGAGCTCAAAATGGCGACAATGACAATCAAAGGCAAAGAAATGCGGTCTGTAGAGGTCGACTGGAACGACTTCTACTATACAAACTGCCCCCTAATTTCGCCAAGCAATGTGGATCAGGAAATTGGATGGGT
>Ga0316191_10004020_pt1 | contig 10928 bp, 9 predicted proteins | sample Eddworburr2cm_MG_FD_204928 | JGI IMG/M metagenome (GOLD analysis project Ga0316191, IMG submission 204928) | Coastal sediment microbial communities from Maine, United States - Eddy worm burrow 2 cm | ecosystem: Environmental > Aquatic > Marine > Coastal > Sediment | place: USA: Maine | collected... | reverse complement strand
ATCGTAAGAAATTTCATAAACCAGTAAATATATTGAAAACAGGACTTTTTTTTGGTTCATTTAATCCCATACATATAGGGCATTTAATTGTTTCCAATACAGTATATGAATACACCGACATCGAAGAAATCTGGTTTATTGTATCTCCTCTCAACCCACATAAAAGGCAGAGCAAATCATTGATACATGAATTTGATCGAATAGATATGGTAGAACTAGCCATTGAAGATCATCACAATTTTAAAGCCATAGACATTGAGTTCCACCTTCCCAAACCTAATTATACAGTAAATACCCTGGTACATCTTGAAGAAAAATATCCGGAACACGATTTCAGGATCATTATTGGAGAGGATAATCTGGCAAGTTTCAAAAAATGGAAGAACTATGAAATTATTCTTGAGAATTATGGGCTGATTGTATATCCCAGGCCCAATACGAAAGAAACGGAACTTAAGAAACATCAAAATGTAACCTTTGTGGAAGCCCCTCAAATAGATATATCAGCCTCTTTTATACGAAAGAATGTGAAATTGGGGAAATCAATTAAATACCTTGTCCCTGATAAGGTGGCTGAATTTATTAGAGACAGAAAGCTTTATCAATAATCATGAGGGATAACTCGTAAATTATACCGTCATGATGTCTTTTTCTTTGTTGCCCAGCAACTCCTCAATTTTTTCGATATATTTATCTGTGAGTTTCTGAACATCAATTTCGGCATTTTTAACAGCATCCTCAGATACATGTTCTTTTATAAGTTTTCTCAGGTGGTCATTCGTATCTTTCCTTATATTTCTTACGCTTACTCTTCCCTGTTCCGCTTCATGTTTAGCCTGCTTGACCAACTGAAGTCTTCTTTCCTCGGATAAAGGGGGAACATTTAGCCTGATAAATTCACCGTCATTTTGGGGATTTAAGCCAATGTCACTGTTTATAATTGCTTTTTCAATTTCCGGTATTATATTTTTTTCCCAAGGCTTTATAATTATTGACCTGGCATCTGGAGTGTTTATTGATGACACCTGGTTTAAGGGTGTTTGGTTGCCATAATATTCAACCATGATACCATCCAGCATACCTGGAGTTGCCTTGCCGGCTCTTATTTTTCCAAAAGCAAAATTTACATGATGAATGGCTTTTTCCATTAATTCATCTGCCTCTTCAAGATAAAGTTCAATTTCTTCCATTTGAGTTGTTCTTTATATAAAAAATCAGTGAACCAGTGTTCCAACTTTTTCACCTTCAATAATTTTCAAAAGATTGCCCGGCTTATTCATGTCAAATATAATAATTGGCAGGTTATTTTCCTGACATAAAGCAAAAGCGGTCATGTCCATGACCTTATATCCGTTCTCAAATACCTCCTGGAAAGATATATTCGAAAAGCGGGTAGCTGATGGGTCCTTCTCTGGATCAGCCGTGTACAAGCCATCAACCCGTGTACCTTTTAAAACCACATCTGCCATAATTTCTACAGCTCTTAAACTTGCTGTTGTATCGGTGGTAAAATAAGGATTGCCTATCCCGGCACCAAAAATAACGATTCTGCCTTTTTCAAGGTGTCTGATTGCTCTTCTTCTGATAAACTGTTCACAAACCTGTTCAATCTTGAAACCTGACATTAATCTTGTAAACATGCCGGCCTTTTCAAGAGCACTTTGTAAAGCCATCCCATTTATTACGGTAGCAAGCATACCCATATAATCACCCTGCACCCTGTCAATGCCGCTTTCCTCAGCAGTAATACCCCGAAAGATGTTGCCCCCGCCTATTACAATTGCCACTTCAAGGCCAAGGTCCTTAACTTTTTTAATCTCCTTGGAATATTGCTCCAGTCTTTGAGGGTCAATGCCAAACTTCTGATCACCCATCAATGCTTCACCACTCAATTTTAGTAATATACGTTTATACTTCATGCCATAATATTTCAATATCTCTACAAATATAACATAGCAAGCCCTTTAAAAAAATGTAATTTCTAAATGGATTCAATTTTATGCATTGAAATTACCAATAGTTTTTCCACTTAATCAATATTACAAGTTAACTTTGCATGATTTTGTGTTATATATTATTATCATTTGATTCACCAGTAATAAAAAATTCACATATGCGGTTTTGTGTAATTGCAGTTTCATTAGTAGTATTAATTTTCGGGTGTAAGGTTAAGCAGAGCAGTGCCCCAACTCAGGATATTGTCACAGAAGTTGAGGATACTGTTGAAAATGTAGAAGCAATTGATAACCTTCCCTTAGAATATCCGGTTTACAGGGCAAGCCGAACCCGGTTAATGGATTTAATTCATACGAAACTTGAAATCTCTCTGGATTGGGAAATGCAGAGACTTAATGGTGTTGCCACTTTACAATTAAAGCCCTATTTCAATCCACAGGATAAGATAATTCTCGATGCCAAGAATTTTGACATACACCATATCAAGCTTATTAAAGGGACTGATAAACAAGATTTATTTTATTTTTATGACGGGCTTCAGTTATTGATAAATCTGGATACGGTTTATCAGCAGGATCAGGATATTTTCCTGGAAATAAAATATACAGCGAAGCCTGCCGAAAGGGAAACAGGAGGGAGCATTGCTATAGAATCGGACCAGGGACTATATTTTATTAATCCAGATGGTTCAGATAAGTATAAACCAACACAAGCATGGACTCAGGGAGAAACTGAGGCAAATTCATGTTGGTTCCCGACCATTGATTCCCCAAATGAAAGGACGACACAGGAGGTATTTCTTACCGTGAATGAAAAATATACCACTTTGTCGAATGGCGAGTTGATCTATTCTAAATTTAATGGGGACAGCACACGAACAGATTACTGGAAACTTGACCTGCCTCATGCACCTTATTTATTTATGATCGCTGTGGGTGAATTTGGCGTTTATGAAGATCAATGGAATGATATACCTGTTAGCTATTACATGGAAAAGGATTATGCCATGTATTCTAAAGATATATTCGGTGCCACTCCTGAAATGATTTCTTTTTTCTCTGATTTATATGGAGTAGATTTTGTTTGGCCCAAATACTCACAGGTTGTTGTCAGAGACTATGTATCCGGTGCAATGGAAAATACCACAGCTTCTGTATTTTATGATGACATGAATGTTAACAGCCGGGAACTTATAGATTATAATTTCGAAAGAATTATTGCTCACGAACTGGCGCATCAATGGTTTGGAGACCTGGTAACCTGCGAATCATGGGCGAATATTACGCTAAATGAAGGGTTTGCAAATTATGCAGAATATTTATGGTATGAGTATAAACACGGATCGTATGAGGCGGATAAGCATGCACTCGATGAGTACCAGCAGTACATGGATGAATCATTAGATAAAAAAGTGGACCTCATAAGATTTTATTATGATGATAAAGAAGACGTTTTTGATAATCATTCATATGCAAAAGGGGGATTGATTCTTAACATGTTAAGGGAATATATTGGCGATGATGCTTTTTTTGAATCCTTGAAGAGATATCTTGAAAAACATAAGTTTTCAACTGTGGAAGTCCACGAATTGCGCCTGATTTTTGAGGAAGTAACAGGGGAGGATCTTAACTGGTTTTTTAATCAATGGTATCTGGCTGCGGGGCACCCGGTTATTGTGGTTGAAGATCACTTTAATGATTCCTCCTTGACGGTAACTGTCTCTCAAATTCAAGATCTTAATATTTCGCCAGTTTATAAATTACCAATAAATATTGATGTATATACTGAAGAAGGTATTGAGTCTTATTTTATTATTGTTGATGAGATATATCAAACTTTTGAATTGCCAGTTAAGAAAGATCCCAAGCTGGTGTTGTTTGATGCTTCTCAAAAACTGCTAGCTGAGATCCAACATGATAAGACCCTTGAAGAATATGTATACCAGTATTTTAATACAGATAAATTTTTATCAAGGCATGATGCATTAGACACATTACTTAACAGTGATCATGACAGCTTGAAGAACCTGGTAATTAAAGCGGCTTTAAAGGATCAATTCTGGTATTTCAGACAAATGGCTGTTGAGAAGGTTGAAGAACTGGCGCAGGGTGATAAAAATTTACTGGTCAAGGAAGTTTTACAACTGGCCGCTAAAGACGAGAAATCATTGGTTAGGGCTGATGCACTTCATGTATTGCATTCTTTAAGCGGTAGCGATCATATTGAGGTGTATCGTAATGCACTTGACGATAGTTCATACATGGTGGCAGGATCTGCCATTTATATATATTCAGCCCTGGACCCGGAAGAATTCAAAAAAATAGCCTCTGATTATGAAGAGGAAAATAATATAAACATCGTCATTCCACTAGCGAGTTTTTATATTGACGCGGCTATTGAGGGGAAATATTCCTGGTTTATTGATAAAATGAATTATGCGCAATCAGATGGCTTATGGTACCTTCTTCAGTATTTTGGGGAATACATGATGCATTCTCCGGAAATAACACAGCGGAAAGGCATAGTGGTATTGGAAGATTTTGCACGGAATCATGATAAAATATACGTGCGATTGGCAGCCTACCAGGCCCTTGGTTTGCTTAGTGATCTGAGCGGTGTCGATACTCTAAGGGAGGACATAAAGAATCAGGAGCCCGATGAATATCTCAGGCAGTTATATCAGTCACTTTTCTAGTATGGTATAAGTAACGGGTTTTCAACATATTATGTGGAAATAAATGATGTTAGAAAGGCTGTTTATTTTAAAATAATCTACAGTAATTGTTTTAATTAATTTATTTAGACCAAATATTTGATTAAAAGAAAAAAGAGTATAATTTTGCATTCCCTTTGCAAAAACCAATTTGGATTTTGTAAAAGGGCGTTTTTTTAAGTATTGAATTGAGCATAATTCCGGGGGGATACCAAAGCGGTCAACTGGGACGGACTGTAAATCCGTTGGCGTACGCCTTCGAAGGTTCGAATCCTTCTCCCCCCACGGGTTTATTTAGTGATATTGTGATTTAGAGATTTGGTGATTTAATGATTTAGCTTTTCCTAATAGGAGATCTTTAAACAGAAAATGGCACATTCTCCAAATCACAATATCACTAAATAAAAATGCGGGCGTAGCTCAGTTGGTAGAGCGACAGCCTTCCAAGCTGTAGGTCGCGGGTTCGAGCCTCGTCGCCCGCTCATTACCCCAAGCCGATGTAGCTCAGGGGTAGAGCGCTTCCTTGGTAAGGAAGAGGTCACGGGTTCAATTCCCGTCATTGGCTCGATTTAATATTAATAATTGAATTGAAGCTAATCTTTTAGTAATTTTATAGATTGGCTGATGAGGCAGGGTTAAAATGACGACTCTTATTATGAGTATTCATTAAGCTTTCATCGAAATTATATAAGAATTTATTTTAATCATTTTGTAACCAATTAGATAATTTTCAAACATGGCTAAAGAAACCTTTGATCGTTCCAAACCGCACGTGAACATAGGTACGATAGGTCACGTTGACCATGGTAAGACTACCTTGACGGCGGCTATAACGAAAGTATTATCTGCCGACGGACTAGCAGAAGAGCGGGATTTTTCTTCTATTGATAATGCACCGGAAGAAAAAGAAAGAGGAATAACCATTAACACAGCACACGTAGAGTACCAGACATCAAACAGGCATTACGCCCACGTTGATTGTCCTGGTCACGCTGACTATGTAAAGAACATGGTAACGGGTGCTGCGCAGATGGATGGTGCTATTGTTGTTGTGGCTGCCACGGATGGCCCAATGCCACAAACAAGGGAACATATCTTGCTCGCGCGCCAGGTAGGTGTTCCAGCTTTGGTAATTTTCATGAACAAAGTTGACCTTGTAGACGACGAGGAATTACTTGACCTTGTTGAAATGGAGGTTAGAGAACTCCTTAATGAGTATGAATTTCCAGGAGATGATATTCCTGTAATCAGGGGATCAGCACTGGGTGCCTTAAACGGTGAAGCCGAGTGGGTTGAGAAGGTAAAAGAACTGATGGTAGCTGTTGATGAATATATTCCAATACCAGAAAGGCTGGTTGACAAAGATTTCTTGATGCCAGTTGAAGACGTTTTCTCAATTACCGGTCGTGGTACAGTTGCTACTGGAAGAATTGAGCGTGGCGTTATTAACTCTGGTGATCCTGTAGATATTCTAGGTATGGGAGCAGAGAACCTGAAATCAGTTGTAACTGGTGTTGAGATGTTCCGTAAGATCCTTGACAGAGGAGAAGCTGGTGATAATACTGGTCTTCTTTTAAGAGGTATTGATAAGGATGAAATCAGAAGAGGAATGGTTATTTGTAAGCCAGGCTCTGTTAAGCCTCACCAGAAATTCAAAGCTGAGGTTTATGTGCTTTCAAAAGAAGAAGGTGGACGACACACTCCTTTCTTTACTAAGTACCGCCCACAGTTCTATTTCAGAACCACAGACGTTACTGGTGAGATCAAACTTCCTGAAGGAGTAGAAATGGTTATGCCTGGTGATAATGTTACCATTGAGGTAGAACTTATCAACTCCATCGCTATGGAAAAAGGTTTGAGGTTCGCTATTCGTGAAGGTGGCAGAACGGTTGGTTCAGGTCAGGTTACTGAAATTATTGAATAACAATAGATAATAAAAGAGCAAATGCGTTTCTAAAATCATGAAACGCATTTGTTTCTTTTTAAAAAAGTAACTACCTTTGCAGCCCTTTTGGGCGATAGACGGGTGTAGCTCAATTGGTAGAGTAGTGGTCTCCAAAACCATTGGCTGGGAGTTCGAGTCTCTCCACCCGTGCAAAAATAGAATGTGATCAATGAAAAAAATTAAACAATATATTTTAGAGTCCTACGAGGAGTTACGCCACAAAGTAAGCTGGCCAAAGTACAGCGATTTGCAAAGTAGTTCCATCCTTGTGTTGGTTGCTTCATTGATTTTCTCAATTGTTATAGGCCTGATCGATCTGGCTTTTGACAATATTTTGAACTGGTATTATAACGCATTTTAAATTCTAATATTAACCGGATGGGTGAGCAGAAATGGTATGTATTGAGGGTGATCAGTGGCCAGGAAAAGAAAATTAAAACTTACCTGGAAAATGAGATTTCCCGAAATAAACTTGAGGATTTTATACCTCAGGTGCTTATTCCTTCCGAAAAAGTGTATGAAATGAGAAATGGTAAAAAAAGGGTAAGAGAAAGAAATTTCTTCCCCGGTTACGTTCTCGTTTCTGCAGATCTATCACATGGAGAAGCTTATCATGTGGTGAAAAGTGTTCCCGGTGTTATTGGATTCCTTGGAGCAAATGATACAGGTGACGGATCGTCAAAGACCCCTGTACCGCTCAGACAATCAGAGATTAACAGGATCCTTGGTAAGGTTGATGAAATCGATAACATGGAAGAAAAACTTGGAACCCCGTTTATTGTTGGCGAATCTGTAAAAGTTATGGACGGACCATTCAGCGGATTCACAGGAACGGTTGAAGAAGTTTTTGAAGAAAGAAAGAAATTAAATGTCATGGTAAAAATATTCGGCAGAAATACTCCGGTCGAATTGAATTACATGCAGGTAGAAAAACAAGATTAGCAAAATGGCTAAAGAGATAAGTGGATATTTAAAGCTGCAAATTAGAGGAGGTCAGGCAAATCCTTCACCTCCGGTTGGACCGGCTCTGGGTAGTAAGGGCTTGAATATAATGGAATTCTGCAAACAGTTTAATGCCAGAACCCAGGATAAAATGGGACAGGTATTGCCTGTATTGATCTCCATTTATTCAGACAAATCATTTGATTTTGTTATCAAAACTCCGCCGGCCTCTGTATTGTTGCTGGAAGCCTCTAAGGTAAAGAAGGGATCTCCGGAACCTAACAGAGTAAAAGTAGGTTCAGTTACATGGGATCAGGTACGCACAATTGCTGAAACAAAAATGCCTGATTTAAATGCTTTAAAAGTAGAATCCGCTATGAAGATGGTAGCTGGAACTGCTCGAAGCATGGGATTAAGAGTAACGGGTAGGGCACCCTGGAATAAGTAAAGTTCAATGAAATGGCAAAATTAACAAAGAAGCAAAAAGAAGCCGAGGGTAAAATTGAAAAAGGAAAGGAATATTCTCTTGAAGAAGCTTCCTCCCTTTTAAAAGAAATGACATTTACCAAATTTGACTCTTCAGTTGATATCGACGTCAGATTAGGCGTGGATCCAAGGAAAGCCGATCAAATGGTAAGGGGTGTTGTATCTTTACCTCATGGCGTTGGGAAAGAGGTAAAAGTCTGCGTGCTATGCACACCGGAAAAAGAACAGGAAGCCAAGGATGCAGGTGCTGATTTCGTTGGCCTCGATGATCTTGTTAAAAAAATAGAAGGTGGCTGGACAGATATGGACGTCATTATTACCATGCCAAGTGTTATGGCAAAGGTGGGTAAGTTAGGACGGATTTTGGGTCCCAGAGGTTTGATGCCTAATCCAAAGTCAGGAACGGTGACCATGGATATTGGTAAGACCGTTAAGGAGGTTAAGCAGGGAAAGATTGATTTTAAGGTCGATAAATTCGGCATTATACATACTAGTATTGGGAAAGTTTCATTTGAGGCAAATAAAATTCTGGACAACGCAGTAGAGATCCTGAATACAATATCAAAGTTGAAACCATCTTCAGCGAAAGGGACATACGTGAAGAGTATTTATCTTTCCAGTACTATGAGTCCTAGTATTCCAATTGATAAAAACAGCATTCCAGGTATATAGTCATGAATCGAGAACAAAAAGCTCAGGTAATAGAAGAACTCGTAGAAAGATTTAATAATAATAATTTTTTCTACATTACGGATGCATCAGGATTGACTGTGGCAGAAGTAAACGACTTTCGTAGTATGTGCTTTGAAAAGGGAATTGAATACAAAGTATTTAAGAATACATTGATCAAAAAAGCACTTGATCAGGTTGAAACTGATTATAGTGATTTTGAGACAAACAATGTATTAAAAGGGTTTTCAGGGATTCTTTTTACACCTGAAAATGGGAATCTCCCTGCAAAAGTCATTACTGAGTATAGAAAAAAATATAAAGGAGAAATACCTGTTCTCAAAGGAGCATCCATTGACAGAGAACTTTATATTGGTAATGATCAGTTATCAGCATTAAGTAAGCTCAAATCCAAAGATGAACTTATTGGTGAAATTATATCATTACTCCAATCTCCGGCCAAAAATGTTATTTCTGCATTACAAAGTGGAGAACATATTCTGGCAGGTATTGTTAAAACATTATCAGAAAAAGAAGATTAAAGTATAACATAATAAAATAATATTTTAAAATGGCAGATTTAAAAGCATTCGCTGAGCAGTTGGTTAATCTTTCAGTTAAAGAGGTTAATGAATTGGCAACTATTTTAAAGGACGAATATGGTATTGAGCCGGCAGCTGCTGCCGCACCTGTAGCTGTAGCTGCAGCAGGCGGTGGTGAAGCTGAAGTAGCAGCCGAGAAGTCAGAATTTGACGTAATCCTGAAAGCGGCCGGAGCTCAAAAACTTAAAGTAGTTAAAACAGTTAAAGAATTAACAGGCTTAGGCCTAAAAGAAGCTAAAGATTTGGTAGACGCTGCTCCAAAACCTGTAAAAGAGGGATTGGCTAAAGATGAAGCCGAAGGCATCAAAAAAGCTTTAGAAGAAGCTGGCGCTGAAGTAGAGCTACAATAGTTTGACCATTTGTTTTGCTAATAAATGGTAATATGATTTTTAGGCCTGGCAATTCCAGTCAGGTCTTTTGCTGTATGTGCCAACGAAAGCACATTTCTAATTTCTTATAAGATGAGGCAATTTTGCTTCATCGAATGTTGTTTAACGATCATTAAATAGTTATAACCTTGGCTATAAATAATCAAACAGAGAGAATAAATTTCTCCTCAATTAAAACTATTATTGATTACCCCGATTTCCTTGATGTACAACTCCAATCATTCCAGGACTTTTTCCAATTAGAAACACCACCTGAAAAAAGAATTCAGGAAGGTCTTTATAAGGTGTTCTCGGAAAACTTCCCAATTTCTGATTCGAGGGAGAATTATGTACTGGAATTTATCGATTACATGGTTGATCCGCCGAAATATTCAGTGGCTGAATGTGTTGACAGGGGCCTTACTTATTCTGTTCCTCTTAAGGCGAAATTGAGACTGTCATGTAATGACGAGGATAACGAGGATTTTGAAACCATTGAACAGGAAGTATTCCTTGGTAATATCCCATATATGACGGAGAAAGGTTCCTTTGTCGTAAATGGAGCTGAACGCGTTATAGTTTCCCAGTTGCATCGATCTCCGGGTGTTTTCTTTGCCCAGAGTATGCATACTAATGGTACTAAATTGTATTCAGCAAGAATTATCCCTTTCAAAGGTAGCTGGATTGAATTTGCGACCGATGTAAATGCAGTAATGTATGCTTACATTGACCGTAAGAAAAAATTTCCTGTAACCACTTTGTTGAGGGCAATAGGATACGGATCTGATAAAGATATTCTGGATCTTTTTGGCCTTTCAGAGGAAGTGCCTGCCACAAAATCTAACCTAAAGAAAGTGGTTGGCAGAAAACTTGCCGCAAGAGTTCTGAAAACATGGATTGAAGATTTCGTGGATGAAGATACCGGAGAAGTTGTTTCCATAGATAGAAATGAAGTTATCCTCGAAAGGGATTCAGTTATTCAGGAAGAGGATATAGAGACCATAATAGAATCCGGATCCAAGTCTATCATACTTCATAAGAATGAAGCAAACATCGCGGATTATACAATTATATATAATACGCTTCAAAAAGATAATTCCAACTCTGAAAAAGAGGCCGTTGAGCAAATATACAGGCAGCTGAGAAATACTGAAGCACCTGATGAACAAACTGCCAGGGATATCATACAAAGTCTGTTTTTTAGTGATAAAAGATATGACCTTGGTGAAGTTGGCCGGTACAGAATC
>Ga0316191_10004019_pt1 | contig 10930 bp, 10 predicted proteins | sample Eddworburr2cm_MG_FD_204928 | JGI IMG/M metagenome (GOLD analysis project Ga0316191, IMG submission 204928) | Coastal sediment microbial communities from Maine, United States - Eddy worm burrow 2 cm | ecosystem: Environmental > Aquatic > Marine > Coastal > Sediment | place: USA: Maine... | reverse complement strand
AAATGCAGTCCCGGGCCGGCCGTGCGCATGACTTTTCCAAAGCGCTGCACAATCCCCGTCTCTTCCGGCTGGACGGTGAACCAGGCTGTCCATAAGACAGTCACCACCACCAAAACGGCGACGAGAATAAGGACCGGAGATCCTTTGAATCCCTTTAAATTCAATCGAATTTTCTCCAGAATGTCATCCAAAGCCGGCGGTGATCCCCCTGGGGATTGATTCCATTCGGGCATAGCTTACCTCCTTTGCGTCCACACAATTCATGGTGCTTATGAATTTCGAACAACCCTTTCACATTGGCGCCTAATTTTCATAATCATTGTCGAAACAAAACGATCAGGCATATCGTGCCATCTTGAATTCAGCGGCCAGCACGGTTAGCTTTTTTCTATTTTGAAAACTGCCAGGGCTTCATCTAATTTTTTCTCCATTCCATCTCTTTCAGCCTCAGTTAAATCGAAAAAAATCGCTGGATCCTGGAGAAAATTATAGACAAAACCGGCCAACTTTTTGATATCTTGGACCCCGTTGCTTTCAAGATATTTATAAAATCCACTCATGATAACTCCTTATTTGTTCGAGGCAAATGTCTGCCGGTTTCACAGGATATTTTCTACCCGGCTCAAAGAATATGGTTCTCGCATATCCTGCGGAAGTGATAACCGTATATGGCAAGGGTGACGGCCAGAGGAAGCAGCCGGGGTTTACGCACCAGCGTCCAGGTCATTAAATGCCAGTAATGGAAACGCTCTTTGCCCAGAATTCCCAGTCGAATGCTGGAACGGAAAAATGCAAGAAACCGTTGAAGATCTATGCGTGTGTCCACCTTGGAATTGCCGAATTCTTTGAGAAATACTTTTACACGCCGATAATAATTCTTGGGAGAATAAATATGGCCCATAATGAACCGGTAGCCGGTCATTAACTGATCGAGCCCCATTTTGGGGTCAATGTTGGTTGTGCCATCCACATTATCGCCTGAGATCGTCATTCCCAATAAACGGTTATCTTTCTTCAGGCGATCAAACAGCCTTGTTCCCGGAGGGGCCTGGAGCAGCCCCACCATTGCGGTTACAATGCCGCTTTTTTGGATAAAATCGATAAGCTGCTGAAAAATTGAGGGGCTATCGCTGTCAAAGCCGACAATAAAGCCCCCTTGAACCTGTAAACCGGCGCGCTGCAAAATCTTTACATCATTAATGAGGTTGCGGTTCTTGTTTTGTATTTTTTGGCATTCGGTCAGGCTGTCATTATTCGGTGTTTCGATTCCAATGAAAACCGAATCGAAACCCGCCTTGACCATCAGGTCCAGAAGCTCGGCATCGTCGGCCAGGTTTATCGAAGCTTCTGTGAAAAATACACACCCCTTCTTGTCCTGGCGCCATTCGATCAGCGCCGGCAGCAACCTCGTTTTTAAGTAGCGCTTGTTTCCGATAAAATTGTCGTCAACAAAAAAGATGTTACTGCGCCAACCCGCATCGTATATAAAATCCAGCTCTGCGATCACCTGCTGGGCTGACTTCAGTCGGGGCCGGTGGCCGAAAAGAACCGTCACATTACAAAAATCGCAGTTGAATGGACACCCCCTGGAAAACTGAATGCTCATGGACGCATATTTTTTCATTTCGACAAGGTCCCAAGCGGGTGGCGGCGTGTGGCCAAGATTACAGAAACCCGAGGCCCTGTATATTTTTTTGGGATGACCGTTTTTCAAGTCCTCAAGAAAAGACGGCAATGTTAGCTCGGCCTCGTCGAGGACCAGGTGATCGACGTCCTCAAACGCATCCGGTTCTGCAGTAAAGAGCGGTCCCCCCGCGATAACTTTCAAACCCTCCGCCTTGCAACGCGCAATTATTTGTCTGGCGGATTCCCGTTGAACGGCCATCCCCCCGATGAAGGCAAAGTCTGCCCATGAGAGATCATCTTCGCTGAGGCCGTCCACGTTAACATCCACCAGACGCCGCTGAAATTCATCCGGCAACATGGCCGCCACGGTGAGCAAGCCCAGCGGCGGGTATGCGGCTTTTTTGCGGATGAATTTTAAAGCGTATGTGAAAGACCAAAAGGTGTCCGGAAATTTTGGGTAAATGAGAAGAACGTTCATATCGTAGATTCCTTATTCGTCTGCTAATAATCAATGTTTAGGAATATTGGTGCAAATTTATGGCGATGACTGCACGGGTTGCGTGAATTTCGCTGGCCAAGGCAGTACCTTAAGATATTTTGGTTCGTTCTTTTATTTTCAGGGATGCAACAATCTTTGGACCGTTTTATCCATCTCCACTAAAGTAAAGGGCTTAAAAAGGGCCTTAGCCACAGCAGTGCCTTTTATTTTTGATAAAATGACCGCTTTATCAGCACCTGTCATAAGCACAACCTGTGTGGCGGGAGATTTTTCCTTGACGTAATCGGCCAGGTGGATACCGTCCATACCAGACATGTTAAAGTCAGTCATGACCAGGTCAAATTTGTTTTTAAGAAAAAGAGCTAATCCGTTTTCACCACTATCAGCTGATAATACTGCATAGCCGAGCCGACAAAGCATTTTTGAAACGACGTCTCGAATACTATCATCATCATCAACGACCAAAATTTTTCTGCTGCCCGTGTTCATTTTCAAATCCTTTCATCCTTGTCCGTGCTGTTACACACAGGGATCAATTTTATAGGCTATCATCCGGCTTTAAACCATCAGCCGGGGTTGTCATAAAGAGCAATGATCTGAAGATATGGCGAGATCGGCAGCTTTCTTTCCGGTAAATACAATTTGGTCAGCACAACCGCTTCTGATCCTAAAACTGTTAAAAAAGTATTCAGGCCAAAAGGTTGGATACGCTTTAGAACATATGAAAAAGGAGGGCCAAGCTCATCCGACCCCCCAGAATAAGCAGAAAAAAGATGTTTACCCGCCATTCAGGATCTGCTCGACACACAGCTCTGAAAGCATCTTGTCCGGCTCCTTCTCAAATGGCATAGTTGCCCAACCCTGCTCCTCGACATATTTTTCTCTTTCCCAGCGGTTTAATGCTGTTAATTCTTTAAGCTTCGTCTCTTTCTGCGCATCCTTGTTAAATTGTTCTAAACACATCGGAGACAAACGAGCGACAAGCGCATCTTCAACCATTGTATCCGCCGTTCTCTGGGACGTACTACCCAACACCCAGCCGCCCCAACCGAAGCCGATAATTATGACCATAATGGCCCCAATAATGGCACTCCACACACTGGTTTTAATTTTTTCTTTATTGAATCTCATTGGATACCTCCTCATTTTAATTTATACAGAATGAATATGAGCCCCCCAAAGCATTTTTAACTCCTTACAGAACATATTCATTCTGTCAGGAGCAACGTATGCACAATTTAAGTATCTTCTTCATGGGTACATCTTCATATAAAACGTAAACAATTAGGCTGCTTTCCTCCTGGCGGCCTTTACGGTCTCCATTCCTTCCGAATGGGAAACCGTGTGGATTTCAATTTGCAGTGGCTCGCATAAAAGGCTCTTTGTTCCAAGCAAAACGCTGAATCTGTCTGACTTGATGTGATCGTCCAGATCTTCGCGGGTTTCCCACTCCTCTATCAAACTGAAAACGTTCTTTTCTTCGATGTCCTGGAAAACGTGACAGCTCAGACAACCCCTCACATTTTCGATTGGTTCAATCATTGAGAGAAGTGTTTGCATAACCTCTGTCCGCTTATCTAAAAATACATTCATGGTTGTTTTGAAAATGATCACGAGAACCCTCCTCTCAGCAAATAAATGACACAAGCGATAGTATAGCTTGGGAATTTCCCCCCCCAGCTGCTATCAAAATAATTCAATCTGTCCTTAGTCATATCTTCATACTTCGTGCCAGGCGGACTGGGTCCAACTCAAATTAACCTAACAAATTGATATTTATATAATATTTTTATAAAAGAGGCTGGTCGAGGAGGGATGAATGGGTGTAATAATATGGTCATATATGGCCAATGGTCATATATGACCATGCTTGGCACCCTTGAAGTGATGTTTACAGCTTTGCGTGAGCGAATACGAATTGAAAGGCTGTTGTTTGAGGAAAACCGCGAGGAATAGGCGACTTTGCGAAAAAATTGTCCTTTAACTGTGTACCTTCAGGTGGTGGGTCATGACTCGGTTTTCGTTTCAGATATCATGGCTTGAGTAACAAAATAAATCGACCCCACATGCTTATGGCTGGTGGATACCCAACTTTCGTATGCGGGCGCGCAGTGTGCTGCGGTTGAGCCCAAGGATTTCTGCAGCCCCGTTTTTGCCACTCACTTTCCAATTGGTCTGCTCAAGTACCCGGATAATATGGTCGCGTTCAACCGCTTCCAGCGGTTTTTGCGTGGTCGTTAAATCCTTATAGGCTTTTTTCAGTTCATCCACCAGGTGCAATTTGGGTCCCGAGGAGTTGATTACCGCCCGCTCGAGGACGTTTTCCAACTCCCTGATATTACCGGGCCATTGATAATCCTGCAGGGTATTCATGACGCTGGTCGGGATGCTTTCGATGGATTTGCCCAGTCTCCTGGAAATTTTATCTACGAAAAAATCTACCATCAAGGCAATGTCTTCCATTCGTTCTCGCAGCGGGGGCACCGTAATCGGAAAAATATTTAGCCGGTACCAAAGATCTTCCCGAAACCGGCCCCGGCGGACTTCCTCTTCCAGGTTGCGATTGGTGGCGGCAATCACCCGCACATCGACTTTGATCGTACCGGAGCTTCCCAAGCGTTCAAACTCACCGTCCTGGATCACCCGCAGCAGTTTGGGCTGCAATTCCAACGGCAGCTCCCCGATCTCATCCAAAAACAGGGTGGCGCTGTTGGCAACTTCAAATCGCCCCAACTGTCTGGCATGGGCACCGGTGAAGGCGCCTTTCTCGTGGCCGAACAGCTCACTTTCAATCAGGTTTGAAGGCAGTGTGGCACAATTCACTTTCACTAAGGTCCGATCTTTGCGCGGGCTCAAGCCATGAATGGCCCGCGCCACCAGCTCCTTGCCGGTTCCGGTCTCACCGAGAACCAGAACGGTCGTATCGCTGGGGGCAATTTGCTCGACCTTATAGAGCACGTAATTGAGCCCGTCACTTTGACCGATAATGTTCTCATAGTTGTATTCTAATTTAATTTCTTCCTGTAGATACGCTCGTTCGAGCTCAAGTTTTTCCTTTAACTCCTTTATTTCCGAAAGTGCAACCTGGAGATTAAGCTCGGCTTGCTTGCGCTCGGTAATGTCCTGAATCCAACCGGACATCCGGATACCTTTGCCCTCGCTGTTCCAGATCGCCTGGCCACGCGCCAGGAACCACAGGTACTCGCCTGATTTTGTTCGAAGGCGGTATTCGACCTTGTATGGAACACGCTCTTTAAGATGGCGTTCGATCGCGGCCCAGATGGCCTCGGTGTCCTCAGGATGCAGTCGGCTGCGGAAAGAATCTATCGTATCGGGAAACTCCTCGAACGAGTACCCCAGGATTTCTCTGAAACGATCCGAGTAAAAGACGGTGTTCGACAGCAGGTTCCAGTCCCAGAGGCCGTCGGTGGAGCCTGCCAGGGCCAAAAGATATCGCTCGTCGCTGGCGCGCAATGCCGCTTTCGCCCGGCCGTGTCGCGACCGCTGTACGAGCAGCCCGACGATCAGCGTGGTTGCGATGGCGCCAAAAGAAGCGAGGATGATGATATGCCATGGGTAAAGCGCCAAAATGACTCCTTAGAAACGATGGGTTGTACTTACCTACTTTAATTACCATAAAAGTTATAGAATTTCAAAATTTTGCTGAACCAGATGCGGATTGATCTGATCTTTTGAAATTTGTTGCTCAAACCTTTTCATTTCGAAAGGCCCAATAGCGCCAGAACCACATTCGTATCACTTTTTCCCATGGCATGTTTCATATATTCCACCATCAATACAGACCGCATGGCTTCCGTTGACATCTGAAACCACGGGCTTTTGTCTTTAAATACTTGAGGGGACCAGGCGCGGGGCGGCCGATAATCGCGGCCGTATCGATTTTCCAGGATATTAAGATAGATTTTAAGTCTTTCTTTAAGCTCATTTGCAGACATAGCATTTATTTTAGAAAAAGCGTCGCCAAACGTGTTGATGCTCGGCAGGGATGGATATTCCATTATCTGCTTAAAGGATTTCGCAAAACGTTTTATCCCGTTGTAAATATGGTGCTTTTTAACGACGTTGATTTTGGACCAGCCGGCCCGGACCCACTTAAATGCCGCACAGCGCAGCAGCGGTGCATAAGGGTCAATTTCGTAATATATGTTAATGCCAGATGAATCATACATGTGGGATCGCACCCAGCCCAGCCCGGGCTTCGTCAAACCCGGCTTGCCGGAATAAAAATAATCCCAATTATCGTCCGAGCCCAGCACATAACCTTTCTTGCCCACATCCGATTTACCCTTTTGTTTGGATATCGATATGATCACCTTACGATGGTTGACTTTAAACAGTATCAGGGTGCGATACAAATGATAACTGTAATAAGCACCCGAGAAGACATCCGGTGTGTTTTCGACAAATTCGAGCCCTTTGACAAGAATCGGCGCCTCGCGTTCATCGATGATCTTCCACAGCACCGGCATTTGGCCGCTTAAATCCTGCACCGGCTTCCAGTGCGACAACCGGATAGAAGAAGGTGTCGTTAAATGGAAGGGCACATTTGGATTAAAAGCATATTTAAGCATATGGTCAAAGCGCTGCCGAATATCAAAATCGAAGTAGGCTGACGGGGATCCGAGTTTGGGGTCCGCAAAGTACAGGGCACCCGGGTCTTTGGGTTCTTCCACAAATGCCAGCAGTTTTTTGATTTTAACGGGTTGAAATGAGAGTTGATTCTCCGGATCCGCTAGATCTAAAAGATGCGCCAGGCCCGGCGAAAGGCTATCCGGAACCTGAATTTTGGTAAGTGGCTCTGCACCCGGGGCCGAAGCGGCCTGAAACAAAAAAGCCATTGTTATCAAAGCACAACAGCAAACTATTTTTAGCGGAGAGGTCATTTTTTTTATTGAGCTTTCTATTGTCATATTGATAAATACCTCGATGCTTCATGAGAAAAAGGAAAGCGCCATTTTATCCCCCTCCCTCAATCCCTCCGACTCGGCTGAGCTCGTCGCAGGCCGCCAAGGGAGGGAAGATAAAACTCATCCCCCTTGACGGGGGAGGTCCGGGTGCGGGGGTAAAAAAAGATGGGGGAGATCAGCGCCCTTCTTTTGGATTATAGGTCCGAAAAAATTTTGTATCTGCCCGATCAATTGTTATCTTATTAACCTAATCTCGAATAAAAAATTTTCCACCCTATTTTAAAAAATTTTCAGACGATTTTTTAAAAAATTTGAACACCCTCATAAGGGAGGTACAAAAATGAGAGTTAAAATTGATTATGATTTATGTATGGGTGATCGCAATTGCAACAAACTTTGCGCGGAAGTGTTCGATTACGATGCAGATCAATTGCAGGCACGAATCAAAGTCGATGAAGTCCCCGAACATCTGCAGGATCTGGTTCGGCAGGCCGCTGCTGAATGTGCTCCCGGCGCTATCATTGTTGAAGAATAGAAGATGAAAACACAGTCGATTCGGGTCAAAGGTGCCCGGCAGCATAATCTGAAAAATCTTGATATCGAAATCCCGCTGAACCGTATCACGGTGGTAACCGGGGTCAGCGGTTCCGGTAAATCCTCTCTGGCCTTTGATACGCTCTATGCCGAAGGCCAGCGCCGCTACGTGGAAACGTTTTCACCCTATGCCCGCCAATTCATGGATCGCATGGACCGGCCTCAGGTGGACAAGATCGAAGGCATCCCGCCGGCCATTGCCATCGACCGCAAAGATCCGGTTCGAACCTCGCGGTCAACGGTCGGCACCATGACTGAAATTACGGATTATGTCAAACTATTATATGCCCGGCTGGGAAAACTCCATTGTAAATCGTGCGGCCAAGCAGTCATACCCGAAACACCGGCGCACGTTTGGAATTTTTTGGAACGCCAGCCAGCCGGCGGCCAGATCGTTATCACTTTTCCGTATCGGCTGGAGGCTGCGCCCGTCAAAGAAGTGCGTAAACTTCTTATGCAAATGGGCTTTGACCGGCTCTACCTCGACGGCCGCATTACCCATCTGGAAGAATGGCAGCCGGCTAAACGGCCAAAAGAAATTCCGGTCCTGGCCGACCGCGTGATCCTGCGCGCCAAAGAGCGCGAGCGCATCCTGGACTCACTCGAATTGGCCTACCGCTTTGGCGGCGGACGGCTGGATGTCTGGATCCCGCCGCACGGCCACCATGCCTTCAGCAATCAACTGGCCTGCGCCGATTGCAAAATCAAATACAACACACCATTGCCAAATCTTTTCTCGTTTAACAGCCCGCTGGGTGCCTGCGATACCTGCCGGGGATTCGGCCGCACCATTGGTATCGATCTGGACCTGATTATTCCGGATCCCTCGCGTTCACTGGAAGACGGTGCCATCAAACCCTTCGGGGCGAGGGAGGACGGGCGCATGGAATTTGATGACCTGATGGATTTTTGTCGGCGCCGCCGCATTCCGACACAGCTCCCTTTTCGACGTTTAAAGGCGGCGCACAAAAAGGCAATCATCGAGGGCACTTCGACCTATTACGGCATCCACGGCTTTTTCCGCTGGCTGGAAACCAGAACCTATAAAATGCCGGTGCGGGTATTTCTTTCGCGCTACCGCAGCTATGACATCTGCCCGGATTGCGACGGCACCCGTTTCAAAAACGAATCTCTGCTTTATCAGCTGGCCGGCCGCACGATCGCCCAGGTTTACCAGGGCAATGTGGATCAGACCCTTGATTTTTTCAAAACGCTGAAGATTCCGGCCCGGGATGAAGCCGGTCTGCTGGTTCTGGAGGAAGTCCGCAACCGCCTGGCCTATTTAAGAGATGTCGGCCTGGGCTACCTGACCCTTGACCGGCAATCGCGCACCCTGTCCGGCGGTGAAGTCCAACGGGTGGCACTGGCCTCGTCTCTGGGGTCTTCTCTGGTCAATACCCTTTATGTGCTGGATGAGCCCAGTATCGGGCTTCACCCGCGTGACAATCACCGGCTGATTCGTATTTTAAAAGGGCTTCGCAATCTGTCCAATACCGTGGTGGTTGTGGAGCATGACCCCGAAATAATACGTGAAAGCGATTTTCTGCTGGATCTCGGGCCGCGGGCCGGAGAAAGCGGCGGCGAGGTCATGTATTTCGGCCCCACTGCAAATGTCAATGGCTCCCTGACCGGCCAATATTTAAAAGGCGAACGCCGGATTCCCGTTAGAGAAACGCGGCGCCGGCCTCAAAAAGACCGGTGGATTACGATAAAAAATGCGGCTGAAAATAATTTGAAAGACATCGATGTCCGCATTCCCCTGGGATTGTTTGTCTGTCTCACAGGCGTATCCGGATCGGGCAAATCCACCCTGGCCGAGGAGATTCTCTTTAAAGCAGCCAAACGAGCGCTGGGCAATCCCCAAGACCGACCCGGCCTGCACAAAAAAATCACGGGGATCCATAACATCGATGATGTCGTCCTGGTGGATCAGCGTTCCATCGGTCGAACGCCCAGAGCCAATGCCCTGACCTACACCAAAGCCCTGGATCCCATTCGCAAGCTGCTGGCGGACACCGATGCTGCCAGAGCCAAAAACTTCGGGCCGGGTTATTTTTCATTCAATGTTGCCAACGGGCGCTGTGAGACCTGCAAAGGAGACGGATTTGAAAAGGTTGAAATGCAGTTTCTTTCCGATGTTTACATCACCTGTCCCGATTGCAAGGGCACGCGCTTTAAAGAAACCGTATTGGAAATCGCCTATCAGGGCAAAAACATACATGACCTATTGAACCTGACCGTCAATCAGGCCCTTGAATTTTTCCATGATCATCAAAAAATTATCGCCGCTTTACAGCCGCTGGCGGATGTCGGCCTCGGCTACATTCGCCTGGGCCAGCCCATCAATACGCTGTCCGGCGGTGAAGCCCAGCGCCTGAAACTTTCCCGCCACGTAAAGCTGAACGGCCACGGGGCCTCCGGCAGACTGTTTATCTTTGATGAGCCCACCACCGGCCTGCATTTCGACGACATCGGCAAGCTGCTGACGGCCCTGCAGCGACTGGTCGCTGGCGGAAATACGGTTTTGGTCATCGAACACAACATGGATGTGATCAAGACCGCTGACTGGGTCATCGATCTGGGGCCCGAAGGCGGCGAAAACGGCGGCCGGGTGGTGGCCAGCGGGCCTCCCGAAAAAATCGCTCAAAATAATAAATCTCACACCGGGCGGTTTTTAAAAGCGTATCTGGATGGAAGCGGGCGCCTGAAACGAAAAAAATCGGGTCCAGGCGGGGTTGCCGAAACCATTTCCGGCTTTTCGCCTTTGCAGCCGTCCGGCAACATCACATTGAAAGGCGCCCGGGAACACAATCTAAAAGACATCGACCTGGCCATTCCCCAGAACGAACTGGTCGTGCTGACCGGCGTATCCGGGTCGGGCAAATCCACCCTGGCCTTTGACATTCTTTTTGCAGAAGGCCAGCGCAGATACCTGGAAAGCCTGGCCCCCTATGTCCGTCAGTATATGAAAATCCTGGAACGGCCGGACGTCGATCTGGTCACGGGTCTGGCGCCGACGGTGGCTATCGAACAGCGCATCAGCCATTCCAGCCGACGATCCACGGTGGCGACCCTCACCGAAATTTATCATTTCCTCAGGCTGTTATTCAGCAAACTGGGCACCCAGCATTGTCCCGGATGCGGACGCCGGCTGACCGCCCAAACCCGGGCGGCCATCGTCAAACAGATCCGCAAACGCTATTCGAATAAAGCCGCCACCGTGCTGACAACCAAGGTTTTCGGACGCAAAGGATTTCATAAAGAAGTACTTGCCCGGGCGCTG
>Ga0316191_10004018_pt1 | contig 10933 bp, 9 predicted proteins | sample Eddworburr2cm_MG_FD_204928 | JGI IMG/M metagenome (GOLD analysis project Ga0316191, IMG submission 204928) | Coastal sediment microbial communities from Maine, United States - Eddy worm burrow 2 cm | ecosystem: Environmental > Aquatic > Marine > Coastal > Sediment | place: USA: Maine | collected... | reverse complement strand
AAAGCTAATGATCAGGAAATTGTGCTGTGGATGGAAAATCATAAATACATACACTATACAGATTATAAAACATCCATAAAGTATCATATTAGAAAAAATTGAACAATTTAAATCAATACGGCCAAATACAAATAAAAAGCATTACGAAAAGGAAATGCGGCAGGAGTCTTTTTGGCTACTTCTGATTAAGTATCCAATGTATCATTAAAATATTTAAGATTTCAAGATTAACCAACCTGCATCATATGATTTTGCTATGTCTATGGTTGCTCAATTACGGGAAGTTACTGAAGAAATAATGATTATATATATCTGATTAAATTATTTGGTATAAAATGGAAGTACAACATCATATAATTGATTGCCTAGAAAAGACACCTGGCATCCTGAAAAATTTATTATCTCAGATTTCAGAAGACCTTTATAAGGTTAGAAGAGTTGACAACAAGTGGTGTATTCATGAACAGGTTTGTCATTTAGTAGAGGCTCAGAAAATATTGAAAGAAAGGTTCAGGAAATTTGAAACAAAAGAAAATCCGTTAATAGAATCTTATAATCCACCCGTGAATAGAGTTGATAATTACTACATGAATTTGGATATGAAAGAGGAACTAAAAAAGTTTCCAATTATACGTTCAGAAATGATTAATTTATTGAGGTCCTATGATTCAGATTATTGGGAACTCTCAGGAAGGCATAAATGCTTCCATCCCTATAATACTCAGATCTTGTTAACACATTCATTAAATGTGGATTACGCTCATTTATTCAGTATTGAACAATTAGGATTAACAAAATCAGAATGTAAAGAAGGTATCATAACAATTCCTTAATCATAATATCCTTTCTTCCTTTTTTCTGGCATTATTACAATGCTCATACTATATTGGGCGATAAATTTTTTCTTTTCACAGGAAGTAGTTCCTCATAAAAAAATCATATGAAAATCTCATATTTTAAATTATTGATACTGGTTTTCTTAATTGCCTGCTCCAAGAAAGAAAGCATTAATACAGAAAACACAAAAAAAGAAAGCACAGAATACAACGTTGCTGCCTATATATGGCCTTCATGCCATCATGATGAACGTTTTGGGGACATGCTTTGGCCTGAAGGAATGGGAGAATGGGAAATTATAAAAAAAGGAACGCCTCGTTTCGAGGGGCATTATCAACCCAAAGCCCCTTTGTGGGGATATGAATTGGATGATGATCCAAAGGTTATGGAAAAATGGATCGACGTGGCCACTGATTATGGGATCAATACATTTATCTTCGATTGGTACTGGTTTGATGAAGGCCCTTTTCTGGAAAGCTCCGTAAATAATGGATTTCTAAAAGCAGCGAACAAGGATAAAATGAAATTTTATCTCATGTGGGCAAATCATGATGTTAAAAGAAACTACTGGAATGTTCATAAGTTCAAGGATGATGAGACTTTGTTATGGGACGGTGCCGTTGACCTGGATAATTTTAAAATAATTGTTGACAGGGTCATAAACAAGTATTTCAATCAACCCAATTACTTTAAAATAGATGGGATGCCTGTCTTCTCAATTTTTGCTATTTGGAATCTATTGGAAGGGCTTGGAGGTATCGAACAAACAAAGGAGGCCCTCGATTACTTCAGGGAGGAAACCAGGAAAGCGGGATTCCCCGGGCTTCATCTTCAATTAGTTGTTTTTGGAAATCCGAATCAAGACATGATAAACAATATTAATACATTGCATTTTAACAGCGTCACGAAATATAACTGGGGATGGTCTAAAGAACAGGATTATATTAAATGGGTTACCGCCGCTGTAGAACAAAGAGATAAATGGGATGCCAGTTTGTCAATCCCATTCTTCCCGAATGCTTCTATCGGATGGGACGACACTCCAAGGTTCCCTGGCAAAGGGAAATCCGATATTGTTCTTTTTAACAAATCACCCGAAGGCTTTGCCGCATCCCTGGAGTTGGCCAGGAAGTATTGTGACAGCCATCCTGATCAGCCCAAATTGATAACTATCTTTTCCTGGAATGAATGGATAGAAGGGGGCTACTTGTTACCAGATGTAAAATATGGGTTCCAACATCTTGAAGCCGTAAAAAAAGTAATGAATCGTTCATATGATAAATTCTCAAAAGATAATTAGATAGTTTCTCCCCAGCCGAGTTTTCGATCCAAAAGACATATTTCTTAATACCATGGCTGCTGAATTCGCGGTGATTGCCAGTCTGATCCTTTCCTGGATTCGTCAGAAATATTTGAAGCCAAAACAAGAAGCTACAAGTGGGGGAAAGTAAAAACTCCTGAATAATATCTGAAAAGAATTTCAATTTAATTCCAAAATGCATCAAAATAACAGATTGAAAACGTCATAAAAGCATACATAATAGGTAGGTCTCGTAATTATTCTCCAGAAGAATTATTTGATAGATTTATCTCCTTTAAACATTGAAGAAAAAAGAGCTCCGCATAATGCTGGATTTCCGGGCCCCTAAATTAATGAAAGAATGGTTCATATCAGGCATAATGTAATAATCGACTGCGAACCGGCCAAGGTTTTTAATGGGATAGCAACAAAGACAGGAATTCAAGGATGGTGGACTGTGGACACCATCATTGAACCAGTGGTTGGAAGAATTGCAGAAATACTATTTAAAGACAAAGTCACCTTACCACGTTGCGGGGATCTATGTCTGGGATTCGATGGAATCTTTAAAAACTTATCGCGAGTCTGACCTGGCCGCCTGTATTCCGAAAGCATATAAGCTCATCGAACCACCTGATATTGAAATTATGGAAGTAATGTTCCAATTAAGAGAATAATGAAGGTTTGCTTTATTGGGCCTCCAAAAAACTTGACCGATATATGGTGGAACATGCACTGGGTCGAAATTATGATGTGGCAGCTGTATGTCATAAAAATAGCGTTGAGAAGTTAAAAGATCACAAGGATCGTATCACCATAATACCAGGTCTTACTAACGATCCCGATCTCATCCAAAGAGCTGTTAATGGCTGCGATGGTGTCCCACCAGAATATGAATAATTCATTAATTAATGGCAACAGATTATCAGATTATAAGAATATGTTAATATTTGTTAAAAGTAAAAGCAATAACAATTCGTTAAAAATGTTGGTTGTATTATTGTCAGACAAATAGATGAACAGGTATATTTTATAAGTCCCAAATTTCAATATAGATTTCCAATCAATCTGATATAACCCAAATACCGAATGCATTTCAGTCTAAGAATATTAAATAAATACAGTCTTTTTACCTGGATCAGTTTGATCGGATTAGGGATTGGCATCTCTTCATTCTGGTTTATAACTGACTTTGTCAGGAACGCCCATCAATACGATGCTTTTCATAGCAATCATGATAGAATCTATCGAATAACTATGGAGGTGACTGCAGGAGGAAATACAGATCATTATGCAACTACTGGTCTGCCTCCCGGGCAACATTTATATGAAAATTTCTCCGGGATCAACGCCTATGCAAATTTTAAATTTCATAATGCTGTTGTTAAGGTCAATAAGGAAGTTTTCAAGGAACAAAATTTCTTTAGTGCAAATCCAGAGGCACTTGATGTGTTTTCTTTTGAATTTATAGCGGGCGATAAAAATACCTGCCTTTCGAATCCAAACTCAATTTTATTATCAAGGCTTTTAGCTGAAAAATACTTCAATACCACTGACATAATAGGACAACAAATCGTGGTTGGCAATAATCAATATTTTATTACCGGAGTTTATGAAAATTGGCCGCACAATTCACATTTAAATTTAAATGCTCTGGTTCGTTCTACAGAAAATAAAAGCTTTGAGGTACAGGATTGGTTTAATCTTGAACATTATAACTATGTATTGCTTGATAAAGAGATCGACCTTAATGAATTAAATGATAAGCTGGATGAACTTTCAACCAGTCACCTGGCTCCTATGATTGAAGGTTCCGGTATTGATATAAAATTCAATGCTCAGCCACTCAGAAGCATATATTTTTCACAAGGCTTGATTGATGATGTTCAAAAAGGAAATATAATCTACGTTAATGCTTTGATGTTTGCAGGAATACTGGTTTTATTTATCGCCGGTTTTAATTATATCAACTTAACACTTACAAGATCCTCTAAACGAACCAAAGAAATCCTAATGAAGAGGCTATTTGGCATTTCACGATTTGGGCTTTTCCGTCAAAGTGCTATGGAGTCAGGTATCATGACCATCATGACCCTGATTATATCCTTCATTATTATTTACATATTTGATAAATTTTATTATGGTTTTTCCGGTTTTCATGCAATTGACTTCACAGGTTTATGGCCTGATATTATTGCAATATTCATAATAACCTTTATACTTGGGCTTCTGGGGATAAGCTATCCAGGGATAAAAATGTCTTTTTCCAGTCTGATGGTTAAACATCGTGGAAAAGCTTTTAATAACTTTCAAAAAATACTTCTTGGATTTCAGTTTGCGATTGCCTCTGTTATATTAATAGTAACTCTGGGAATGCACAAACAAATTGATTTTATAAAGAAAAAAGAACTGGGTTTTTCCAAGGATGAAATTATGATTGTTGGCCTGCCGGATAGTGAGGAGTTGAAGGAAAAGTGTGCTCAGTTTAGGGATCAAATAAAAGAACATGTTTCGATAGGAAATGCCTCTTTGATTGGTGGAGGTGCATTACCTGGAGAGGAAAATGGAAAAGATATATTTTTGGTTAGTCAAGGAGGGGAAAAAATCGAAAAGGTGTACAACATGTATCGGATCGATGAAAACTACTTTAACTTACTGGATATAAAAATTGGGACAGGCCGGAATTTTCAGGAAGCAAGTTTGAATGATCAGAACAATTCGGTAATTATAAATGAATCACTAGCCAATTCACTTAACTGGTCAGATCCAATAGGCAAGAGTATATGGTACGGTGATAAACAAAGAGATGTTATTGGGGTAGTAAACAATTTTCATAACAAATCCCTGCATAACATAATTGAACCTATTGTTTTCTTATACGACGATAATTATCCTACAAACCTTCTTATCAAATCACAACCTGAAAATTCCCGGATCATCAGATCCGAATGGGCAGATATTTTTCCTGATGAACCCCTGACTATAGAGTATTTTGATAAGTTTATAGAAGAAATGTATGCAAAAGAGGACCAACTTGCTATGCTTTTATCTGTATTTACATTCATTTCCCTGATCCTGTCCTGTATGGGCCTATTTGCAATCTTTTCATTACAGGTAATTCAGAAAACAAAAGAAATGAGTGTGAGAAAAGTGCTGGGAGCAAATGCCCTGAATTTGCTGAGCGTATTAACAAAAAATTACCTGATAATAGCATTATTCTCCATATTAATAGCTATTCCACTTGGTTGGGTCTTTATGAACAACTGGTTGCAGGAGTTCAGCTACAGGGTTCAAATTGATCCGTTCATATTTATCTTATCGGCAGCCCTCATATTTTTTGCAGGTTTTATAGCCATAATATATCATCTTCTTAAAATACTGACTGTTAATCCAGTTGATTCACTGAAATATGAATAATTCTGGAAAATAGCAATGAATATGACCGTGTAGTTTAGGCACAATATTCATCATATAGCATTCGATTGCGCAATATGATTTCTTAGCAATATTTATAAGCTGGTAAATGCTGGGAACGCTATTCAGGAATAATTTGATAATTGCAATTTTATCCCTTAGATTAGAAGATTCAAGAATGTTTAAAGGTCTTGATCTCTTTAGTATCTTCTGCAACCATTAAAAATTAACAAAATGAATCCGATAGTTAGAAATATTTTGGCTGTGATCGCAGGTTTAGTCGTTGGCAGTGCAGTAAATATGGGAATTATCATGATAAGTGGTTCGATCATCCCTCCTCCTGAGGGTGCGGATGTTACCACTATGGATGGCTTAAAGGCTTCGATGCATCTTTTTGAACCAAAACATTTCATATTCCCTTTTTTAGCGCATGCTCTGGGAACACTTGTTGGAGCGATTGTCGCTGCCCTTATTGCTGCGACTCATAAAATGAAATTCGCATTGGCTATTGGTCTCTTTTTTATTATTGGCGGCATCATTAACGTACTTACACTTCCCTCTCCCCAATGGTTTACCATTGTAGACCTGGTAGGGGCATATATTCCAATGGGCTGGATAGGCGGGAAAATTGTATCCGGGAAGAAATAAGGTCAAATTTAGAATAGCATAGCCGAATTTACCCTTGAGATAGATAAAAGAACTATCTCATATTTTGGATTGCAACCCATCTTCTTCTTCATTATCTTTATATAGATAAAGATTTTTTATTTGCAGGGCTCACCAAGTTTTTGAATGATGCTGGATTTGCATCGAATTATTATATTATGAAAGCATTAAGTGTACACAAATATGGCCCATTCGATGATCTTACCTTAAATGATATAGAAAAGCCGATCCCAAAAGACAAAGAGGTTCTCATTAAGGTAAAGGCTACATCCATCAATTACAATAGCTTGATTTTTATTAAAGGAAAGCCGTTTATGGGCCGGTTTTTTACAGGGCTCTTTAACCCAGGTCAAAAAATACCGGGAAATGTCGTAGCTGGTATTGTCGAATTGGCAGACAAAGATGTAAAGCAATTCAGACCTGGAGACGAAGTATTTGGTGATCTAGCAGAATTTGGCTTTGGCACATTTGCAGAATATGTTACTGCTCCTGAAAGGGCTTTGATGTTAAAACCTGCCTGCATTTCATTCGAAGATGCCGCAGCTGTTCCTGAAGCCGGACTGGTTGCCTTGCAAGCATTGAAGGACCATGGCGATATCCAGGCAAATCAGAGGGTTTTGATTAATGGTGCCTCCGGAGGGATTGGCACATTCGCTGTTCAGATTGCTAAACATTTTGGCGCGGAAGTCACTGCTGTGTGCAGCCGCAGAAACTACAGCCTGGTCCAATCCTTAGGCGCTGATCACATTATTGATTATACAAAGGAAGATTTTACAGAAAAAAAGCCAGGATTTGACCTCATTATCTCTACCATTGGATATCGCCCGATACGTGATTATAAAAAAACACTCAAACCAAAGGGTATTTACATTGCAACAGGTGGGGCCATGTCTCAGATATTTCAAGCCATGCTGCTTGGCCCCTGGTTATCCAGTCCTGGTGGAAAAAGATTAGGCAATATGACTCTCAAGCCAAATAAAGATCTAGAATTTTTAACAAGTTTATTAGAAAGTGGTGCCGTTAAGCCAGTGATTGATAAAATATTCTCCCTTGAAAACTTGGTTAGAGCTCTAAAATACTATGACGGAGGACATGCCAGCGGAAAAATAATTGTAAAAACATGAACTCAAAAAAAAATTCAGCAGAAAAGTCGCAATACAAATCTTTAAGGCTCTGGCCAGGTATTACTCTTGCCATAGTATTGCTAATACTCAGTTATATAATCCCTATAATTATACCAGATGCTCTTATAGTGAGTATTTTTGGTGGATTAATAACAGCATTAGGCATTATTATCTGGTGGTCATTTTTCAGCCATGCTCCAAGAATTGAACGATGGCTGGCCATTATTCTGATTATCGCTTCGCTCATCATAACCTCTTACTTTAACCATATTTCTATCGCAACAGGAGGACAGGGAACCATGTATTTCATATTTGGAATTCCACTCCTATCCCTGGTTTTTGTGGCCTGGGCGGTTATCACTAAATCATTTTCCGACAAAGTCAGAATAATTACAATGATCTTAACAATCATACTAGCAAGCGGATGGTGGATCCTTGTAAGAAATGATGGGATCACGGGTGATTTCAATCCAGATTTAAGATGGCGCTGGGCAAAAACACATGAAGAACAACTTCTTGCCAAGGAAAAGGATGAACTAATTACTCTCTCTGACATCGAGGTTTTAAAAAACTTAAAAGCTGAATGGCCCGGTTTCCGTGGACCTGATAGAGATGGTATCGTAAAAGGTTTAAAGATCAAAACTGATTGGAAATCTACACCCCCGATTGAATTATGGCGAAGACCAATCGGCCCCGGATGCTCCTCTTTTGCAGTGAATGGAGACTTAATATATACCCAGGAACAACGCGGAGAAAAGGAACTAGTGGTATGCTATTATCTTAAAACCGGAGAACCTGTCTGGATACATGAGGATAAGGCCCGTTTCTGGGATTCACATGCTGGGGCTGGACCCCGGTCGACACCTGCATTAAGTAAAGGTCGCATTTTCACACTCGGCGCAACCGGGATTCTAAATGTTCTGGACGCAGGAGATGGCACCGTATTATGGTCTAAAAATGCTATTTCGGATTCAAATGTGAAACACTCTGGTTGGGGCTATTCAAGCTCTCCCCTGGTAGTCGATGATCTTGTAATCGTTGCAGCAGTAGGGAAACTGGTTGCGTACGAAGTTGAAACTGGTAACCTGCGGTGGATGGGACCAGATGGTGGAGACAGCTATAGCTCACCCCATTTGTTGACGATTAATGGAATTGAACAAGTAGTTCTCATGAGCGGTACGGGTGCTACAAGTGTTTCACCGGATAATGGGGAAGTACTTTGGGAATATAATTGGACTGTTGGTTCCCGTATCGTTCAGCCTGCGATGATTACCAACGGCGAGATCCTGATCAGTTATGGAGAAGGAAAAGGTTTACGCCGAATAGCTGTTAGCAACAAATCCGGGGATTGGTTAATTGAAGAAAGGTGGACCTCAAATCAGCTCAAGCCGAATTTTAATGATTTCATTATACATAAAGATCATGCTTATGGTTTTAATGGGCCTATTCTGACTTGCATTGACATAAAAGAAGGCCAGCGCAAATGGAGAGGCGGACGTTATGGCGGCCAACTTATCCTGCTTGCTGATCAGGATCTAATAATAATTTTATCCGAACAAGGTGAACTTGTTCTGGTAGAAGCGAATCCGGATAAATTCAAAGAACTTGCAAGACTTGAGGCAATTGAGGGAAAGACCTGGAACCACCCGGTAATTATCAACGGGGTTCTGCTGGTTAGGAATGGCCAGGAAATGGTAGCCTATCAGGTGTCTTCGATAACAAGTTAATATAACACCCTGGGCCAGGTTTAATAGCATATTTCTAGATTAATTGATATCATTTAAATAGCCAAAGAATTGTATTTGTGAACTTAATTTTAACATGATATGAAAGCCTTTGTTTTCTCAAAATATGGCCCACCAGATGTTCTCCAGTTAAGGGAAGTAGAGAAACCAATTCCCAAAAAAGATGAAATTCTTGTAAAAGTATATGCGACAACAGTTTCCGCAGGTGACTGGCGCATGCGAAAGGCAGACCCTGTTTTTGCTAGGGTAATAAACGGATTGTTTAGACCCAGAAGAATAACAATTTTGGGAATTGAACTGGCAGGGATCGTTGAAGAGTTTGGAGAAAATGTAAGTCGGTTTCAGAAAGGTGATGAGGTATTTGCTTCATGCGGATTTAAATTTGGAGGGTATGCAGAATACAGGTGCCTTCCTACCAGGATGAATGATGAAAAAAAAGGATTAGTTGCATTGAAACCAACCAACTTGTCATTTGAAGAAGCAGCAGCTGTACCAGTTGGAGGACTGACTGCCTTAAATATTTTGAAGAAAGGAGGTATTGAATCGGGTTCAAATGATCAGAAAAATCCAAAAAGTATTTTAATATATGGAGCTTCCGGAAGTGTCGGCACATATGCAGTTCAGATTGCAAAACATTTTAATGCAGAAGTTACAGCAGTTTGTAGTACTTCAAATGTTGAGATGGTAAAATCATTAGGTGCTGATAAGGTAATTGATTATACAAAAGAAAATTATATAGCGACTGGAGAAATATATGATATCGTATTTGATGCTGTCGGAAAAATGATGACTGGGATTTCAAAATCGCAGTTTGAAAAGGCAATTGCCCCAGGTGGAACATACCTCAGTGTTGAAATGGGACATAAAGACACGATCGAAGACCTGAACATGCTTAAGGAACTCATTGAATCGGGAAGCATGAAACCTGTAATTGATAGACAATATTCGTTTGAAGAAATACCTGAAGCACATAGGTATGTAGAGAAAAAACATAAAAAAGGCAATGTCGTTATTTCAGTAAGCAAGTAATATCAGAATTTTTGCAATTTGAATCCTCACCCCCTTTGCCTATATTTATCAGTAAATGAATTCATTCTGTTTTTTTCAATAAGAAATAGCTGGAAGTATAATGATCAATTTTTTAATTAGTTTATATCCATCTTTTTAATCAAAATAGTCCTTAGAGATGAAAAGAAATATCTTCGCTTTAATTCTTATTCAATTGCTTAATTACGCCCCACCCATAGTTTTATCAAAAGAAAACCGGCCTAATATCCTGGTGATTCTGTGTGATGACCTGGGTTATGGAGACCTCTCCTGCTTCGGTCACCCTCACATTAATACCCCAAATCTCGATAATATGGCCAGTCAAGGTATCCGCTTCACAGATTTTTACTCCAGCGCCCCGGTTTGTTCTCCTTCGAGGGTAGGATTATTAACAGGCCGAAGTCCAAACCGGGCGGGTGTATATGACTGGATACCACCCGCCAGAGATTCCAAACCTGATGCCCGCGAACAGGTTCACATGCGGCAAAAAGAAATCACGATCCCAATGCTCTTGAAGCAGGCAGGTTATGCTACTGCCATGGCTGGGAAATGGCATTGTAATTCGATGTTCAATTCAACAGATCAACCACAACCTGGCGATGCCGGTTTTGACCACTGGATGGCGACGCAGAATAATGCCTCTCCTTCACATGAAAATCCTATAAATTTTGTGCGAAACGGCGATGAACTGGGGGAAATCAAAGGATACAGTTGCCAGATCGTGGCAAATGAAGGCATAAAATGGATTGAGAAACATAAACAACAAAATCCCGAACAGCCATTCTTTATGTATCTGGCAT
>Ga0316191_10004017_pt1 | contig 10933 bp, 8 predicted proteins | sample Eddworburr2cm_MG_FD_204928 | JGI IMG/M metagenome (GOLD analysis project Ga0316191, IMG submission 204928) | Coastal sediment microbial communities from Maine, United States - Eddy worm burrow 2 cm | ecosystem: Environmental > Aquatic > Marine > Coastal > Sediment | place: USA: Maine | collected... | reverse complement strand
CGAGCTGTTCCAACCCGAGCTGTATATGGAGCTGGCTGATAGCAACATGCAGATGCTGGATGGTGATCTCGACGTATTCGACGACGGCAGTGTGCAGATTATCTCCGCGTCCGGACACACAGCCGGGCACCAGGTGCTGCTGCTGCGACTGGAGAACTCGGGAACGCTGTTATTGTCCGGCGATCTTTATCACTTCCGAAAGAGCCGCGAACTGCGTCGGGTGCCGGTATTCAACAGCAACGCCGAAGACACCCTGAAAGCAATGGATAAAGTTGAAGCGCTGATCGAACAGGAGAACGCCACCCTGTGGATTGAACATGACAAAGCACTGGCAGACACACTGCGCAAAGCGCCCGCGTTTTACGATTGAGCTGCTGGCGGCTGAGGCTTAAGCCAGACGATAAACGCGAGCGGCAGTATCGTGAAAGAGCTGGGCTTTTTCACTGGGTGAAGCATCCGCAACCAGCTTCTTGAACGCATTCCACAACACACGATAAGAGCAGCTCTGCTTATCGACCGGGAAGTTGCTTTCAAACATACAGCGTTGTGGTCCAAAACAGTCGAGCATGTGCCGATAGTAGTCGCCGGCTGCAGCAACGAGCGCATCTGACGTTGGTGGCTGGGCTTGTTTGTGAAAACCAAAGCCATTAATCGGCATCACCATCCCGCCGAGTTTGGCGACAACGTTTTCGCAACGGGACAGCGCCTGAATATCTTCATGCCAGGCATCGAATATAGCCTGACGCTGGTTCTGATAAGGGCCAATGCCAAGCGGTCCACCCAGGTGATCCAGGATGATGGTGGTATCCGGGAAAGCTCTTGCCAGATCGGTCAGCTCGCTGAGCTGCGGATGGTAGAGCCAGGCGTCAAACGACAGACCCCGGCGACCGAGCTCAGCAAATCCTTCCCGAAAAGCCGGGTCCGCCAGCATGCCGGCGAATGGATCCGTATGGGAATTGCGCACTGCAGCTGCGGCATCCCATCCTGCAGCATGGCGAATGCCGCGAAAGCGCGGGCTGGCCGAAGTATGGGCATCGAGCACCCTGCCAACTTCAGCACCCAGATTCAGATCCGCATAGCTGACGATTCCCGCGCAGACCCGGGTCGATCCATACTGTCCGCTGGCTGACATCGCCGCGATACCGTTGACAAATTCGGTCTCACCAACAGGTTTAAGCGCCTCGTCGCCGTCGGCCCGATACATGCTTGCGCACTCGACAAAGACGGTGCTGACCACATTATGGCCATCGCCGATGTCCTCCAGCAGTTCATCAAGAAGATAGCGGCTGGCCGGGTGATCCCAGAGATGATGGTGGGGATCGCAGATTGCCAGCTCCGGCTCGATGACCTCTTCAGATATCTGATCGAGCCAGTCACGGTCCCCGATAGCCATCAGTACTCAACCACCGATCTGATGCTCTCGCCTGCGTGCATCAGATCAAAAGCGCTGTTGATGTCATCCAGCGGCATGGTATGTGTGATCAGGTCATCGATATTAATTTTGCCGTCCATGTACCAGTCGACAATCTTCGGTACCTGGGTTCGACCTTTGGCGCCGCCAAACGCAGTGCCTTTCCAGACCCGGCCTGTGACCAGCTGAAACGGCCGAGTCGAAATTTCTTTACCGGATGCCGCAACGCCGATGATGATGCTTTCACCCCAGCCCTTGTGGCAGCACTCCAGCGCCTGACGCATCACATCGACGTTACCGATACATTCAAAGGAGTAATCCACACCGCCATCGGTTAGGTCGATAATCGTCTGCACGGTGTCCACTTCCGCCGGGTTGACGAAGTCGGTCATCCCGAACTTTTCCGCCAGAGGAACCTTCGACGGATTGATGTCGACGCCAATAATCCGGTCGGCACCGACGAGTCGAGCGCCCTGGAGCACATTCAGACCGATCCCACCGAGCCCGAACACCGCGACAGTGGCGCCGGGTTCCACCTTGGCGGTGTTGATCACCGCACCGAGACCGGTGGTGACACCGCAGCCGATGTAGCAGACCTTATCGAAAGGCGCATCCTGGCGAATTTTCGCCAGCGCTATCTCCGGCACCACGGTGTGATTGGCGAAAGTAGAAGTACCCATGTAGTGAAACAACCGATCACCGTTCAGTGAAAATCTTGAGCTGCCATCAGGCATCAGCCCCTGGCCCTGGGTTTCCCGGATTGCGCCACACAGGTTAGTTTTGCCGGACAGGCAGAATTTGCACTGGCGGCACTCGGGTGTGTACAGCGGAATAACATGATCACCGGGTTTCAGGGTAGCGACACCGGGACCAACTTCGAGCACAACACCGGCGCCTTCGTGGCCTAAAATGGCCGGAAACAGCCCCTCCGGATCTGCGCCGGACAGCGTGTATGCGTCGGTGTGACAGATTCCGGTTGCCTTGATTTCAACCAGAACCTCCCCCGCTTTAGGTCCTTCCAGCTGAACTGTCTCAATACTGAGTTGTTCTCCGGCCGCAAAGGCCACCGCAGCGCGCGTATCCATGATTCCCTCTGATGTTCTGACGAAGACCGATCGAGGCTAGCGCCTCGGCGTAAAAAAACAATAGCGCATCGCATCTAGTACAATGCGCCGCCTCACTTCGGATATACCAACGCAGCTTTGGCTTTCCAATTCGCGGTAAAAAACTGGCGCAGCTACATCCCGATCCTCGATGTGATCCGGGATTATCGCCGTGAGGATTTCCACCACGATCTGGTCGCCGGACTGATCGTTGGCATTATCACCATTCCCCAGGCCATTGCTTACGCTTTCCTGGCAGGATTGCCGCCGCAAGCGGGCCTGTATGCCTGCCTGGTGCCCATGGTGATCTACGCACTGCTGGGTTCTTCGAAGCAGATGGTCGTGGGTCCGGTAGCGGTTGCCGCACTGATGGTGGCAGCCGCAGTAGGTGAACGCGCGGCAGCCGGCAGCGATGCCTATCTTGCGATAACCACGGTGCTTTGCCTTCAGGCTGGACTGATTCTGCTCCTGTTGCGGGCATCCAACATGGGCGGAGTGGTCAATCTGCTCAGTCACCCGGTGATTTCCGGCTTCGTAAACGCCGCAGCTATCCTGATCATCGTCAGCCAGCTCGGTCCGCTGCTGGGCATCGACAGCAGTCCAGGCAGTCCGCTGGAACGTCTGCACCAACTTGGCCAGAGCATCACCTCGCTGAATCCGACCACCACCGCCACTGGTATCGGCAGCGCGCTGATCATGTGGCTGGTGCATCGCCATGGGGTGCGTTTCCTGCAGATTCTGGGCCTGCCGATTCCTGACAATCACGCCATCAGCCGACTGGGACCGCTGGTGGTCTGTGTCGTTGCTGTAGCGGCAGTGTGGTCCGGCGACCTGGACACCCGTTTCGGCGTCTCTGTAATTGGTGAAGTGCCTGGTGGGTTGCCAGATTTCACCCTGCCGCCATTCAATACCGAGCTGTGGCTTGATCTGTTACCCACATCGGCAATGATCGCAATCGTTGCCTATGTCGAGAGCTTTTCGATTGGCACCACACTGGCCAATCGACAGCGTTCGCGGGTAAACAGCAATCAGGAGCTCATCGCGCTGGGTGCTGCCAATATCGGCGCGGCATTCACCGGCGCCTATCCGGTTGCCGGCAGCTTTTCCAGGTCGAGCGTGAACTATCAGGCCGGGGGTAGAACGCCGATCAGCTCTATCGTCTGCATGGTGGTCATTGTCGCTACCCTGCTGTTCTTTACCCCGCTGTTCACGCTGCTGCCCCACGCAGCACTGGCGGCCATTGTGATCATTTCCGTCATCGGCCTGATGGACTTTTCTGACCTGAAAAGTCACTGGCACGTCTACCGACAGGACACCATTACCCAGATGGTCACGCTGGTTACGGTGCTGGCGTTCGGGGTTGAAGCCGGACTGATCACCGGCGTCGCGTTGTCGATCGCGTTTTTCGTCCGCAAGACCAGCAAACCCCACATCGCCATTGTCGGCAGAGTAGGTGACAGCGAACAGTTCCGCGCAGCCAAGCGCTACGATGTGGAAACTTTCGAACATGTCGCCGCTATCCGGGTTGACGAGAGCCTGTTCTTTGCCAATGCCAATCAGGTGGAAAACAAGATCCTGAAAATCATTCAGCGCCGCTCCGGCACCCGTCACGTGGTACTGGTGTGTACGGCTGTGAACATGATTGATATCTCCGGTCTGGAGATGCTCTATCGGCTCAATCAGAATCTCGACCGGATGGGTGTGACGCTGCATTTTTCCGAGGTAAAGAACCCGGTCATGCGGCAACTGGAAGCTACCAACTTCGTAATGGAACTGACCGGCAGCGTGTTTTTCACCACCGACCAGGCGATGAAAGACCTCAGCCAACGGCGCTGACATAGACCTTTATCGGGCCCAGTGCAGTAAGCCAGGGTATGATCCTCACTGTCGTTCGCAATTCGTGACAGACATTCATGGAGCTGGATTCAGGTAGCGGCCTGTTATTGATCACACTCGGAGTGATGCTGACTCTGGGTCCGTTGATCAAGGCAGTCTGTCAGCGAATCCGCATCCCGATATCTGTCGGTCATATCCTGCTTGGCCTCACGGTCGGGTCGATGCTCAAGCCGCTGGATGCAATGGCATCGCCGGTATTCGAAGGTTCATTTGCGGTCCTTGCCCAGCTTGGTATCGTTGCACTGCTGTTCCGGGTCGGCTTGCGCAGCCATACCAGTGCCCTGCTGGAAAAGCTGCCAGACGCCAGCGTGATCTGGATCGTCAACGTTGCCGGGACTTTCGGGGCTGGCTATCTTGTCGCGCGCTATGGCTTGGACTGGTCAATAGAAACCAGCCTGGTGATCGGCACCGCGTTTACCGCCACCAGCATCGCCGTGTCTCTGGCTGCCTGGGACGAATTGGGCATGGTGAATTCGGAAACCGCAACAACCCTGCTCGATGTGGCAGAACTTGACGATCTGTCTGCGGCAGTGCTGCTCGCCATACTCCTGGGTGCTCTGCCAGTGATGTTGAATGGCAGCAACGGATTATGGCTTCAGGTGGGCGCATCCTCTGTGACTGTGATGATCAAGCTGGCTGTGTTCATTCTCGGCTGTTATCTCTTTGCTCACTATTTCGAAGCCCCGTTTACCCACCTGAATCGCCAACTGGGTAATTCTCAGATCTCGATGACCCTGTGCGTTCTGGGTGTCGGACTGGTCATTGCGGCCATTGCCGGAGCGCTGGGATTTTCAATCGCTGTCGGTGCCTTTTTCGCTGGACTGGCTTTCAGCCGAGATCCGGAAGCCGTACGTGAGGACGGTGGGTTCACTTACTTATACGAGTTTCTGACGCCGTTCTTTTTCATCCATATCGGCATGCAGACGGACTTCAGCGTGCTGCTCCAGGCTGGTGACATTGGCCTGATCCTGTTTGCCGCTGCTGCCATCTCAAAGCTGTTGTTCACTGCTGCCCCCGCGTTGCTGTCCATGTCCCGCGGCGACGCTGTGACCCTGGGTGTGAGCATGGTTCCGCGCGCGGAGATTGCGCTGGTAGTCATCTACGAATGCCGGGCGATTGACAGCCGCATCGTTCCGCCGGAGGTATTCGCGGGGATGATCCTGGTTTCCCTGGCGACCAGCATACTGGCACCGATTGTGTTACGGCTGATTCTGAACACTCGAAATGGTTCGCCGGACAGCTAAAAAGTGATAGCTTCAACACTGACAATGCTTCGGGGAGAAGACAGTGTATCCAGGAAAATGGGCGCAACAGTGTCCTGACAAGCCCGCCCTCATTCATTCCGTGAACGGCGAAACGGTCACCCACCAACAACTCAATGACCGCTCAAACCAGCTCGCGCAGTTGATGTGGCACCAGGGTTTACGGCCCGGCGATCACATGGCCATCTTCATGGAAAACAATCTGCGCTACTTTGATGTCGTCTGGGCTGCAATGCGTTCAGGGCTGTATATCACCACGATTAATCGTTATCTCACCGGTGAAGAGGCCGCCTATATCCTCGAAAACTGTGAAGCTCAGGTGCTCGTGACATCAAAGAAGCTTGCTGCAGTGGCTGAAGAACTTCTGGATGAGGCACCGCGATGTCAGCGCTGGCTGATGATTGATGGCATCAGCGAAGGCTTCGAGTCATACGAGGACGCAATAGCCGCCTTTCCAGCCCAACCGCTGGCCGATGAGCCAAGCGGCGCATTCATGCTCTACAGTTCCGGTACTACGGGCCGCCCGAAAGGCATCCTGCGGCCGCTGCCCGACAGCAAGATCCACGAAGACGCTGGCCCCGTTGGAGCGCTGCAGCGCGCGCTCTGGGGATTCGATGAGAACACCGTGTATCTGTCGACGGCCCCACTCTACCATTCTGCACCCATTGGCTTTACCACCGCGGCACTGGCTTTGGGCGGCACAGTCGTCGTAATGCCGAGATTTGATGAGGTCGGTGCGCTTGCCGCGATAGAACAACACCGGGTCACTCACAGCCAATGGGTACCAACTATGTTTACCCGGATGTTGAAACTACCTGAAGCCGAACGCAGCGGATTCGACCTATCCAGTCATAAGGTTGCCATTCACGCAGCCGCACCCTGCCCGGCGGGCATCAAATCGCAGATGTTCGACTGGTGGGGCAACATTCTTTATGAGTACTACGGCGGCACCGAACTCAATGGACTGACTCATTGTGGTCCCGAAGAGTGGCTCGCTCACAAAGGCACGGTTGGCAAAGCTGTACTCGGCACCATCCACATCTGCGACGAAGATGGTAACGAGTTGCCCAACGGAGAACCCGGTCTGGTTTACTTTGAACTGCCGGCAATGCCTTTTGAATATCTGAAAGACCCTGGCAAAACCAAAGACGCCCAGCACCCGCAACACGCCAACTGGAGCGCGCTGGGCGATGTCGGCTATCTTGATGACGACGGTTTTCTCTATCTGACCGACCGCGCCACCTTCATGATCATTTCCGGCGGTGTGAACATTTACCCTCAGGAAATTGAAGACGCGATGGTCATGCATGCCAAAATCGCCGATGTTGCAGTTGTCGGTGTGCCTAACGAAGAGATGGGTGAAGAAGTCAAAGCGGTTGTTCAGCTGGCCGAGAACATCCCTGCCAGCGACGAAGTTGCGGAGGAGCTCCTCGCTTTCGCACGTGAACACATCGCCCACTACAAATGCCCTCGCAGCATCGATTTCATGGACGAACTGCCCAGACTCCCGACCGGTAAACTCTACAAACGGCTGCTCAAGGATGCCTACTGGGGCAAAACGGGTTCAAAGATCGTGTGATCCGCTATTGTGCATCCGCCACTCGACCACTGAGCTTCGCAACCTCGAGTTCACCTTCCCGGGTCTGGCCACCCATGTCGAGAAAGCGCTGCATGTAGACGGGCGCGTCTTCGGTGCGCAGTAACTCCTGAAACAGGTACGCTTCTTCGAGCATGCCGCTTTTAAGGTCCGGGTGCCCTGCGTCTACGGAACGTTTGGCCAGGCGCACTGCCGCAACCGGAAAAGAAGCAATCCGTTTCGCCAGCTTCTCGACAAAGCCGCTAATCTCATCCGCGGCGAAAATACGATTCAGATAACCCCACCGCTCAGCGGTTTCGGCATCGAGATCGTCTGCGCCAAGAATGACTTCCAGCGCCCGCGCTCTGCCCATCAGTCTCGGCAATCGCTGGGTACCAGTGCCGCCGGGAAGAATACCGATGGGCACTTCCATCTGATTGATCTTGGTTTTACCTGATACGCCGAAACGCATGTCACAGCTGGCAGCAAGTTCGCTGCCACCGCCGCCCACCCGGCCTTCTATCTGGGCAATGGTGACTTTATCCATAGTCCGGAAACGTTCACACATCTGATGAAAAGCATTGAGCTCGGTACCCCGGGTTGCTGGGGTATCGGTCGGGAAAGTCAGAATTGCCGAGACGTCGAAATGCGCCAGAAAGAAATCCGGATCGGCGCTTTTCAGCACAACGACCGTCAGCTGATCATCAGCGCTGAGCTCCTGACTGAGCGAATCCAACTCCACAAAGAGTGCTGGCGTAATCAGATTGATCGGCGGATTGTCGATGATCACTGTGGCCATTCGGCCCGTAACGTTCACCTGCAGGTGTTGATAGTCATAACTCACGATGGATTCCCCTCCTGTGGATACTGACTCGACTATAGCGCCACCTGCGCGCTGCCAACAGAAGCACCTGCTGCGGGCTGACAAAAAAAGCGCCTGCTGCGGGCTGCCAAAAATGCGCCTGCTGCGAGCTGCCAAAAAAGGCGCCTGCTGCGGGCTGCCAAATAAAGAGATGCTGGAGCCAGCGCAGTTCAATTACGGCATAATCTTTACCAATCTCGGAGGCAGAAAGATGAACAACTGGGACGCAACCCGCAGCGCGATACTCAACCGCATCGACGACCTGGCAGATGAACTGGTCACCGTGTCCAGATCCATTCACGCTCATCCCGAACTCGCGTTCGAGGAACACCACGCCGCCGGGCTGTTGAGTGACACCCTGGAAGATCACGGGCTGTCGGTGAAGCGTGGTGTCTACACCCTGGATACCGCATTCGAAACTCAGCTGGCAACCCGGGGCGATGGACCCAACGCAGCCATTCTGGCCGAGTACGACGCACTGCCGGGGATTGGCCACGCCTGCGGTCACAACCTGATCGCGACGGCAGCGCTGGGCGCCACCCTTGGCCTGCAGGCGGTCGCTTCCGAGCTGCCGGGAACCCTTACCCTGCTGGGCACGCCGGCTGAGGAGAGAGGTGGCGGCAAAGAGCTGATGGCCCGCGCCGGTGCGTTTGACACAGTCAGCGCGGCGATGATGATTCACCCTGCCGGCGTCAATCTGACCAGCATGCCCTGTATCTGTGTCGCGGAAGTGGAAGTGATTTATCACGGCCGCTCAGCCCACGCCTCAGCGATGCCTCATCGCGGCATCAACGCCCTCGATGGCCTGCTGCTCGCGTATCAGGCGATTTCCAATCTTCGCCAGCACATTCGCGACAACGAGCGCATCCACGGTATCGTCACTGAAGGCGGTCAGGCACCAAACATTGTGCCGGATCGTGCAGTTGGCAATTTTTATGTGCGCGCCGCAGACGAAAAGAAGCTGGCGGCGCTCAAACCACGAGTGCAGGCCTGTTTTGAGGCTGGCGCAAAAGGTAGCGGCGCAAAAGTAGAAGTGCGCTGGGCAAATGTCGATTACCTGGACCTGAACACCAACTGGCCGCTGGCGGAGTGTTTCGAAAAACACGGCGAATCGATTGGCCGGGAATTTCTGCACCCGGACGCGCTCGGCGGCGCCGGCAGCACAGATATGGGTAATGTCAGCTATCGGGTACCGTCCATCCATCCCATGCTCGCATCAGCCCCGGCAAACGTAGTCATCCACCATCCGGACTTCGCGCAGTGGGCGGGTTCTGAGATGGGTGACGCCGCAGCGCTGGACGGCGCAAAGATTCTGGCGCTGACCGCAGCCGAGTATCTGCGCTCAAAAGATCTGCAGCAGCAGGTAGAGCAGTCATTTTCGGTTTCCGCAGGATTGAGCTGAGTGACGAGCTGGATTTTCGGCTACGGTTCTCTGATCTGGCGACCGGATATCCCGTTCGAACGCCAGCAGCCCGCCCGGATTTACGGCTGGCAACGGCGTTTCTGGCAGGGTTCACACGACCATCGCGGCCTGCCGGATGCCCCCGGGCGAGTGGTTACCCTGGTGCCTGAAGCGGCAGCTTACTGCGACGGCATGGCTTATCAGGTAGCAGCTGAAGTCATCGCTGAGGTTTTCGAAACCCTTGATCACCGGGAGAAGAATGGCTACCAGCGCTTCGACGTCGACCTGCATTTCGGCGAACAGCCACCGACTCCCGGGTTGGTCTACATTGCCCCACAGGACAACCATGCTTACCTCGGTCCGGCCTCCACCCGGGAGATCGCAACCCAGATTCTTACCAGCGCCGGTCCCAGCGGTCACAACGTCGACTATCTGCTGGCGTTGGCAGACGCGTTGCGCTCGCTCGACGCTGACGACCCGCACGTCTTTGAACTCGAAGCCGAAGTAGTCAGGAACAGCACAGAGAAACGCCCATGAATGTCAGCTTCAGCCCCGAACACCAGGCCTTCCGCGATGAGGTGAGGCGCTTTCTTGATCGTGCTCTGGACAGTGAGCTGCGCGAAGCACAGGCCCGCTGCCCCGGTATTTTTCTCGACTACGACTTCAACATCCGCTGGCACCGGATCCTGCACAAACAGGGCTGGGTGGCACCAGCCTGGCCCAGGCAATATGGCGGCACCGGCTGGGATCTGACTCAGCGTTATCTGTGGACCCGGGAGACTACCCTGGCCGGGGCGCCCAGCCTTGCGCCGATGGGTCTGGGCATGTGCGGCCCGATGCTCATTGGCTGCGGGTCCCAGGGCCAGAAAGACTATTACCTGCCACGTATTCTCTCCGGCGAAGATTACTGGTGCCAGGGCTACTCAGAACCCGCATCCGGATCTGATCTGGCCTCGCTGAAACTCCAGGCACGTCAGGAAGGCGAGCACCTGGTGCTCAACGGCAGCAAGATCTGGACAACCCATGCCCATGTTGCCAACCGCATGTTCTGCCTGGTGCGCAGTGACGATACCGGCAAACCCCAGCAGGGAATCACCTTTTTACTGCTGGACATGGCTAGCCCAGGCATCAGCGTCGAGCCTATTGTGTTCGCATCCGGCACCCATGAGGTCAATCAGGTGTTCTTTGACGACGTCCGGGTGCCGGTGACCAATGTCGTCGGTGAGCTTAACCAGGGCTGGCAGGTGGCCAAGTACCTGCTGGAATTCGAACGTGGCGGAGGCGGTACCGCCGCCCAGCAGAGCGCGCTGGATCGGGTACGCAAACTGGCCGCAGGGGTCACCACGGACTCGGGCACACTGCTCGAAGATCCGGACTATAAATCCCGCCTGGATCGCACCGAGATCGAGCTCCAGGCGGTG
>Ga0316191_10004016_pt1 | contig 10934 bp, 6 predicted proteins | sample Eddworburr2cm_MG_FD_204928 | JGI IMG/M metagenome (GOLD analysis project Ga0316191, IMG submission 204928) | Coastal sediment microbial communities from Maine, United States - Eddy worm burrow 2 cm | ecosystem: Environmental > Aquatic > Marine > Coastal > Sediment | place: USA: Maine | collected... | reverse complement strand
CTGAAAATATTACTGGAAAACCTGCTCCGCCATGAAGACGGTGTTGATATCACGCATTCTGACATCAAGGCTTTAGCTGACTGGGACCCGCAGGCAAAGCCCGTAACGGAAATCGCGTTTACCCCTTCAAGAGTTATTTTGCAGGATTTCACGGGCGTGCCGGCCGTTGTTGACCTCGCGGCAATGCGGGATGCAGTAACAAATCTTGGCGGCAAACCGGAAATGATTAACCCTTTGTCCCCGGCTGAATTGGTCATCGATCATTCGGTACAGGTAGATCGCTACGGCAGCGCGGATGCGTTGGCGGTCAACAATGAGATCGAATTTGGACGTAACCAGGAACGCTACAGCTTTCTTAAATGGGGGAAAAGCGCGTTCAGTAACTTCAACGTGGTGCCGCCCAACACCGGAATTGTTCACCAGGTTAATCTCGAACACCTTGCGCGGGTTATTTTCGGTGCTGAGCGCAACGGCGAATTAATGGCTTACCCTGACACGGTTGTGGGTACGGACTCCCATACCACGATGATCAACGGTATTGGTGTACTGGGCTGGGGTGTTGGTGGTATCGAAGCTGAAGCCGCCATGCTGGGCCAGGCAATTACCATGCTGATCCCGCAGGTGGTTGGCTTTAAATTGACTGGTGAACTACCTGAAGGTGCCACTGCCACCGACCTGGTATTGACCGTTGTACAAATGCTGCGTGAACTGGGCGTGGTCGGCAAGTTTGTAGAATTCTTTGGTGAAGGCCTTTCCACACTGCCGCTGGCTGACCGTGCAACGATCGCAAACATGGCACCTGAATATGGTGCTACCTGCGGTATTTTCCCTATAGACGGGGAAAGCCTCAATTACATGCGTCTGTCAGGACGTTCTGAAGAACAGGTTGCCCTGGTTGAAGCCTATACACGCGCGCAGGGCATGTTTCACACCGCCGACTCTCCGGAAGCGGAGTATTCAAATGTGCTGGTGCTGGATATGTCTACCGTTGTTCCAAGCCTTGCCGGTCCCAAACGCCCGCAGGACCGCATACTTCTGACCGAGGCCAAGCAGACCTGGCAAAAGGACATGCAAGTGTTCACCGAGGGACGTACCGGTGCAGGCAGTGCCGAAGTTGAATACAACGGCGAGCAGTTTGAACTGGAAGACGGAGCCGTGGTGATTGCAGCGATTACATCCTGCACCAACACATCCAACCCCGCCGTTATGCTTGGCGCAGGCTTACTTGCCAGGAATGCCACAGCGAAGGGCTTGAGCGCCAAACCATGGGTGAAGACCTCACTCGGCCCCGGCTCACGCGTAGTCACCGACTACCTGGAAGCGGCCGGCCTGATGGATGACCTGGAAGCCATGGGCTTTTATACCGTCGGCTATGGTTGCACCACCTGTATCGGTAATTCTGGCCCGCTGCCCGAACCGATAGGTGACGCCATCCGCGGCAATGACCTGGTCGCTTGCTCGGTACTCTCCGGCAACCGTAACTTTGAAGGCCGTATCCACGCCAATATCAAGATGAACTACCTGGCCTCACCGCCACTGGTGGTGGCCTACGCCATAGCCGGTAACCTGAATGTCGATATCACCACCGAGTCGCTTGGTAATGACAGGGAAGGCAACCCTGTTTACCTGAAGGATATCTGGCCTTCAAGCCACGAAATCCAGCAGTGCATCGCTGATAACGTCACCGCGGATATGTTCAAGAAAGGCTACAGCAGTGTCTTCTCCGGCGACGAGCGCTGGCAGGCGGTCGATTCACCCGTGGGCGAGATGTTTGACTGGCAGGATGATTCTACCTATATCCGTAATCCGCCCTACTTTGACGGTATGACCATGGATGTACCGCCGGTCAATGAAATTCGCGGCGCACGTTGCCTGGCCAGGCTGGGTGATTCCATCACCACCGACCATATCTCACCGGCCGGCGCGATCGCCGAGGATTCGCCCGCGGGCAGCTACCTCAAGTCCAAGGGTGTTCCGAGATCAGAGTTCAATTCCTACGGCTCACGCCGTGGCAACCACGAAGTCATGATGCGCGGTACTTTCGCCAATGTGCGTCTGCGCAACCAGCTGGCCCCGGGCACCGAGGGCGGATGGACCACCTTCCAGCCCAGCGGTGAACAGATGACCATCTTTGATGCCTCCATCCGTTACCAGCAGGACAACACGCCACTGGTGGTATTGGCCGGCACCGAGTATGGCACCGGCTCATCACGTGACTGGGCAGCCAAAGGCACGCAATTGCTGGGTGTAAAGGCTGTCATAACCGCCAGTTTTGAACGCATTCACCGCTCCAACCTGATCGGTATGGGTGTATTGCCATTGAATTTCGTGGATGGCGAAAACGCCGATACACTTGGTCTGGACGGCACTGAAACCTTTGATATTGAAGGTTTGGGTGATGGTTCAGCCAAACAGGTGACGGTCACTGCAACCGCGGCTGACGGTAGCACCAAGCAGTTCCAGGCCAGGAGCCGCCTGGATACACCCAAGGAGGTGGAATATTACCGCCATGGCGGTATCCTGAACTTTGTGCTGAGGCAGTTGGCCAAGTAGAACAGCAAGCTCTTCCCCCGGACGCCGAGTAATCCGGGGGCAGAGAGAACCAAAACTAACCGGGGCCTTGTTGGAGCGGAACACCGAGTTGCCTCGCGCGGGCGAGCACCCGAGGATCTTCGTGCAAGGCTCTGAATTGCGGAAACCAGCCGACCAGCCATGGGTACCATGGCGCCCTGATCTCACCCACCTGGTCCATCCAGTGCAATGCTTCTTCGACCTCACCCAGTGAGGCGTAAATCAGTGTGAGCGGGAGTCCATTGTCGGCCTTATGCTCAATGCCGGCAAGGATAGACTTCGCCTGGTCATGCTGACCTGCGAGGGCGAACGTATACGCCCGTGCCCAGGACCAGAAAGCGCTGTCACTAAGATGTTCATGGGCTTCGATGGCCTCTTCAAAGCGACCCTGCTCGCCGTAAGCATTTCCGAGCGCCAGCCAGGCGACGGGATATTCCGGGTAAAGGCGCAGCACGGACTCCGACTTCTCGATGGCCTTTTCATAGTTGCCGGCGTCGCGGTACTGTTCAGCAAGCCAGCCGATATAAAAAGGTGACAACGGGCTCAGCTCCACCGTCCTGATACCCGCGGCAATCGCTTCCTCATCACGCCCGAACAACTCCAGTTGCCAGGCCCAGTGATACCAGGCGTCCGACAGGCTGGGGTTCAACTCCAGGGCACGTGCAAACGCCGTCTCTGCACCAGCCCAGTCATATTCGTAATACAGTTTGTACATCGCCACGCCCAGGTGTGCTTCAGCCAGTGTGTCGTCAAGCTCGATGGCTTTGTCCGCCGCTGCCTTGGCTCGCGGATAAGCGCCGCGGACCGGAAATGGGCTGTGCCCGAGCTCACTGAATCCCTGGGCCAGGCCAGCGTAAGCCAGTGCACTTGTCGGGTCGTTTTCCAGGGCTTCTTCCAGTATCTCGATGCCCCGGCGATAACCGTTCCGGGTTTCCTTGCGAAACTGAAACATGGCGCGCAGGTAATATTCGAAAGTTGCCGGCCGGATATCCAGGGAACGGACCAACTGTTTTTCGTCCTGGGCAGTCAGGTTAACCTGGACTGCACGGGCCACGGCGCGGGCGACATCGGTCTGCAGTCCCATTACATCGGTGAAGTCCCGTTCGTAAGTTTCGGCCCAAAGGTGTTGATCAGAGGCCGCATCAATGAGTTGAACAACGACCCGGACACGGTTGCCTTCTCGCATGATTGAACCCTCGATCAAGCTCGCCACACCCAATTGGCGGCCAATCATGGGCATCGTCAGGTCCGTATCTACCCTGCTGGCTGAAGTCCTGGAAGTTACCCTCAACGCGCTGACCTTACACAGACTGTTGATCAGCGAATCGTACATTCCCGACACAAAATACTCCTGCTCCGGTTCAGGTGAAAGGTTCTCCAGTGGCAGGACAGCAATGGAGCCAGGGTCGATGTCGCGGGTTTGTGGTGCGACGTCTATGGCAACCTGTTCCTTGAGCGCACTTTGTGTCAGGTTGCTCAACCCATAAACAGCAATCAGCGTTAATGTTGCCAACAGCAGGTAATCGGTTTTCCCAAGGCTTAGTTCCTCGGGTTCTCCCCCTGTGGCCTTTGCAGTACGCTTGATACCTTGAGCGGTTACATCGTATTTCCAACTGAATATAAGTGCCAAAGGGAAACCTGCTAAAACCGCTATCCACGAATAACGTATCGCACTGTCTTCGATGTTGAGAGCGGGAAGAGCCTCGCTGGTTACCTGGACAGCTACCCAGCCTGCAATAATATAAAACGCCGTCATGCGAAACACACGTCGACGTCGCAGTTCCCTGAACAGCTTAGCAATCCAATTCATGCCGTTACCGTAAGGCGTTATTTTCTACAAGTATACAACATACATGGCAAATGTTGGTGGGTCTCACCACAAGCGTGCAGAAGTTGTAAACTGTTCTTCTCATGACAGCTATTCGCGTGAGTAATGTTGTTTTGCCAAGATCCAGAGGAGGTGTCTTTATCCACGATCTTATTCACCAAAACATTGAAACCCTTGTATTCAAACAAGAAGAAAATCAGGTCAATGTGATTTTTGAATTCGTTTGGAGAGAGTTAAAATTGGATTTATGGAGTAAAACATGAGCAGCAAGATTATTGGGGTCATACTCATAACTGTAGGCGTTGCGCTAGCTATTTGGGGTTACAACATTTATGAATCAGTAGGGTCCCAGGTTAGTAGAACATTCAGCGGCAATGCCCCTCTCGAGGCTTGGGCTGGAATGGTTGGCGGTGTTATTTGTGTTGTAATTGGAATCTCACGGCTCAAGTAAGCAATACAGGCGCCGTTCAATTCTATCGTTAAGCGCGTAGAGACAAAAGAATGTGGCTGTTGTTAAAACACGTTGGCAGCTGACAAGGCATAATCTGCCTATCCCTACATAGCCAATACACTTAAATGCTGATCAAGACACTTCTCACCCTCCTGTTTGTCGTATCAGTCTTTGTTTCGTTCTTTTGCCTGTTCATATACACCAGGGAAATCTTCAACAGCTTATCTTTAGCCGATAAATCCTTGTTATATTGGTATCTGCCTTTTCTGTTTGTTGGTGTAATTTCAGCGCGTTTAGCAATTGGTTCTTTTAAGGCTATTCGCAACCGCAAATCAATTAGCAAATAGCACCGTGTGATACCGGTTGCTTTTATGTGGAATTTAGTTATGACTGAGCAACGCGTTAGCCTGCAGATTAAAAATGACATTGCATTTGTCAATATGAACCGTGCTGAGAAGCGGAATGCCATTGATATGGCCATGTTCAGGGCCATCGACAAAGTCAGCCGACAACTGAGGAGGAACCGTGAGATTCGCGCCGTTATCGTGCAGGGCAATGGCGAAGATTTTTGCAGTGGCCTGGATATCAAGTCCGTTCTGAAAGACAAGTCAGCGGCGCGCGCCCTGCTGGCGAAATGGCTGCCCGGACAAGCCAACATGGCGCAACGCGTATCCCGCAATTGGCGCAAAATTCCAGTGCCGGTGATCATGGTGATACAGGGGCGCTGCTGGGGTGGCGGTATGCAAATAGCCCTGGGCGCCGATTTCAGGTTTGCCACACCCGGGGCGTCCTTTTCCATCATGGAGGGTAAATGGGGCCTGATCCCGGATATGGGTGGCAACCTGGCGCTGCGTGAACTGGTAGCAAAAGATATCGCCATGAAACTGACGATGACCGCCGAAGTCATCCCGGCGCAAACCGCCCTGGATTACGGTCTGATCACCAAAATCGGTGAAGAACCACTGCAACTCGCACTGCAGTTGGCCGGGCAAATTACCGAGCGTTCGCCGGATGCGATTGCCGCTGTAAAGAAACTCTTTCACCAGAACTGGTTTAAATCAGAGGGCTGGATGCTTGCCAGGGAAAGTTACTACCAGGTAAAGATATTGCTTGGTAAGAATCAGAAGCGTGCAGTTAAAAGACAACTAAAACCTGAAGACAAAGTCGACTACGAGACAAGAAAGAGGTGGTAAGCGGAAGCCCGCTACACCATCAGTCGGTAAAACATCTTTCAGAGTTTTTTCAGCAAGTCATCGAGCCGGGTCTGTAGTGACCCGGGTGTCTGGCTGCCCTCTTCCGTTTCTTTTTGCGTTCCTACCGACCGTTTTATGTGTTCGGTCAACGCTTTCTCCATTTCCGCCCTGGACCAGCAACTTTTGCAATGGCTGAGGTGGTGCTCGAGATTGCTGGTCATCTTCTTATCGTCCAGCTCGTTGTCAAGCCAGGCATACAGTGACTCGATGGCTTCCATGCAGTCGATGTCAGTGGGTTTGTTGGTTTCGTTCATTTCATACACCTTAATCTGAATTTTCACTGACAGTTAAACCGGCTTCCTTTGCCTGTAGCCACAGGACTTTTTGCAACAGGGTGCGACCGCGCTTCATACGGGACCGAACAGTTCCGCTTGGGATTCCCAAGGCTACCGATGCTTCATCGTAGCTGAGGCCTTCCACATTGATCAGCAGAATTGTCATGCGGAAGACATCCGGAAGTTGCTCGATGGCGTCGCGTATTTGTTCACCCAGCAGGCCGTTGACATATTCGCGTTCCGGACAGGCCCACCAGTTCAGAAACTCATCCGGTTGATCGAAAAGCAATTCGGTTATGGAGTCTGCATCATCGGTGGCCTGCTCGGTAAAAGGCATTTCCACCGGTCGGACAGATTGCTTTCGATAGTTACTGATGAACTCATTTCGCAGAATCCGGAAAATCCAGGGCCTGAACCGGCCCCGGTTTTCCAGTGAATCAATACAGGACCAGGCTTTTGTGACGGATTCGGCCACCAGGTCCTCTGCGATCGTCCGGTTACCGGCCAGGCGCAGCGCCACCCCGTACATAGCATCCATATTGTCCGTAACCATCTGGCTGAACCATTGCTTGATTTCTTCCTGTTGGGTCACGTATTGCATATCCATGTGGCTTCGGAGTGACTGCTGCTCGATTCTACGACGCCGTTGGCTGAATTAAAAACTCAGCGTGGCAGCACCTTCAGCGATAACCGCGTGCATGGCTGCCGAGCCCGCCAGCGTAACGCTGTCCAGCAGGTCATCGGCTGTATAGCCACGTACACCGGCGCACGGGGGGCAAACGAAGATATCGCTACCACTCTCGATCACCGTGTTGATCATATCGATCATAGGCGGATCCAGCGGATTGGGCCGGGCATTGTCCGCTGCACCTTTGCGTACCCAGTCCACACCGGAACTGACCAAAAACATCGTGATGTCGAATCCCATTCCAATCGCACCATTGGCAACACTCCACGCCACGGATGAACGTTCATCGTCAAGACCCTGTGTAACTACAATGACCATTTTCTGATTTTCTGACATTTTTCTACTCCATTTCAAAAACTGTTTATCGGCTCTCGGGGAGTAATGACGCGATAACAGGACTCTTAGGTCCCGGAATTAATAAAATATATTGAAGCGGTGTAGTTGAGGTATTAAAGAAAGTGTCTTTAGATTCCGGATGCGGAGCCTGGCCAGGGTCTAATCACCAACAGACGTTTCCTGGCCTCGCGACTGGCTTGATCGCTGATACCGGAGTATTCCTCGAGTTCCTCACCCATGGCCCGGGCTACCGGTAGCCCGTTCTCCAGCAATATCCGGTTACCGGTAAATGCCGGAGTTTTTGCGCCCGGTGTGATCAGGCCGCCCAGGTTTAACGGGTCGCAGGCGCTGATAATAGTGAAAACGGGTTTGCTGGTGTCTGCGGGTTGACGCAGCAAGCCCAGAGCTTCGGGCAAGGCAAATTGTTCACCGGAAAAGCCGTCTACGAAACGCCCGCCCCTGGCTTCACCACGGTCTTCCATCCTTCGCAGGTAGCCCAGCAATTCCCGCCACGGCGGTAACAGGGTTTCCCGTTGTATAACTGCCCTGAACACAACACCGTAACGACGCAACAGGGATTGGCAAATCACTGCCAGCCTTTGTTGTCCGTTTTCTGCTGCACGGCTTGCCTGGTCCCCGTGTGTACCGCTGCTCGTGATACTCCAGCGTCCGACAGGCAAATTGACCGCATTGTGTTTACGTAGCCTTGAGAGGCGCAGTTTTTGTGCTTCGGGTCTGAGTAGCCAACGCACGGGAGAGAAGGCATCAGACGTGATGACACCTGCGGCTATCAGGGTTTTTAATGTCTGCTCCAGTTGCGGACGTAACAGACCGGATTCCTGTTCAAGGTCAGTAGTGAACATGGCGCCATGCTTTTCCAACAGGGTCAGGACTTTTCTGCTTGGTGAATCAGAAATAGCATCAGGGTCAGGTGGTTTTGGCAGCCACTGGGGAATGTTGGTGCGGGGTATTATCGCCAACGGCGTTGCAGAGACGATCGTACTTGCTTGTTCCGGTATGGAAAGTGGCCGGAACCACGCGAGTTGCCCGCTCAGGAAGCGGTGATCCAGTTGTTCCGGAGAGTAACCGTTGCAACGTGCAGCGAGCAGCGCATGTTCCCACATGGCAGCGGGTGCGGACCATCCCTGTAATAAGGACAAAGCCTGATCAAGATCTGTGCCCTTTTCATCCATACCATGCCATTGCACGAGGAAATGCATATAAGTTGCCGGTGAAACAGGCTTTACCGCCCGCCGGCGCTGTTCGCGGCTGTAACGGTGTATACGGGCCAACAGACGCCGTTCACACCACAGGTTTTCGGTTGCATCATCCTGCATCAGGATTGCAAAGCCCTCGCTTTGCAGGCCCACTAGCGCCCGTTGCATGGTTTCTTCGTCCAATCCGAAGTCTGTCGCCAGCTGTTGCCTGCTGACAGGTCCCAGCCCGATCATGCGGCTTCGCAACAACGCAGCAAGGGCCTGCTCAAAGTCGATGGCAACCTGTTCTGGCAGCATGCTGGTTGGATCAGGTGAAAATTTGGCATCGGGATGTATGGTCAACCATTCCGGTAAGCGCTCGGAGGCCACCCACCAGTGAGCTATCTCCCCTTCCCCGCCTCTAGTCAATTTAATGCTACAAACACGGAACTCATCGGCCAGGGCTGCAAACCAGTTACCCCAGGTCGTGGCATTTCCGCCAGCACCTGTTGTGGAGTTGCCGCTGGTGAATTCCGCTTGTGTCAGAAAACCCAGTTGCAACAGTCCATCGTGCAGTTCATCCGCGTTCCTGGGTTGTATCCAGGCTTCATCGCGCACCTGGGTGCGAGCTTCGACACTGATGATGCTCAATGTAGCCGCAGACGACAGATCATCCGGATCGTTGCTGATGGCTCTTGTGCGGCGGTTTTCGGCTTCTCCGTCATCCAGGAATGCGTATGGCCGCGCATTGATGATCTCGCGCGACAGCGGCGATGGGCCGACCAGGTCAAGACAATGTATTTCGATATCCCCTGCCGCGATTTTGACCAACAGCCTCTCCAGGCCGTCAATATCCATGGTCTCGGTCAGGCAGTCACCTATGGTCTGGATGACCAGGGGGTGATCGGGGACTTCCCGTGATCCGCGTATATTTTCAAAACAGGCGATCTGGTCCGGGAATACCACCGCAACCAGGTCCTCTGCCTGGTTTCTCTGCCATTGGGGCGGCAGCTTTTTGCCATTGCGCATGCGTTGTACCGCCAGGGCGATGGTGGCGTTCCAGCGCCAGCGTAGTTCAAACATCGGCGCATCCAGCAGCGCCTGGATCAATACATCTCGTACCGTTTCCGGTTTCAGGTATCCCGCGACATCGGAAATCTCGAAACTGTGTGTTTCCCCGAGTGAAAGTATCAGCGAATCTTCCAGTGCGGATGCTTGCAACTCAAAATTGAATTGTCGGCAGAATCGCTTGCGCAGGGCCAGGCCCCAGGCCCGCATCAGACGTGAGCCAAGCGGGGCGTGCACGACCAGGTGCATATCACCCGAATCATCAAAGAAGCGTTCCATGATGATCTTGGATTGGGTTGGCAAACAGCCCAGTGCCTGTAGGGATGCATGCAGGTATTCCACCAGCTGTATGGCTGCGATGCGGCTGATACCTTCTTCACATAGTTTCTCTATAACTACGCTAGGTTCTTGTTCTTTAAGTTGATATTCGATATCTCTGCGCAGCATGGAGACGGCTACAGACAGTTCATCACTTCGGCCGGGTTTGTCCCCGTTCCAGAAAGGAATATTGGGCGGTTGCCCGTGCGCATCTTCAACCAGCACCCTGCCCTGTTCTATTTTCAGGATTCGATAGCTGGTGTTGCCGAGCTGGAAAATATCACCGGGAAGGCTTTCAAAAGCAAAATCTTCGTTCAGTGTTCCAATCCGGTGGCCCTGTGGAAGCATGATGACTTCAGAGTCAAAGTGGTCGGGGATGGCGCCGCCGTTTTGCAACGCGGTTAAACGTGCTGCCGGACGGCCACGCAGCTGGCCATTGATAGCATCGTAGAACAGCAGTGCCGAGCGGCGTCCACGCCGGGTTGAATAGCCATCGGCAAGCATTCGCACTACCGACAGGAACTGGTCTTTTTCCAAATCATGATATGGCCAGGCTGTGCATACCATTTGGTGTAAACGGTCTACCTGCCAGTCCCGTGCGGACACTTCCGCCACCAATTGCTGAGCCAGCACATCCAATGGCGCAGATGGGATGGCAATGGTATCCAGCTCACCTGATTCGAGGGCCTTTTGCAGTGCCACGCATTCAACCAGGTCATCACGGCTGAGCGGGAATAATCGGCCTTTCGGCGTTTCACCCACACCGTGGCCGGACCTGCCGATACGTTGCAGTAAAGCAGAAATGCTTCCCGGTGTACCCAACTGGCAGACCAGGTCGACATGGCCGATATCGATACCCAATTCCAGTGAAGCCGTGGCTACCAGTGCTTTCAATTGGCCGGATTTGAGTGCCTGTTCTGCTTCCAACCGGTGTTTGCGTGACAAGCTGC
>Ga0316191_10004015_pt1 | contig 10934 bp, 9 predicted proteins | sample Eddworburr2cm_MG_FD_204928 | JGI IMG/M metagenome (GOLD analysis project Ga0316191, IMG submission 204928) | Coastal sediment microbial communities from Maine, United States - Eddy worm burrow 2 cm | ecosystem: Environmental > Aquatic > Marine > Coastal > Sediment | place: USA: Maine | collected... | reverse complement strand
TGGCGATTGAACTGGGGATGTCCAGTGAATTTGTACTGGGCCTGCATGGGGAGATTACCTTTGACGGCGAGCTGCTGGCTGGGATGTATCCCCACGACCAGGTTAAGATGGCCGAAGCGGTCGGTGCGGATATTTTCGGCCCGGCCGTCAATGTCAAAACCACCAAGTCAATCCCCTGGAACCTGGCCCGCGCGGTCACCTTTGTGAAGGAGACCGTCAAGGTTGCCGCCATTCCGGTCCATCCCAATGTGGGCATGGGCGTATGCGGGCTTCCCATGTACGAATCACCCCCTATCGACTGCACGACGAGGGCTGCAAAGGCCCTTGTTGAGATCGGAAAAGCGGACGGGTTGTAGCTTGGCGTCGGAGATCCGTTCGGGATGTCTGTCGCCCACATTATGGCTGCCGGGATGGGAGGCATCCGAACCGCCGGAGATCTGGTGGCTTGGATGCAATTGACCCAAAGGATGAAGATCACGGAAGCCAAAGAATATGTGGCCCGGAAACTCGGAATAAGTGTCATGGATTTGACCGATGAAGAAGTGATGCACCAGGTCCGGCAGGATCTGGATATTGCGACCCTTCCGATGGTTGCCGACGGTTCCAGTGGAATCCTCGCCAAATGCCGGATTGCGGAGCTGCTGGATATTGAACTTAACTCGGTAAACAGGTTTAAATCCAAACTAAAATTATGAAATTCAGACCTGGTTGAATAGTTTACTGGTTGAATGGTTGATTAGGTAAATTATAGTCATAATTTCAGAATGTTACGATTTTTTTAAAAAATAAAGTGTCCAATTATTTGCAAATATGGGATAAATCCATATTTACAACCACTTAACCTATCAACTAATCAACCAATCAACGATATCTGAATAATCAATGGGAAGAAAGGAGGGCCAAAAATGCGAAAAACCACGGTAGCTGCGACTGAAATGACTACCGGCTGGGGCTTGAAGACGTTTACGACGGATGCTTTGGATAAAATTCATGCCGCTACGGGAGATGTCCTGCGAACCACCGGCGTCAGCATAGACTGCGATGAAGCCCTGGATATTCTGCATGACGGTGGTTGCTGGGTAAATAAAAAAACCCGGGTGGTCAGGTTTCCGGATCATATCGTCAAGCAGGCCATATCCATGTGTCCCAGCCACATTCTGTTGGCCGGACGAGATCCTGAAAATGATTTTTTGATGGGCGGCAAGCAGGTGGGATTTACCACCTTTGGTGTCGGGGTGTTGACGGAGGATTTAAAGACCGGTAAAATTCGGGAGTCCACCAAGGAAGATGTCGCCCAAATTGCCCGTCTGACAGATGCCCTGACGCACATGGATATTCTGACAGCACCGGTGACGGCGCGCGATAAACCGGACTCGTCTGCTGATCTTCACATGCTCGAAGCCGGTTTAATCAATTGCTCCAAACATTATGCCTCGGATGCAGAAGATGGGGCCAGAACCAAGTTGTTGATTGAAATGGCCGCGGCAGTTGCCGGAGGACTGGATGAGTTAAAAAGGAGGCCGATTGTATCTTTCGGAGTCTGTCCGACCAGCCCGCTGCAGATTATTGAATCCAGTGCCGAAGTGATTATCGAAGCGGCCAGGAACTGGCTGCCCATCAATGTCCTCAGTATGGTTATGGCCGGCGCATCGAGCCCGATTTCCATTTCAGGCGCCCTTGTCATGCATAATGCGGAGGTGCTCGCCGGAATAATTCTGGCCCAGCTGACCAATCCGGGTACCCCCGTCATATACGGCAGTTCCTCGACAACGCTTGACATGCAACAAGCAACCGCTGTAGTGGGCGTACCGGAGATGGCCATGATAAGTGCCGGTGCGGCCGAGCTGGCGAATTTCTATGGTCTTCCCAGCTATGTGGCCGGCGGGTAGGCGGATGCAAAAATATCCGATGCCCAGGCAGGACACGAAAAAACCATCAGCGCGTTGCTCTCTGCTCTGGCGGGTGCCAATCTAATTTACGGAGCGGGCATGCTCGAGGCGGGCATGACATTCAGCTTCGGCCAATTGGTCATTGACGATGAGATTGCCGCCATGGTGAAAAGAATCGTGAATGGGGTATCCATGGATGATGAGCTGATGGGTGTCGATCTGATCAAGAAAGTCGGCATCGGGAATAATTTTTTAACACAGCGGCACACCCTCAATCATATAGAGACCGAGCAGGTTCAGGCAACAATCATCGATCGCCGCATGCGAGGCGCATGGGAGAAAAGAGGATCCAAAAGCCTGATAGAATCTGCCAATGAAAGGGCTGACCAACTGTTAAAATCCCACGAAACCAAGCCCCTGCCGGAAGATCTGATCAAGGAGCTGAAGCGGATTGTGAAAAGTGCGGAGTAACAAGTTGGGGTTTCACCCCAATTGGAATGTTGGAATACTGGAAAAATGGGTTTTGGGATACTGGAGTGTTGGGTTAATGGCATAATCGTCTGAACCAATAAACTATAAATGGATAATATCCTTTAAAAAACCCACAATTCCATTATTCCACGATTCCATGATTGAGGCATAATTATAGATCTCAAAAATATTCGATATATTAATTGAGTTGTAGAAATTCCAAGACGTTCAAATACAGAGAGGTAAGCGAATGGAAAAAAATGAATGGCTTGAGAAAGCCGCCCAATCCATTTTGGATACGGACAATGACGCAGCCAAAGAAATCGCCCAAAAAGCCCTGGAAGACGGCATGGATCCGCTTGACATGATCAATGAAGGTTTTGCCGCGGGTATTCGCAAAATGGGTGACCTTTTTGATCGGGGGGAGGTGTTTTTGCCGGGGCTGTTGATCGGCTCCGAAGCCATGACGGGTGCGGTTGAGATCCTTGAAGCTGCTTTGCCCCAGGACAAAAAACAAGAGAAGCTGGCCGTCATCGTGATCGGCACCATTGAAGGAGATATTCACGACATCGGCAAGGGCATTATCGTGACCATGTTGCGGGTGCATGGCTATAAGGTTCATGATCTGGGACGGGATGTTCCGATTGAGGAATTTGTAAAAAAAGTCCAGGAACTCAATGCCGATGTGGTGGGCTCTTCGGCCATGATGACGACCACCCAGGTCGGCCAGAAAAAACTGGAGGCAGCTCTGAAAGAAGCCGGCCTGCGCGACAAGGTCAAGACCATGGTGGGCGGAGCGGTGGCTACCGACCATTGGGCCAAGAGAATAGGAGCCGATCTTTTCGGTGAAACACCCCAGGACACCATAGACAAGCTCAGGGAGATATTAAACTAGATGAGACCTGGGATGGTAAAAAAATGCTGAATCAGTTTTTATTCCTATACAGACATTGGTTATAATTTGGGATTTTGGATTGCGGCCTCCGGCCCGTAGGGGCCATAGGGGCCTACGCCCCGGAGGGATTTTGGATTTGTGGCATCGCTACGCTCTATCATTTTTATTAAATTGACAGAATACCTTAAATCCAAACTCTAAAATCCGAAATCCCAAATCTATGAGGAATAATAGTGAGATCAATTATTAAAGGTAATATTGCGAAAAAAAGCATGATTTTCACCAGCCTAATTAAGACCTAAAGGGTGTGAGATATTCAATATGGTCGGTGGCCCTTATGAATGAAACCTTTGATGCCATCATCGTCGGCGGCGGACACAACGGATTGACGGCGGCAGGATATTTGGCCAAAGCCGGACTCAAAACCCTTGTGTTGGAACGGCGGCCCGTGGTTGGCGGTGCCGTGGTGACCGAGGAAATTCATCCGGGATATCTGATCTCTACTGTTTCTTACGTCGTCAGTCTTTTAAGGTCGGAAGTCATCCGGGACCTTGAACTTAAACGTCATGGGTTTGAGATGATCCGCATGGATGGCACCTTGAATGTCTGCGGAGATGAGCACCTGTTTTTATGCGGTGATGAGGAGCATGATCGTAAGGAAGTGGCGCGGTTTTCCAGCGTCGACTACGATGCCATGACGCAATTCGAAGCAATGGTTCAGAAGGTCGGCGATGTGATTCGAAATCAAATGTTGCGAGAACCGCCCAAGCTGGATGCCGGTTTATTGGATCTGGCGGCCTTCGCCCGGATGGGTCTGGATATTCGCAGACTTACTCCTGACTTCCGCCACCGTTTGCTCCAAATGTTAACCAGCAGCGCCTATGATATTATTGAACGCTGGTTTGACAGCTCCATGATTAAAAGCATGTACGCATCCGCCTGTTTTTCGGGGAATTATGCCAGCCTCCGTCAGCCGGGTTCGGCGATTCCTTTTTTTCACTCGGCCATTGGCGAATTGGATGGAGAACTGGGTGCCTGGCGGATGGTAAAGGGTGGCATGGGCGGCCTCACCCAGGCGATGGCCAATTTTGCTCACTCCAAAGGAGCGGATATTCGGACTGCAGCTGCCGTTGCAAAAATATTGGTCGAAAAGGGACGTGCGGTCGGGGTGCGGCTCGAAAACGGCGAAATCGTCAATAGCCGTTGTGTATTAGCCAATACAGACCCGAAACGCACATTTCTAAAACTGCTGGATTCTGATCAGCTGGATCCTGAATTTGTCAAAGACATCCGCCAAATTCGGATGGGGCACAGCTCGCTGCGTATTAACTTGGCACTCAAGGGATTGCCAGACATCCGGTTTTTTGCTCCGGGCGAGGCAGGGCCTTGGCACCGCTCTGATATGAGCATTTTCCCGGATATTGAAGGCATGGAAGCCAATTTTTTTGCAGCCGCCACAGGTCATTTGCCCAAGGCGCCGCGCCTGGAGATTACGATTCCGTCCACATTAGATGACAGTCTCGCCCCAGCCGGTCATCATGTCATGAGCATACTGGCCAAATATTATCCATATCACCTGGCCGATGGGTTGAGCTGGGATGACATCAAGGAGGGTGTGGCCGATGACATCATTGGGTATATGGCACAATCAATGCCGAACCTGCCGGATCTCATCATCGCCCGCCAGATGATTAGCCCGCTCGATCTGGAAACGATTTACGGGCTCACTGAATCCGATATTTTCCATGGGCGCCACGATCTGGATCAGATTTTCAGCATGCGCCCGCACCCCAAGGCAGCACAGTATCGAACCCCCGTTGAAAACCTTTACCTCTGTGGTTCCGGTGCCCATCCCGGCGGCGGTGTGTCCGGTGCCCCGGGACACAACGCAGCACGCCGGGTGATTGCTGATTTCAAACGGCGATAAAAATATCAGATCAGATGCGAACCGGCGTAATCGATACCCCATTTTTATAATGCTCCGGTGGGATAAGGGTATCCGCGGCAAAGCGATCGGCTTCTTCTTCCTGCGTTTTCACGCCTTGCCAGACGGGCGTCTCAACCCCTAAAATTTTGAACTTATCTTTTCTTGAACCCTAATGATCGCTGTCCAGCCTGGCAATGATTTCAGGAAGCGGTGTGACCTTTACGCCATGTTTTATCGGATAGGCTTCTTTTACCGGCGCCACCACGTATGCATCGTCAGGTGAAATATCTTCCAACGCGCTCCAGAAGCCTTTGGTAACGCTTGGAACTGTTGACGACTTCAGTTCGAAGGCCAAAACTTGTCGGCCTCTACGCAACACGAGGTCAATTTCGGCACCGGCACCGGTTCTGTAGAAAGAGGGTTCAAAGCTTCTTGCAGATGCCAGAATATTTTCCATTGCAAATCCCTCGAAAGATGCACCCAGAACCGGATGAGAGAGCAGATCGTCATGGGTGCGGATGTCGAGCAGGGCATGGAGAATACCGCTGTCGCGGATATAAATCTTTGGTGATTTTACCAGGCGTTTTTTTAAATTTGGCGCATCGGGCATGAGGACGCGGATCATGAACGTATGTTCCAGAAGATCAAGGTAGGAGCGTATGGTATGCGAACTTACACCCAAGGAGTCAGCGAGTTTAGATGAATTCAGAAGAGAGCCATGAATATGCGCGCACATTTTCCAAAGTCTACCGAGCCTTGCCGGTGGTATGCGAAATCCAAGCATACCGATATCTCGTTCAAGAAATGTACGAATGAAGTCTTGCCGCCACTGAAAACTGACCTCCTCATCGTTTGGGAGATAGCTTCTTGGGAAACCACCTGTCAACCAGATGCGCCGGAGGTCAACAAGACCCGAAGGCTCAATTTCATTTAATAGGAATGGCGTCAGATCAAGATAAGTGATCCGTCCGGCGAGTGATTCTGAGCTCTGACGGATCAAATCGCGTCCGGCGGAGCCAAGAATCAGAAATTGACCGTTTTTGCCGCGTTGATCCACAATGCTTCGAAGCGTTGTAAACAACTCCGGGGCGCGTTGTATCTCATCCAGGCATATCAGGTCATCTTCATGCAAGCTGAAAAATGCTAGTGGATCATCCAGTTTTGCCAGATCGGCAGGATTCTCCAGATCCAGGTAGACTGATTTTTTAAACAGTTTGACTATTTGGAGGGCTAAAGTGGTTTTACCACACTGGCGCGGTCCCAAAATCGCAACGACCGGATTATGCAGCAACCGTTTGTTGATTTCCGAAGCAAGGTTTCTTGGAATTAATTCTCTCATATTTGAAGTCTATATTCAAATTTACGAGAATAATCAAGAAAATTATTAAGGTCAATCTGAGAAATCTCAGATTGACCTTAATCCTTAATATGGCGGAGAGACAGGGATTCGAACCCTGGATGGAAGTTTCCCCCCATACTCGCTTAGCAGGCGAGCGCCTTCAGCCAGCTCGGCCATCTCTCCATGGTGGGTTGAATGGTTAATCTCTCCTGGGTTTAATTCCCCGCAGCTTGCTGCGATAAAAGTGAGTTAAATCCTAAAAACATGATACTCCGCGGCTTGCCGCGGAGAGATTCCATTTGGTTGATTAGTTGAATTGTTAAAATAAGGCTTTCAATCATTTTTCCTATCAACGATTTAACCAATCAACAAATCAACCAAGGTTGGCGGAGGGAGTAGGATTCGAACCCACGGAGGTGTGACCCTCAACGGTTTTCAAGACCGCCGCTTTCGACCACTCAGCCATCCCTCCTTGACGTAACCTAATTATTTAACACTTCATCTATTAGAGGTCAATGGTTTTGTGAATCTTTGAAAACCTATTTCCGCACAGCAACCCAACCCGGACAAGCCGGTTGTAGCGTAGCGTAAATCCCGATTAATCGGGGAATTGAATATTGAAGATTGAAAATTGAAGATTTGTGGATGTCGCTTCGCTCAGTCATTTTTAGGATCGGTTTTTATAAATGATCCACCAGGAGGGCAAAAAATACTTGTTGCAGCTTTGCAATTCAAATAACGAGCTACTCAGCCCATTATGTCTATCGCTTAAATCATGCGCAAACATGATGTGATTTCAATAAATAGTACTAAGTCGGATTATACCGGTTCTCTGAGCGCCGGGCGGTCTAGTGAGAGCTGCGGTTTTGAAATATTTGATTCCGTTTGGCGGCTTAAATCTAAAATTATGTATTGACGATTGACAGGATTGTTTTTATATGATTTCAAAAGGCGCCAAGCTAGTTCGATTTGCCATCATTTCATACAGCTTATCTATAAAATGATCGCAAAAAGAATATTGATTCTCTCCGAGGCGCAGGCTCTGTATGCTCTCCGAGCCCGCTTCCAGCCCGTAGGCTTTTGGGCATAGGCTTACAGGCCGGAGGGGAGGCCAAATAATTGTAGAAATTTCGACACATATAATTATAGGAGGAAGGCATTCATGAAGCAGAAATATCTAATCATAAATGACAAGAAAAATAAGCAGTTCAAAATTCAGGAATTTGCCGAGCTGAATAAAGAGACGATGTCGCTGCTCTGTGAAGAAGCCTATGGTTATGAAACCATTAAATCCGCTGTTTCAGAAGGAAAAGAGGCGCTGACTTCTACTTTGAGAACCAACAATTTTTATCCTCCGGGAATCTATGCGGAGAAAATTGCCGCCGCAGTATATCAGCTGCATAAATCGAAAACGGAAGAATCGATGGAGCTTTTTTTCGACGATATCAATTTGTTGACCAAAAAGCGCAAGTCATCCGGAACGAGAGGACAACTCGAAAACGATTCCGCCGATCTGGATGACGATTCAGCTGATCTGGATGACATGCTGGAAGACGATTATGATGATGATTATCCTGAAAAAGATAGGGTAAAAAAAATTGATTCCTCGCTGAAAATTGAAGATGATGATTAGCGCGATATCAATTTTGGTAAATGGTTAAATATCAGCGGCCACCAGCAGAGGTGGCTCTGGCCCCTTCCAGGGGTCATCCTCATAACCTCAGCTCTGCTGGTGATCGCTGATTTTCAGACTGAATTTTGAGCTTGACTTATTAAATATTTTAACATAGGGGGAATAAATCAAATTTAATTGTTTTGACGTTGTTTAACATTTATAGTTATCTATATTTAATTGCTTTAATTCTTGAGCCTGGAGTTGCATCAGTGACAGCGGCCTATAAACCTGCATGATTTGTACATAAGCCATACTAAACCGGTATGGTTTTTGTTTTGTGAACATACTTAGCAAAAAAAGATAATGTGGGTGCAAACTCTAATTCATACCAAGGAGGTGTAAATGGAAAAAGAAAAGGCTTTTTATGAAAAGCTGGAGAGCAAAGGGGTCTCCAGGCGGGAATTCATGAAGTATTGTACATATCTCACCGCTACCATCGGGCTGTCATCATCGTTTGTCCCGAAAGTAGCGGAGGTATTTGCCGCACCAGCCCAGCGGCCACCGGTCATCTGGCTCCATTTTGGTGAATGCACGGGTTGCTCCGAGTCTGTTTTGAGAACACAGTATCCTTATGTAGATGATCTGGTTCTTGAGATTCTTTCGGTGGAGTATCATGAAACCATCATGGCGGCGGCCGGACAGCAGGCGGAAGATCAACTTCATGCGTCGGTAAAGAAGTACGAGGGAAAGTTTATCTGCGTTGTGGAAGGAGCGATTGCCACGAAATATAACGGCGGCTACGGAAAAATCGGGGGTCGAACGTTTCTGGAAATCGGCCAAGACGTCTGCACCAAGGCAGCGGGTGTAATTTGTATCGGATCCTGTTCCGCATTCGGCAACATCCAGGCTGCAGCACCGAATCCCGGCGGTTACAAGGGTGTCGGAGAAGCTTTGGGTATCAAGACGGTGAATGTCGCCGGATGTCCGCCGAATCCGGTCAATTTTGTAGGGACCGTTGTCAACTATCTTCTCCTGGGCAAACTTCCGGAACTGGACGGCCTGGGCCGGCCCCTGTTTGCCTATGGCAAAACCATTCACGATCAGTGCCCACGCAGGGCACATTTCGAAAATGATGAATATGTCGAAGAATTCGGGTCCGAAGAAGCGGTGGCAGGTTATTGCCTTTACAAATTGGGTTGTCGGGGACCGGAAACTTACAACAACTGCCCGATTGCCAAATACAACGACGGCACCAGCTGGCCGATCGAAGCAGGGGCACCCTGTATCGGCTGCAGCGAACCGGATTTCTGGGATAAATATACGCCCTTTTATGAGGAACTCTAATCTATAGCATGTTTTTACGAACAATATCCCTTTTACCGTGAAAAGCGAGGAAATAATATGGCTGAAAGAATTACGATAGATCCGATCACCAGAATCGAAGGTCATCTCAGAATTGAGGTCGAAGTGGCAGGCGGCAAAGTGGTCAACGCCTGGAGTTCAGGCCAGATGTTTCGGGGTATTGAGTTGATCCTTCAGGGACGCGATCCCCGGGATGCCCATCATTTTGTGCAGCGCTCATGCGGGGTCTGAACGTACACCCATGCTCTGTCCTCGGTGAGGGCAGTCGATAACGCCGTTGGCGTTAAAATACCCAAAAACGCAAGAATCATTCGCAACCTTCTGATGGGGGCCCAGTTCCAGCACGATCACATTGTTCATTTTTATCATTTGCATGCTTTGGACTGGGTAGATATTGTCAGCGCACTTAAAGCCGATCCAAAGAAGACCGCTGTCTTGTCGGACAATGTCAGCAACGCTCCCGAGGGGGGAAGCCCGTATTTTAAAAGTGTTCAGCAACGCCTGAAAACTTTCGTCGACAGCGGCCAGCTGGGACCTTTTTCCAATGCCTATTGGGGACATTCCGCCTACAAACTACCGCCTGAAGCAAACCTGATGGCGGCCGCCCATTATATTGAAGCATTGCGTCTGCAGGCCAGGGCGGCCCGGATGCATGCCATTTTTGGTGGCAAAAACCCGCACCCTCAATCCCTGGTTGTCGGTGGTGTCACCTGTGTCAAGGATCTGACACCTGGCCGTATTGCCGAATTTTTGTACATCACCAAAGAAACACAGAATTTTATTAAAAACGTATACATCCCCGATCTGTTGACAGTGGCCTCCTTTTACAAAGACTGGGGAGCGATTGGTGGCACCACCAATTTTCTAGCCTGGGGTGAATTCCCGGAATCCGATAAGGAACCCGAAAGTCTTTTTATGCCCCGAGGCGTGATCATGAAGCGGAATCTTGGCGGTGTGAAGATGGCAGATCAGGCCAATGTTACCGAAGACGTTACACGCGGCTGGTATGAGAATGGTGCGGCCAAACATCCGTACGAAGGCGAAACCAAACCGCTGCAGGAAGATCCGAAATACAGACCCGGCGACGGCCAGTATACCTGGTTCAAGGCGCCGCGTTATGAAGGGGAGCCCTGTGAAGTCGGGCCGCTGACCAGAGTTCTGGTGGCGTATGCCAACGGTCACAAAGAAATCAAACCCATCGTGGATGATGTTTTAAAAACCCTCGGTGTCCCGGCGGCGGCATTGTTTTCAACGCTGGGCAGAACTGCTGCCCGCGGTATTGAAGCACTTGCCATCGGTGAGCGCAATCAAGTGTGGATTGCAGAGCTGATCGAAAATATTAAAAGTGGCGACACCAAAACCTATCAGGCCTATGAAATGCCGGATAGTGGAATGGGCGTTGGACTCAATGATGTTCCCAGAGGATCTCTCGGCCA
>Ga0316191_10004014_pt1 | contig 10934 bp, 12 predicted proteins | sample Eddworburr2cm_MG_FD_204928 | JGI IMG/M metagenome (GOLD analysis project Ga0316191, IMG submission 204928) | Coastal sediment microbial communities from Maine, United States - Eddy worm burrow 2 cm | ecosystem: Environmental > Aquatic > Marine > Coastal > Sediment | place: USA: Maine... | reverse complement strand
CAGATCCATATAATCACGCGTTCAACCATAACCCCTGTAGTTGAATTCAAGTCAAGGAAGGAGAATGCAATGAAGTTAAAATTGCATATATCTTTACAGCTTCGAAGAATCGCAGTTGGTGTCTTTTCTTTATGGATTATTTCGAATAGTGCGGCTGCCTGTGAACTGGCCACTACTGTAAAAGATGCAACTATTGATGACATTAGAACTTTCTTCAAAAGTCAGAATAAAGAGGTCATAACCTTTGTGGGTTATTCAGGCGCGGAATACGAAGATAAAATGGCGATGCTCGAAAAGGCAGGGCTTATTCTCGATGAATTTGTCGCATCTAAAACTATCGTAAATATCGGGGCAACGCCCGAAGGCATTGGGGCAGTCTATGAATTGGCTAAACGCAAAGGATTTAAAACAACTGGTATCGTATCGACCCAGGCAAAAAAATTCAATGCGTCACTATCGCCCTGTGTCGACTACGTTTTTTATGTGGAGGATGACACCTGGGGAGGATTCCTAAAAGGCAGTGATAGATTGTCACCGACCTCGACCGCGATGGTCGAAAACAGTGACGTGCTGATCGGTATCGGAGGCGGCGAAGTTGGCCGCGATGAGCTGCTGGCTGCAAAACGTTCAGGTAAAGAAGTACGCTTCATTCCGGCCGATATGAATCATCAAAAAGCACTTGAGAAGGCACAAAAAAAAGGTTTACCCGCACCAACAAGTTTTGGTGGCGCAGCCGGTGAAGTATTTAAACAACAGTAAATTGACTTCCTCCTTAAGCGTCCTCACATCGCATAATACCAGCCTGTGGTTATTTGCATAAAGGAGCGCAATCATGGACCAACTTCGGACTAAATTGGTCAATTCCGGTTTGCCGTTTAAATTTTTAAACACGCGAGACACCAGCTATGGCCCAGCTGCCCTTAAGACTCGAATCAGGCCGCTCACTACTGTTGAGATATATTTTCTCTAACAGCCAATTCCGTCCCTTTCACTTTGAAGGTTAAGATCAAACTGTGTGTTGGGGATTTCGATGCGGACCGCCCTTGATATAAAGATAATTATAGGCAGAAAAAAATATGACGAACTAAAAATATGCTCCATCGAAATCGCATATACCAACAAAGCTATAATTGCTATTGGCCGAAAATGTTTAAGATATTTTTGAGCGCTGATCGGAATGCTGAATTGCGGTTAGCTGCTATTTATCTGTGCCCATGAAAATCTTAAACCTACATGATATTAGATATTTATCTTAATAGACACCTAAAAAAGCTCTACCAATGACTTTGACATATCAACAACCAGGTGACTGCGTCTAATACTGTCCTGCAACAAGAAAGGAGGTCATATGTTAACAAAAGGGGCTATCTTAAAGGTAAGAATTTTAATTCCTATCATCCTTTGTGGCATAATATTATTTTGGAGCTTTCAGGCTTCTGGTGAAGAATGGACTGAGGCACAAAAAGACGTATGGAAATCAGTTGTAGTCTCTTGGGAAAACAGCAAAAAAGGTGATTTGGAAGCAGTCATGGCCGGCTTTCATGACGATTATGCAGAATGGTGGTCAGGAAAAATTATTCCTTTGGGTAAAGAACTAATGGAGGCAGATTATAGAGAATGGTTGTCTGGGCTGTCCAAGCCCGTATCTTATGAATTAGAACCGCTATCTATTCATATTTTTGGCGATGTCGCTAATGTATTTTACCTATATAAATGGCATAAGGACGTCGTACCCGGTTTCCATCATGGCAGGGCGATGAATACTTATTTAATGCAAGAAAATAAGTGGATGTTGATAGGCGGTATGGATGCTTTATGTACTAAGCTTCCACCTTGTAAATGAAAAACTTCTGTAGGTAAAATTGGCTCCCGAAATAATGTACAAGAGCTTTTAAGGGGGATGAATAACACGCTATTCTGCACGATATGCGAAGAAACATGACATACGCCTTTGCATCCGTCTATATAGTTTACATATTTCGACCGCACTCCGGATACCTTGTTGACATCGTTACCTGTGTTTCATCCATCTCTGATGACAATTATCTGCTGCACATAGATAGTATATCAATAAATTTCAGATAATTAATGAATTATGAGTCCCAATATTGGATGAATTGTAATTCTTGGCATATTTAGTGCTCCAGATTTTGCAGACAACAAAAAAGGAGGTGTACCATGACTATTTCACCAAAAATGACCCCAAAAAATCTCGTTTCAGTTCTTTTTATTTTACTCTTCGTCATCTCAGCTTGCGCGACGACACAAAAAGCAGAATTACAGACACCGGATGAGGCAAAGACGTTTATGGCCGCGGCAGCCAAACAAGGCCGCGCGGATGTCAAGGGCATGACCTTCGAGGAGTTTGAGGCCAGTGTCTATCGCGAGCCCTTTGAAGGCGGAAAATACATCGTCAATGGAGATACCACAATTCTGAACAAAAAACTTTTAAAGGAATTCTTTGAACGCAAAGTCCGGACCGAGCCCGAATTCATGGAAGGACTCGAACTGATCGTCAATAATGTCGGAGGCCTGGACTCCATCTGGAACAATGTACAAAAGAAAAATCTGACTTATTGTATTAGTACAGATTTTGGTACCCGGTACGATGAGGTGGCTGCGGATATCGAGGCCGCAACAGGGGCTTGGGAAGCGGTGGCGGATATTGATTTTATCCATCTCCGTGCCGAGGATTCAGATTGCAATGCATTCAACAGTGAGGTCGTTTTCGATGTTCGACCGGTGGATGTGAGCGGCCAATATCTCGCCAGAGCATTTTTCCCCAATGAACCGCGTTTTTCACGAAATGTCCTCATTGATGAGACCTCTTTTCAATTGACACCCGGCGATAACTTGACGCTGGTCGGGATATTGCGCCATGAACTGGGCCATGCCCTGGGTTTTCGCCACGAACATACCCGGCCGGATTCAGGGACCTGCTTTGAAGATGATGAATGGCGGCCGGTCACCGATTACGACCCGTTCTCCGTGATGCATTATCCCCAATGTAATGGCTTGGGCGATTGGTCTTTAACCCTGACCGATACCGATAAAGACGGTGCGGCTTGCTTGTACAGTGCGGCGGCGGGATTTCCCTTTGACCCAAGCGTCTGCCCGGGCGATGGAGGTCCGACACCCCCCACAACACCTGGTGAGCCCCAAACCGTAACATCCACCAATCAAGTTGTCGGACAAGACGATGAGGTTCATTACGGGCCGTTTAAAGTCACCCCGGGGACGATATTCACTGCGGTAATGAGTGGCGTGGGATCGGCCGGTGACCCGGATCTTTATGTTCGATTCGATGCCGAACCCCAACGGGTAATCTATGACTGCAGACCTTTCCTGTTCGGCGCAGAGGAGGAATGTGCCATCGATGTTCCCGATGACGGCCGTCTGACGTTTGTGATGATCCACGGCTACTCAGCCGGGAACTATGACTTGACAGTGACACACACGCCTCCAGCGGAATAAAAGGTCATTCCTGCGCAGGCGGGATTCCGACAACACAGGTGTTGAAAGGAACCATATCTCTGCCCCGGGCCATTCCTGGGGTAGGGTCTTCGCCGGGATGATAGGGAGATATAATCCCAATTGAGCTTTTTTTGCTCATTTTGGGTATAACCAATCCTCCATACCTCGTTATCCCGCGCATCAGATTTTACAAACCTTAATCTGGAGGTGTATCATGAAAGTAAATTGGGTGAACAACGGGGCCGGCCCCACAGGGTTTTCCTGGGAGTCCGGCGATGATTTCAATTCGATCACCGGCAGAAGAGTGGAAGCCACCCTCGGCGAGCCCAACTATAAAGCCATATGGTGGCTCGAACTCGCCATACATTCGGCCCGCAGCGTGGCCCGCGTAAAAATGCCCAACGGGTCCGCCTCGGGGTTTCTCATCGGACCGGATCTTTTTATGACCAATAACCATGTTTTTGAAGACAAAAACGACGCCGCCAATGCCAGGCTGCAGTTTAACTACCGTCTGCTTGCGGATGAGACACTCGCACGGCGGGACGAATGGCAATGCGACCCGGATGATACGTTCGTAACAAACCCGAAGCTAGATTACTCAATAGTTAGGGTTAAGGAAAAGGAGGGACAAAAGGCCGGAGATGTTTGGGGTCATCTCAACCTGCATCACGGCGCCTCTATTTTTGAAAATCAGCGGGTCAATATTATTCAACACCCCCAGGGAAGGTTTCAGGAAATTGTTTTCCGTGATAACCAGGTTAGAGCCGTCAAAGATCAATTTATTCAATATTTGACTGACACCGATTACGGCACCTCGGGGTCACCGGTTTTTGATGACTGGTTTAATGTCGTTGCCCTGCATAACCAACGCGTTCGTGATCCCAACAATCCCGATCGCTGGTACCGGAACCAGGGTTATCGTGTGGAGGCCATTATCGCAGATACCGGAGATCTGATACCGAAATAGGAGCTTAGTTCGCCACAGACCCACACGGACAGACACAGACAATTTTTTTTGAGTCTAAATTCCCGCAGATTGCTGCGACATATAGCAGACATTATTCCCATAGCCCGATACCCCGTTAGCTCTGCTGCATGGAGCCTTGATTTTTGAACTATTGTCCTTTTAAGGCGGAACTTCGACATTTTATGGCAAAACATTTTCGCCACCAAGAGATAAGGCATGAAAATGAAATCTAATCAAAGGTTTCCCTTTGTGTCTTAGTGACTTTGTGGCAATTTTTTGCGGATTATCCGGGTTATGACATTCACTCGTAGAAAGGAGCAAGCCAGTGCCTGATTACCTGAAAACCGCTATCGTACAGCCTGATTATCCTGACAGCCGGGACTGGATCTACCGTCCTGCCCTGACCCATTTGAAGCGAACGCTCGACCCACCGAAAAATCTGCAAATCCTAAACCAGCGCAGTGAAGGGGCATGCACGGGGTTTGCCCTTGCGGCAGCCATCAATCTGCTGATCAATCGTTCCAATGGCAACACCACGGCCAGTGCCCGGATGCTGTATGAAATGGCAAAGCGGCATGACGAATGGGAAGGGGAAGACTACAGCGGATCCAGCTTAAAAGGAGCAATCCTCGGTTGGAAGAATATGGGCGTCTGCGAAGACGACCGTTGGCAATTTTTTGTTAACCCGGCCCGCCGCGGGGACCTGACCGTGGATCGTGCAAAAAATGCACGCAATTGCACGCCCGGCGCTTATTATCGCCTGCGCCCCGTCATTTCCGATTATCACGCCGCCCTGAATGAAGCCGGCGTCGTCGTCGTATCGGCCAAAGTGCATGCCGGATGGAATCAACCCCTCCAGGGGGAAATACCTTTGCACGATAAGATTAAAGGGGGCCATGCGTTCGTGATCGTCGGTTATAACGAAAAAGGATTCTGGATTCAAAACTCGTGGGGCACAAGCTGGGGTGACAACGGCCTGGCCCTTTGGACATACGAGGACTGGATCGGGCACGTCATGGACGGGTGGGTATTTCGTCTGGCTTTATCGACGCCTCAAATTTTTGGAATGAATCCCACCCATGCGCTCATGACCAGGGATGCCGATAGCTCCAGCAAGGAACGTACCCAAAAATCCGCCACTAGACGCAGTGAAATCGCGGGTCACTTCGTCCATATCGATGATGGAAAATTTGCCGTTCAAGACAAGTATTGGAGTACAAAATTTGATGTCGAACAGACTGCTCAGCGTATTGCAGATAGTAAAAAATATCAGCATATCGTTTTTTACGGCCACGGCGGATTAAATTCTCCTGATGATTCGGCGGAACGAATCGCGGCCATGAAAGATGTATTCAGAGAAAACGGAATATACCCGTACCACATCATGTACGATACGGGGATAATAGAGGAGCTCAGAGATTCATTGCTGCATAAAGGCAACAAGACCAAAGAACGTGTCGGGGGCGCCGAAGATTGGTTCGATCGGGTGTTTGAGAAGATCGCGCGGTTGCCGGGGCGGCTTTTGTGGGACGAGATGAAGCAAGATGCCCTGGATGCTTTCTCCGAGGAAGGAGATGGGACGACAGCCATTAAGATATTTATCGATAAACTGCGCTCGGCGTCACCGGATCATGCCAAGAAAATTCATCTGATCGGTCATAGTACCGGGGCCATCCTGTTCGCATATTTTTTCAAGATCTTAAGCCGGTTCGACATCACCATTGAAACATGCAGCCTGTTGGCACCGGCCTGCAGCGTGAAACTTTATCACGATGCTTATCTCCCGGTTCTTGAGGGCAGCAAATCCATTGGACTCAAGCAGATGGATATCTACAACTTGCGGGACAAATTGGAACGAGATGACGTTGTAATGTCAAAGCTGGTTTATCGCAAATCGTTACTCTATCTGGTCGCCAATGCCTTCGAGCGCAATAGTAAGGAGCCGCTCATCGGCATGGAGAAGTTCAAAGACGAGGTCAGCCGTGTGAATGACCAGCCCGCCTTTTTTTACTCCAACGGTGTATCCAGCAAAAAGACACGCAGCAAATCCCACGGCGGGTTCGATAACGATGTCCGGACCATGAACAGTATTTTAGCAAGAATCCTCGGCCGCCCGCCCAAAAGACGTTTCACCGAGGATGATCTGAATTTCTGATAATTTCGCCTCCAAATAGATTGCATATAATGTCGATTTTAATTAAACTGATTGTCTATCTATTAGTGGCTGGGTTTGAAACGAAAGCGAGCCAGAACTCACTTGGAATATGCCATATGACCTAGCTTTTGGAAAGGTCATATGGAGCCAACAGACTGGAGGTGTTCGAAATGATAACACGTCAAGACGCTATCAAACGTTTAGAAGACGTTGCCGGAGAGATCGATAGGATAAAGAAAGCCCTTGAAGAGGGTTGGGACGAATCGACAACCAAAGATCAGACCCAAGCCTTTCTGGAAAAATGCCAGGGATGGTAGGATACTCGAAGGCCCGAGGAGATTGTCGCCGACCTCTATGCTGCACGAACCTCATCCAATAGAGGTACGGCCATGTTTAAAGGGGATCCATTTTGACTTCTGCGGTGAAGTATCTCCTGGATACAGACATGTGCATTTACCTCCTCAATGGAGTTGAACGCATTAAGAGTAGAGTCGCTCAAGCAGGGGTAGAAACAATATCGGTTTCAATTTTAACTGTCGGAGAACTTTACTTCGGTGCATACAACTCGGCACGGCTTGAAGCAAACTTGGAAAGGATACACGAATTTCTTTCTGCTCCGGGGCCAATCGTCTTATCGATTGACGACGTTGCTGCCGAGTATTTCGGAAAGTTCAAAGCCGCATTACGCCGTGACGGAAAGCCTATCGGTGATGTGGATCTACTAATAGAAGAGATCGCCGCAAGTCGTGGTCTAAAAGTAGTAACTAACAATACCGAACATTTCGAGCGTATCTCAGACATCTCACTAGAAAATTGATTGAGATCGTCAGGTGTTTCACCCAGAAAAATACCGACTGATTACATCCATTCACATGCCCCATCCGGAAAATTATTTGTACATCTATCAATTTTGATCATCCCAATTAGAGTTGGACCCTCAGCGCTTTTTTCGATGAGATTTGAAAAAAAGGAGTAAACTCTCCACCAATTCGGCCATGAACCGGTAGTCCAGTTTTTCCTTAGTATCCGAGGGACGATGATAGTAGGGGTTGCGGAAAAAAGCGGTGTCCGTGACCATGACCGCCTTAAATCCCTGATCCCAGAAGGAGGCATGATCGCTGAGCCTGACAGACGGGACGATCCTCCCGTTAAATGGAATTTTTAACTTTATTACCGGAAGTTCCGGGTTTTTTTGAAATGCTTCAAACAGGGCTTGGGTAAATTCTCCGGATTTGAAGTTGCCGACAATACCGATAAAGTTTCCTTCTTTGGGATAACCGAAAAAGCCCAGTGGAAACGGGTAACGCTGGCATCCCGGCTCATAGCAGGCATAGCCCACCATTTCGAGGCAAATCATGCCGTCGATCTTTTCCTGCTCTTTGCGTGCCTTTTTCGCGTATACCCTGCTTCCCATGTATCGGGTACCATAAGCCGGTGGTTCCTCCAGAGCAAAAGAGACAAAGGTCACCGCCAGATCGAGGTTGGATTGCTCGAGCAATGTCTTGAATTCCCTGGCAGTCTCCAGCTGGACGGCAACTGCACTGGCGTTGTCATCGGCCCCGACGGTACCGGAAACCGAGTCATAGTGGGCACCCAACAGGTATCGGCGGGAGGGATGGGGGCCGGTGGAAATCTCGGCAACAACGTTATCAACTTTGAAATCGGCGTAATCGTACAGGTTTCCGTGCACCGCAATTCCAATATCTTCGTAAAACGATCGGATGTAATCAGCAGTTTTATTCAGATTTTCAGGATAACGCACGCTACGCTCACCAATGGTCTCCGTCAGGGCTTGAAGATGCGCCTCAAGTCGTTCTGCGGTCTGCTGGATGTCGATCATGGTTCGTCTCCGAATCTCGCTCCTGTCGGCAGCGTGTAAATGATAGCTTGAAAATAAGCAGGTAAAAGCAGTGTACAAAATGACAATATACTTCATCCTTATATTAACGCTGCAATTAAATAGACCATCAGATAGCAACTAGCCCGTCATTCTTGCGAATGCGGGAATCCATGAATTGCAAGGCCTTTTCTGGATTCCGGCTCTCCGCTCCGCTGCGGCCGGAATGACGAGTTTAGTTGTCAGGTTAACAATTGGAACCGGGTTAGGAATTTAAAATAGTGCAAGATTTGATGTGGACCCTGAACTTCTGAACCCGGGACACGGAGCGATGCCCTCTTTTTGTCTTATACCAGGGTCCTCTGCACCAGACTCTTCATTGTACTATTCAGCGCCGAGATGCCTAACCATGCATATCGCGCTCGCGGGACATAGATTACGAAACTCGGTGGTCTCTTGAATTCCAGTCGGAGCGGAATCCCGTGCAATTTGCCGGTAGCCATATTTTTCAAAAAAGAATTCAGCCGTCAGGGTCAATAAGTAGAGGGTATCCACTTCCATTGATTTGGCATAGCCCTCTATTTTGCCGACCAGTCTGGTTGCAATTCCGCGGCTGCGATAGTCTGCATCAACTGCCAGCGAACGCAGCAGCGCACTGTCATTCTTTATCTCAAGCCCTATCACAGCGACCAACCTCGGCCCATCCCATCCCAGGACGAAATGCTTTAATTGAGCCGTGGTGATATCCTCATGGTGCAGATCACTGTCTGCCAGTAACCGCCTTATTTCAGGTCCATTGTCCTCAGTGGCAAATGAATATTTCATTTTAATATGCCTTAAACGAAGCGGTTCTATGTTCAGAGTTCCGGGTTCAGAGGTTGTCATATCCCGACATTAGTTATATGTCAACATGAGGTCGCGGTTTGACCTCTTCACACATGGGCTGGAACAGCCTTAATTTTCAAACGAAACTGATTTCTTTGGAAAAACCCATTTGGCTTTGACAGTAAAGCGGCGCTTGAAAAGTCGCGTAACGTTACAGATTTCAAGGATAGGGGCACAATCAGAAGTTGACTTTTAGTCACGATAATGCTTAAAAAGTGGTAATTTCTTTTCTTGCAAATTCTTTTCTGGATGATGAAATCAAAATTAACTGGATATCTGTAAAGCCCAAATAAGAGGGGATATTACTTCCCTCTCTCCTGGCGGCGACCCGCTAATGAGGGTTTGGGTAGATCATGAGATGCACGGATGTTAAATAATGAAATTATAAAGGATCTTTTTTTTATCGAAAGGGGATATCTAAGCGGAAATCATTTCGTTTATCGGTCCCAAGAGCCGGTCCTCATTGACACGGGTTATATCTCAGGCTTCCATCAAACTGAAAAATTAATATCTGGATTGGGCGTAGATCTATCAGATGTGTCCCTGATTATCAGTACGCACACCCATTGCGATCATATTGGCGGTAACCATATCATCCAGCAACAATCAGGCTGTGACATTGCGTTGCACAAAGTCGGCAAACATTACATCGATACCCGCGATGACTGGTCGACCTGGTGGCGATACTATAACCAGGAGGCCGAATTTTTTAATTGCACAAGGGCCCTCGAAGATAGCGAAATGATTACTCTCGGGCCCCATGAGTTTCAGGTGATTTATACCCCGGGGCATGCTTCCGACGGTATTGTACTTTACCATCGCCGGGAAAAATTACTCATATCTTCCGATACGCTTTGGGAAAGTGATATGGCGGTCATGACACTTCGTGTTGAAGGCAGCACTGCTTTGTTTCACATGCAGCAATCGCTTCAAAAGCTTGAGGCCCTTGATGTAAAAATTGTGTATCCCGGACACGGCAAACCATTTGCCGATATGAAAAAAGCCCTATCAAAATGCAGAAATAGAATTGAATATTATTTACTGCACCGGGACACGATCGGTGAAGATCTGATAAAAAAGATCATCGTTTATACGCTACTCATGAAAAAGCGTATCAGAGAAGCGACATTTTTCCCATACCTGATGGAAACGCATTGGTTTAAAGAGACGATAGCTCTTTATTTCAACAGCGATTACGAAGCAAAATATACTGAAATCATGAATACGTTCTTTAAAAAAGGAATCATTAAACAAAAAAACGGTGATTTATTCACAACGGTAAAGCCATAATGAATAAAAAAGAATTGATCAAACGGGTCGCTGAAAAATTGGATGGTTTGCCTCAAAAAACGGCGACCAGGGCCGTCGATGCCGTTTTCGAGTCGATCGCCGAAGGTTTGCAGGAAGATGGAGTTGTTACCATCGGCAAGTGGGGAACTTATTCAGCCGAGGACATTGCCGGCGAATAAAAGGGCTGATGATTATCTGATCCGCCGCGGATCGTTCGACCCAGAGGCTCTCGACAGGTTGTCCCATTGACAGCTGGACAAATCAAAAAACTTCTCGGCTCTGGCAGGACTGCTCCGTACAAAAGTGCTGCAAAGCGGTACGATTTG
>Ga0316191_10004013_pt1 | contig 10937 bp, 12 predicted proteins | sample Eddworburr2cm_MG_FD_204928 | JGI IMG/M metagenome (GOLD analysis project Ga0316191, IMG submission 204928) | Coastal sediment microbial communities from Maine, United States - Eddy worm burrow 2 cm | ecosystem: Environmental > Aquatic > Marine > Coastal > Sediment | place: USA: Maine... | reverse complement strand
GTCCTCGCTGTGCGCAGATGGACAAGATCGTCGTCGATCTGGACAGTGACCAGCGCGAGTGCGTTGCGTGTGGGTTTAGTGAACAACGCCCTGGGGACTCGCCGGCTGCGCCCGAGGTGCAGACGCGGGTCAGTCGCGCTGCGGCACGCCGGGTAGAGACGCCCGCACAGGTTGTGCAACTGCTTGATCCTGGCAAAAAAGACGATTAGGCCCCAAGGCGCAACCGAACGGCGTGCTCGCCATCACTCAAAGTAGCGCTGCGGATAGGCGGTTCTGAAAAGATAGCTGAGCCGGGCAAGTCGCGAACCCGTTCCCATACATGCTCTTTTTCCAGCAAGCGACTAGCCGTGTACTGCACTAGCTGCTCCAGACGATTGGCCAACCCTTCCCCCAACAGATGGTGCACGATGATGTTCGCCTCGGTCATATCAACGGGGAGTAGTGGCCGTTGCAGATGCCGTATATGGTGGTCATTGACCTCTTCCAACAGGCGGTGAGCCAGGAAGGCCTCATCGAGCAACAGTGCCAGGCCGCCGTCCTCAGGGAGTTCTTGCGGGGGGTCGATGAAGTAATCCTCAGCAATATGCAGAAACAACGCCGCATAATCGTAGAAGCCCATCTGCTTGCTCACCGCAGTAACGAGGCTGATGCTCCCGGGTACGCTTTCGATGTAGCGGATGATGAATGTCATCAGCGCTTCAAGTGGCTCATCCTCAGGTAGCTCGAGACGCTCCTGTAACTGTGGCAGTTTCGCATTGAGTCGTCGCCGTAGTGAGGAGGATGCCTGCTCCTGTGCTACGGCAGTAGCGATCGTGTGTCTGATATCTGAAACGGCCATACCCTGCCTGCACGCAGTGCCTGATACGAAGGGTAGCCTTGAGGCTAGTACATCCTGCCTATTCCGCCAGCGGTGTTAACAATCAAACGTGGACGTTTGCTGTCCGTAGCCAGCTGCCGGCACCTGTTTTGTGCCGGTAGGCAACCCACAAAGTTAGGCCCCGCGCGCCGTTAAACGCGGTGAACGCAAACCAGAGCCCGTGATTTCCCCAGGATTGAGTCAGGTACCAAACGGGAAGATAAACAGCCAGTGTGCTCAGTAACATGGTGATCATCATGGGGCGCGTCTCTGCGCTGCCAATGAACACGCCGTCCAGTAGATAACTCGGCGCTGCAATGACGGGCAACAGAATGAGCCAGAACGACACTGCGATCATTTCACTGCGTACCGCGGGCAGGTCTGTCAACAGCGGAAACAAGAGCTCGGTAGACAGTGCAAACAGAATGCTGATGGCGGCAGCGCTAATGGCGCACCATCTTGCGCAGCGGTGCACCGCTGCGTAGAAAGTACTGAGACTCCTGGCCCCCAGTGCATTCCCTGTAAGCCCCTCCGCAGCAAAGGCAAATCCATCAAGACCATAGGCCGCCAACATCATGAGATGAAGCAACAGGGCATTTGCGGCCAGTGTGTCGCTGCCCAGTTTGTCCCCCATGGCGGTGAAGAAGGCAAAACTGGCCAGCAAGCATAGTGTGCGAATAAACAGGTTCACATTGCTCGCCAGCAAAGTGCGGTAGGCGCGCAGTGACAGCAAGATCTGTAACTGACCGCGCGAAGGCATAACCTTCGCAGAGCGGACTATCGCAAATATTCCGATCAACAGCCCAAGATACTCCGCGATTACCGTTGCTATCGCCGCACCATCGCTGGCCATGCCCAGACCCATAATCAGCAGAAAATCCAGTCCGATGTTGGCAATGTTGGTCGTTATCACGATCACCATTGGCCAGCGGGTGTTCTGGTGGCCTATAAACCAGCCGACGATTGCATAGGTAGTCAGCACCGCAGGTGCGCTAAGAATACGAATCCCGGCGTAGCTTTGTGCCAGAGGCAACAGGTGGTCTTGCGGGGCCATCAGAGAAAACCCCAGCCCGAGCCACAGCGGATGCAGGGCCATCACCAGAGCCGCCAACAGCAGCGCCAGCACCACAGACTGGCTAAGTATCACTATGGAATCCGCTTCTTTGCCAGCCCCAGCCGCCTTGGCCACCAGGCCAGTGGTGCCCATGCGCAAAAAGCCAAAGCCCCAGTAAAGGAACGACAGAATCGCGCTGCCGATCGCGACTGCAGCCAGATAGTCGGTACTGCCGAGATGCCCCAGTATGGCTGCATCGACGAGGCCAAGTAGCGGGATAGACAGATTTGACAGGATGGCAGGCCAGGCGATACCCAATATCTTGTGGTCTAGTCGTGTTAGCACAGGCATATGTGGCGTTTGCAGCCCGGAGTTTTATCAGTCCTGCATCTTGACGAGTAAACCCTCACAAAATCAGCATCTTAGTGTTTTTTCCTCGCGACATTCGCTATAATCCTCGCGCTTCGTAAGCCCCGACTTTTGTTGCGGATGCGGGCGACAGGCAGATGGCCTCCCAGACCTCGAATTACTTACTGTGTGACACCCCTGTTCGGGTTGTGCTCAGTTGAAACTGCAGCCTAAGCGTTGCTTTTCAGGTCGCAGAACGTCAGGGATTAACGGCCGACTGGGGGAAGTGAAGACACTTTACTACATGGAGACATGGGAAATGTACTTTGAAGCGAAGCGGCTGTTAAAGCTGGCGCTGGGATTTGTGCTCACGGTGATGAGCGTCGCAAGCGCGGGTGTTCTGGCCGCGGGTGACAAAATGAATGAACTCAATATGTCACCGGGCGTTACAGCGTTAGGCCAGGACATATTCGACCTGCATATGCTCATTTTGTGGATCTGCGTGATTATTGGTCTGTTGGTTTTTGGTGTGATGTTTTATTCCATCTACTACCATCGCAAGTCACGTGGCGTCACACCGGCCACCTTTCATGAGAGCACCAAGGTTGAGATAGCCTGGACGGTCATCCCCTTCTTCATTCTTATCGGTATGGCGGTACCTGCGACATCCACACTGCTTGAAATCTACGATACAGATGACGCTGAGCTGGATATCCTGATTACGGGTTATCAGTGGAAGTGGAAATACGAATACCTTGGTGACACAGGTGAAAATGTTAGCTTTTTCAGCAACCTGCGTACGCCACAATCTGAAATTTACAACTCTGCGGACAAGGGCCAGAACTACCTGCTAGAGGTAGACGAGCCCGTCGTTATTCCCGTTAACACCAAGGTGCGTTTCCTTATAACGGCCAACGATGTGATTCACTCCTGGTGGGTGCCAGAATTGGCGGTGAAGCGTGACGCGATTCCCGGCTTCATCAACGAGACCTGGACTCTGGCAACAGAAGAAGGCATTTATCGGGGTCAGTGTGCCGAGCTCTGTGGCAAGGATCACGGCTTCATGCCAATTGTGGTCAACGTTGTAAGCCAGGAAGAATACAATGAGTGGTTGGGCGCCAAGCAGTCTGAGGCGGCAGAGATCAAGGAACTCATGGCACAGAATTTCACGCTTGATCAGCTGATGGAGCGCGGTAAGGGCGTTTACGAGCGCTCTTGCCTTGCGTGTCACGGTGCTGGCGGCGAAGGTGGTCTGGGTACTGCGATTGCCGGTAGCGCCGTTGCTACAGGCGAGTTAGGCGGTCATCTGGAGATTGGTATTAACGGCGTTCCGGGTTCTGCCATGCAGGCATTCGGTGGACAAATGAACGACGTCGATATGGCCGCGGTGATCACGTATCAGCGCAACGCTTTCGGGAACAACATGGGCGACATGGTTCAGCCCATTGATGTTTTCAATCACAAGAAAGGCTAACTGGAGGAATTTACGATGGGAGATCATCATCACGGTCCCGCCAAGGGCCTGACCAGGTGGTTGTTTACAACCAACCATAAAGACATTGGAACCATGTATCTGTGGTTCTCTTTCGCGATGTTTATCCTGGGTGGCTCATTCGCCATGATAATCCGGGCGGAACTGTTTCAACCGGGTATGCAGCTGGTAGAGCCCGCATTTTTTAACCAAATGACAACACTGCACGGTCTTGTGATGGTGTTCGGGGCGATCATGCCCTCGTTTGTGGGCTTGGCCAACTGGATGATTCCGATGATGATCGGTGCACCAGACATGGCTTTGCCGCGCATGAACAACTGGAGCTTCTGGATTTTGCCGCCGGCATTTCTGTTGCTCGCATCGACGCTGTTTGTCGAGGGTGGTGCGCCAGCATTTGGCTGGACCTTTTATGCCCCGCTTTCTACAACATACGCGCCGCCTTCAGTCACGTTCTTCATTTTCTCGGTGCACGTACTGGGTCTGTCTTCGATTATGGGCTCTATCAACATCATCGCGACAGTGATGAACATGCGTGCGCCCGGTATGACTTACATGAAGATGCCGCTGTTTGTCTGGACCTGGCTGATCACAGCATTCCTGCTGGTGGCAGTAATGCCTGTACTGGCCGGCGCCGTGACGATGATGCTAATGGATATCCACTTCGGCACGAGTTTCTTCTCTGCTGCAGGTGGTGGCGACCCCGTGTTGTTCCAGCATATTTTCTGGTTCTTCGGTCACCCTGAGGTTTACATCATTATCCTGCCAGCGTTTGGTGTGGTATCGCAGATTATTCCGACGTTCTCACGCAAGCCTTTGTTCGGCTATGATTCAATGGTGTACGCGACAGCGTCGATTGCGTTCCTGTCCTTCATCGTCTGGGCACACCACATGTATACCGTGGGGATGCCCGTCGCGGGTGAGCTGTTCTTTATGTACGCGACCATGCTTATAGCCGTACCTACTGGTGTTAAAGTCTTTAACTGGATCAGCACCATGTGGCGCGGCGCACTGACCTTTGAAACACCGATGCTCTTCTGTATGGGCTTTTTGGTGCTGTTCACCATCGGAGGCTTTACTGGTCTGATGCTGTCTATAGCGCCGGCTGACTTCCAGTACCACGATAGCTACTTCGTCGTCGCTCACTTCCATTACGTGATGGTGGCAGGTGCGGTATTCAGCATGACCGCAGCTGTCTACTACTGGCTACCCAAGTGGTGTGGCCGCATGTATAACGAAAGCATGGGCAAGACCCACTTCTGGATATCATTCATTGGTTTTAACCTGGCGTTCTTCCCACAGCACTTTGTCGGGCTGGCCGGTATGCCACGTCGTATCCCGGATTACGCCCTGCAATTTGCTGACTTCAATATGATGTCCAGCATCGGTGCATTTATCTACGGTGCGTCGCAGATCATGTTCTTGTACAACGTGATAGCTACGATTGTGTCTGGCAAGCCCACCAGTGATGAGAAGACCTGGGAAGGTGCAGAAGGGTTGGAGTGGACGATTGCGACACCAGCGCCCTATCATACGTTTGAGACACCACCGGCGGTTCGATAGGAGGCCTGGAAGTCTTATGATCGCAGTGAGCAAAAACCCGGTTGTCGATACCGTGGCCAAGCTGGTCGTGGTGGCGATTGCTATGTTCGCCTTTGTGTTTGTGGTGATGGTGCCGCTCTACAACGTGTTGTGTGAAGCATTGGGCATCAACGGCAAGACTAATGCTCAGGCCTACACGGCGGTGCAGACGGGGATCGATGAGTCTCGAGAGATTACGATCCAGTTTGTGGCGACAAACAACCAGGGTATGCCCTGGGAGTTCAAGCCCAGCGTCACTATTATGAAGGTCAACCCGGGCGCATCCAACGATACGGTATTTTTTGCGAGCAACCCGCTGCCGGATGCCATGGTCGCACAGGCGATTCCCAGTGTTTCGCCATCCAGAGCAGCAGAGTTTTTCCACAAAACGGAGTGCTTCTGTTTCAATCAGCAGCCTTTGGATGGCAACAGCTCTGCCGAGATGCCGCTGCAGTTTATTGTCGATCGAGACTTACCCAGGGATATCAAAACGATCACCCTGTCGTACACGATTTTTGATGTTACAGATATGGTGAGTGGCGCAGTCGCCACTCGCTAGCACGCAGGTCCGGGGGGGCCTGTGAATTCAACGGAGAATTAAAATGACAAGTCAGACATCCACAGAGTACGAAAAGTATTACGTACCTGAAAGCAGCAAGATGGCAGTCTGCGCCACCATAGGTTTGATGCTGAGTATCTTTGGTGCTGCGAGCATCATGAATGATATGACATTCGGTGACCCGCAAGAATCCACCAGTTCCTGGACGATTTTCCTGTGCGGGCTGTTTTTCTTTATGGGAACGCTGTTTGCCTGGTTTCGCCTAACGATCAAGGAAAACCTGGCGGGCATGAATAGCGCCCAGCTGAAGAAATCTTATGTGCTGGGCATGTTCTGGTTCATCTTTTCGGAAGTGATGTTTTTCTTCGCTTTCTTTGGTGCGTTGTTCTACGTGCGCAACCTGGCTGGCCCCTGGCTTGCCGGTGAGGGAGAAGGCGGTCGAATGAACGGTTTGCTCTGGGAAGGCTTTCAATACAGCTGGCCCATGGCACTGACGCCTCAGGAGTCTGTGGGCGGGGCTGCCTCGCAGTTAATCGCCAATAACGGCAGCTTTACCAGCGCTGAAAAGACCATGGCGTTCGCTGAAGCGAGTGCCTGGTATGCTTGGTTGCCACTTTGGAACACACTGATACTGCTGACCTCGAGCTTCACCGTGCATATTGCGCACATGGGCATCCTCGATGGCAACAAGAAGAAGTTCAATCTCTGGCTGGGCCTCACCGTGCTGTTGGGTATTGTGTTCGTGTTTGTTCAGGTATATGAGTATTACGAGGCTTACGCGCACTTCGGCCTCACTCTGAATTCAGGTATCTACGGATCGACGTTCTTCATGTTGACGGGGTTCCACGGTTTTCACGTATTCATGGGCATGACCATGTTGCTGATTATGTGGTTGCGCAGCACCCGCGGTGGGCACTTTACCGCAGATGATCACTTTGGATTTGAAGCAGCCAGCTGGTACTGGCACTTTGTTGATGTGGTATGGGTATTTCTGTTTCTGTTTATCTACATTCTTTAACAGGAACTGAGCCCCCTCCCCTACTCTGACTCCTGTGATGCCGCCGGTTTCTGTGGGCCGGCATCCCAGGGGGTACGATTACCGAGTTGGCCTGTTGCTACCCCGTAGACAATAACGGCTGCCAGGCATATACCGATGCTCAACCGGACACCCAGCGAGTGAAAGGTGCGTCGCTTGCTCGCGTCGCCCTGGTCGGTCATGAGGTAGAACAGCCCGCTGCCCAGACTCGCAAGTAATGCCAGCATGAGAATAACGATCAGGATTTTTAACAAAGGCCTGCTCCAATAGTTGTGTTTGGCAGTATAAATCAGCTCAGGGGCTGTATAGGGAGTTTCCAGTGGGAAACGAGGTCAGTATGACGGGATTACGCGTTGACTTCGAGTGGCGGATCACTTTGTTCACAGTCATCCTGGTGCCGGCTCTGATTGGTCTGGGGTTCTGGCAACTGTCCCGGGCGGAAGAGAAAGCAGCGCTGGCAACCATGTTTGATGCCAGAGCGCAGCAGGCACCCGCCTCCCTGAACGAAATAGCGCTCTGGGACAGTTCGGCCGATGCGCTGGGCTATCTACCTGTGGAGCTGGAGGGCGAGCTTGTGCAGGATAGTTATCTGTTGCTGGATAACCGGATTCTGGCCGGGCGCTATGGCAATGAGGTTGTGGCCCTGGTGAATCTGGGCAACGGCACCTCGGTGCTGGTGAATCGGGGCTGGGTGCAGTCCGACCCAGCGAGGCTCTCCATGCCTGATGTGCCCCAGCCGGGTGGAAAGTGGTCCAGCCAGGGGCATATCTATGTTGCCCCCGGAGACCCTTATCTCCTGGCCGAACAGCCGTTTGAAGGGAGCTGGCCGATGACAGTTCAGGCGTTGGAGATGCAAAAACTCGTGCCGATAGTCCAGGCAAAAACTGGCACTCGCCTGTTTCCCTACCCGGTGCGCCTGAACGCCGGCGAAGATCTCGCGCTGGACATTGATTGGCAGGTGGTAAACGTTCGCCCTGAGAAGCATCGGGGCTACGCCGTGCAGTGGTTTGCGATGGCGGGCATGTTGGCACTGCTGTATGGCCTGCGCAGTACGAATCTGTGGCAATTGATATCTCAACGAAAAGGAAAAAGCAGTCAGTGATGAACGATTTGCCCACCAATGACCTCGATCGGGTGGCCCTGAATAAAAGCCGGCTTACGCTTTTGCTGATAATGGGTATACCGGTAACCATGATTCTGACCGCCACGTGGCTCTGGTACTTTGTCGTTCAGGGCGATCTGGATCTGGTGGGTAAGCTGGGCACGTCAAACCGCGGAACACTGGTACAACCACCAAGACAGATCGATCAGTTTGACCTGCGCGATCGCGATGGCCGCGATTTCAGTTATACCGATGTCGATCGCAGGTGGACCCTGCTGGTGCCCTACTCCGGACCGGATTGTGACGCGCGTTGCGAGGCTACCCTGTATGTGACCCGCCAGATACATACGGCTATGGGTAAGGAGCTGCCGCGCATTCGCCGCATGTACGTTGCCAATCAGCCTTTGTCTGAGCAGGCACTTGCAGTGGATACACTGAGCGACGAGCGCCCTGCCCCGCAATCGCTGGCTGCCTACTTCGATCAGCAGCAGCGTGGGTTGATACCGCTGCATGTGTCTGAGCCAGATTTTGATATCGCGTTTACAGAGTATCTCTCTGCGAGGGATACCTGGTATCTGGTGGATCCGGCAGGCTGGATAATGATGTCCTATAGTAGCGAGGTTACCTACAAGGACGTTATCTCCGATCTCAAGTTTCTGCTGAAAAACTCCAGTGAATAAGGACACTATGGCTACTGCACAGCCTGCCGAGCGGGCCACATGGCGCGACTACAAAGAGCTGACCAAGCCCAATGTAGTACTACTGATGATCCTCACGTCCGTGATTGGTATGTTCATGGCGGTGCCGGGAATGGTGCCTCTCAATGCTCTGATACTCGGCAATCTGGGTATTGCGCTTTGTGCGGGAGCCGCTGCGGCCGTAAATCACCTGGTGGATCAAAAGGTTGACCAGCATATGGCTCGCACGCGCAATCGGCCAGTTGCGCAAGGGCGCGTGAACAACAGGGATGCGGCTTTGTTTGCTCTGGTATTGGCGGTAGCCGGTATGGGCATACTGTTGATCTGGGTAAATGCCCTGACTGCCTGGCTGACGTTGGCTTCATTGGTCGGCTACGCCTTTGTGTACACCATGTTTCTGAAGCGAGCGACGCCGCAGAATATTGTCATCGGTGGGCTAGCGGGTGCCGCCCCTCCCCTGTTGGGCTGGGTTGCCGTTACGGGCCAGATCGATGGCCATGCGTTGCTGCTGGTGTTGATCATTTTTGCCTGGACGCCACCGCACTTCTGGGCGCTGGCAATTCATCGGCGCGAAGAGTACGCCGCTGTCGATATTCCCATGCTGCCGGTCACGCACGGCGTCGCGTTTACCAAGCTGCACATACTGCTGTATACGGTGTTGATGTTCCTGATTACCCTGCTCCCCTATGCCACCCGCTTGAGTGGTCCACTGTACCTGCTGGGTGCTGTGGTGCTGGGCATCGGCTTTCTGTATTGGGCCGTTGAGTTGTTGCGAGACAAAAACCCCAACGCGCCAATGGAGACGTTCAAGTATTCCATCATCTACCTGGGCGCCCTATTTCTGATCATGCTGGTTGATCACTACCTGTTCCCAGTCGCGAGTTTGTAAAAGCTATGGCTACCGATATCAACAAAGGTCAACGTCGCCGCATCTGGCTCACAGTTGCCGGCGTATTGCTGTTTATCACCATCATTGTTGCGGGCTTCGTCAACCGGATTCAGATGCCCCGGGTCATGACGGCAGCCGAGATGAAGGCCAATGGCCTCTATTTGTTTGAAACACCACGCGATCTGGGCGAGTTCTCACTGCTGGATCAAAGGGGTGAGCCGTTTGTACCTGAACGCTTTGAGGGGGCCTGGACGCTGGTTTTCTTTGGATTTACCTATTGCCCGGATGTGTGCCCTGCAACCATGTCCTTTCTCAATGGTTTCATAAAGGAACTCGAAGGAACCGAGGCTGAGGATACCCGCGTGGTGATGATCTCAGTGGATCCAGCGCGCGATACGGTTGAGCAGCTGAGTGAGTACGTACCGTACTTTAACCCCGAATTTGTGGGAGTTACTGGCGAATTCCTCGAACTTCATCGATTAGCGACAGCCATGAATACACCCTTTAGGAAGGTTCCTGGTCAGGGGGAGGATTATCAGGTAGATCATAGTGCCAATGTGGTACTCATTAACCCATTTGGCGATTACCATGGATTCTTCAAGGCACCGCTGGATTTGGCGAAGATGAAGGTGACCTACCGGTCAGCGCGCGCCCTCTGGGAGCGCTAGCGACCGGGGGCCAGGTTTGCGCTAACCCATTGCGCCTTGGGCAATGGTTGTTTGGCGGTCGACTCTGTCAGCTGGCGATCCAGTTGTTCAGCCAGCGCATCTGAAATATCCAGTGTCGGGGTGAATGTAGTCGGCGGGGCAGCATCACGGGCCTGCACGTCGTCTGCCTGGCTCTGGGATTGCGTAGCAATTGGTTGCTGTGCCAGTGACACCTGCGAACCCAGCAGCAGTGCCAGGAGGGTGTAGCGAATGTTCATGTTCCGATCTCCGTAAAGTGTTACTTTCTTGTCAGTTAATGTTACGTGTTTAGTCTACGCTGCTTACTATGGGGTGGATTCATGACTTTTCAAGCTTTTGGGCGAATCAGCGTGAGTTGCCAGTATGATTGTAACTTATTGTTTATAAACAATTTTCCGTCTATATGACTTCACCTGCTCTTCTATTAGGTTGAAAATTACCGAAAGTAACACATGGGTTTTACAAGGTAACAACTGTGCGCAGGCTCGTCTGCACATTGATTTGTCATTCACCAGCAGCAGGTCGCTGGAGGCATGGCAATCTGACAGTGAATCCGTTTTAATCTCACTGACCTGAATACTCCTCTTTCGCACGTCGCTACAGGCCTCCTTTATGTCTGCTCAATCCGCACCGCTTGTC
>Ga0316191_10004012_pt1 | contig 10938 bp, 9 predicted proteins | sample Eddworburr2cm_MG_FD_204928 | JGI IMG/M metagenome (GOLD analysis project Ga0316191, IMG submission 204928) | Coastal sediment microbial communities from Maine, United States - Eddy worm burrow 2 cm | ecosystem: Environmental > Aquatic > Marine > Coastal > Sediment | place: USA: Maine | collected... | reverse complement strand
ACAGCCAATGCTATGGTTGATTTGACTAACTTTCATAAATAGACTGTGTAGAGTACAGGGGCGAAAGTCGATTTTCAATCACACCCTCCCACAGATAACGATCGGGGAATACAGATGCAAACGACACCAGAAAAAAGGATTGCGGATCTCACCAGCCGTGGCTGGTGGGGCGATCGGACGCTCGACACTTTGTTTCGGGCTGCTGTCCAGTCCAGTCCGGACCACGTCGCGCTCGTCGATCAGTTCAACCGCAGCGACTTCACTGACGGCAAGGCACAGCGCCACACGTTTGCCGAATTGGCCAATGTCGTCGATAACCTGGCCGAGGATTTCTATGACAACGGGTTACGGCAGGACGACATCGTCGTCGTACAGTTACCCAACATCGTGGAACTTGCCGTGCTTTATCTCGCGCTTGGTAAGCTCGGTGTCATCCTTAGCCCTGTGCCCATGCAGTACGGCCCATTCGAACTCAAGAAAGCAAAACACGTTGTCGAGCCAGTGGCCTTCATTTCATTGACGAACTTCAAAGGCGAAAACTTCGCGCGCGAGCATGGCGACGTATTCCGAAAAGACAGCAAAATCTTTTGTTTCGGCGATGACGCACCAGACGGTGCAATTTCGGTAGCTTTGTCAACCGATAAGCCGGCTGACGATAGCGACTACGCAGCCTATGTCGACGGCCTCGACATCTCGGCAAATGATATTTTCACGATCTGCTGGACCTCCGGAACAACCGGCCAACCCAAGGGCGTGCCGCGCAGCCACAACATGTGGATGGCATCGGCGATCGGCTCACATGACGCGGCATTGCTGCGTGATAACGAGATACTTCTCAATCCGTTCCCGATGGTCAACATGGCTGCCATCGGCGGTTTCCTGTATTGCTGGCTGATGCGTGCCTGCACTCTTGTGCTGCATCATCCCTTCGACATGCAGGTATTCCTGAAGCAAATCCAGGACGAAAAGGTCGCCTACACCATAGCGCCACCCGCTGTCCTGACAATGCTGCTCAAGAAGCGCGAGATTCTCGAATCGGTCGATATTTCGAGCCTCCGTTGCATTGGCTCGGGTAGCGCACCATTGTCGGAGTTCATGGTGGCCGGGTTCGGCAAAGACTACGGCATCGAGATCCTGAACATCTTCGGTTCCAACGAGGGTATTTGCCTTGCCTCAGGGCCAAAAGAACTACCAGACTATGCTGAACGCGCGCAGTTCTTCCCACGCTTCGGCGCCGATGGCCTCGAGTGGGCCAATCGGACCGGTAACAACATGAAGACGCGCCTCGTCTCCCTGGAATCGGGCGAAGAGGTCACCGAGGCCGGCAAGCAGGGAGAACTCGAGATCTGGGGCTCAACCGTATTCGACGGGTACTACAAGTCTCCCGAGGCAAATGCCGAGGTTTTTTCCGCTGATGGTTACTTTCGTACGGGCGATGTCTTCGAGGTTCCGGGCGAAGGGGAACAGTCAAATTTCTACAAATACGTCGGCCGCTGCAAGGACATCATCGTGCGTGGCGGCGTTAACATTTCTCCGGACGAGATCGACAATGAACTTGCAGCACATCCGAAGGTAGCCGCGGTCTGCGTTGTAGGCGTCGACGATGAGATCCTGGGCGAGCGCATCGGCGCCGCGGTTGTTCCGAAGCCTGGCGAGACTGTAACTCTCGAGGATTTGACGAGCTTTCTGAAGAAAAAGGGAATGGCTGTTTTCAAGTTGCCGGAGAAATTGTTATGCGTCGCCGAATTACCGTACAACGCAACCGGCAAAATTCAGCGGCGCGACGTTAAAACTCTGCTCGATAAGGAGTCGTCCTGATGCAACCGGCGTTTATCTATGATGCCGTGCGAACGCCGCGCGGCAAGGGTCGCGACGGCGGCGCACTGAATGCACTGACACCGCTCGAACTGCAGAAAGCGCTGATCTCCGCCATTCTGGATCGCAATTCACTCGACGGCAGCGCTGTCGGCGACGTAATTCTTGGATGCGTTACTCAGGTCGGTGAACAGGGTGGCAACATTGCCAAGGTTGCGGCTCTGGTTGGCGGTCTGCCGAGCAGCGTCTCGGGCATCACGATCAACCGCTATTGCACATCCGGCCTCGACGCATGCAATTTTGCAGCGATGAAAGTAATGGCGGGCGTTGACGATATCGTATTCGCCGGTGGCGTCGAGTCTATGTCGCGCGTTCCGATGCTGTCGGATAAGGCAAGTTATTACGAAGACCCCGCCGTTTCGAAGGAGGCGCGATTCGTCATCATGGGCCTTGCGGCGGATCTTATCGCAAGCCTCGACAGTATCAGTCGCGAAGAATGCGATGCTTACGCTGTCCGGTCGCAGCAGCGCGCCGCGGTGGCACAACAAAGTGGCGCTTTTTCGAAGTCGTTGATCCCGGTAAATGGCGTGGAACAGGACGAGTGTGTTCGTGGCTCTGTAACAGTGGAAAAGCTCGCAACGTTTGAGCCCTTGTTTACCGATTTCGGCAAGCGAGGTTACGAAGTAGCGTTCAAAGCCGAATTTTCCGATCTCGATGAGCTTCATTTTGTGCACCATGCCGGCAATTCACCGGGCATCGTCGATGGTGCATCACTCGCGATCATTGGCTCAGAGCGTGCGGGCGAAGAATACGGACTCAAAGCACGCGCGCGCATTCGTGCGATGACGAACGCTTGTGGTAACGAGCTGATCGCTTTAACCGGTGGCATCGACGCGGCGATCGACGTCCTGAAAAAGGCCGGCATGTCCGCGAGCGATGTTGACCTTGTCGAGTTCAATGAGGCGTTCGCGGCGACTTCGATCAAATTCACTCGTGACACTGGCTGGAACGAGAATCAGGTCAACGTCAACGGCGGTGCAATAGCGCTCGGCCATGCGATGGGAGCGACTGGTACCAGCCTCGTCGGCACCGTATTGGACGAACTTGAGCGGCGTGACCTGAATGTTGGTCTGGTCGCAGTTTCAGGCGCGGCCGGTATCGGCACCGCGACAATTATCGAAAGAGTCTGAACCAGACAGAACCGACGGACGAGGTACCTCGAATGACAGAAAGATTCGATTCCATAATCATTGGGGCCGGAATGGGCGGTATGTGCGCGGCGGCCCGGCTTACGGCAGCGGGGCAGCGCGTTCTCGTCGTCGAGAAGTCACCGCATCTCGGGGGGCGATGTTCACATCGCGACAAGAACGGATGCCGGGTCACTACCGGTGCGATCATGATACCGATGGCGGAATCCAGTGCCATCCGTCAGGCATTTGATTTGCTCGAAGTACCGATGAACATGATCGAATTAACCGGCCGCATGCGTTACCGGCTGCAGCACGGCGACTTCGACCAGGCGAAATCGGGTGGTGGCCTGCGAGGTATCATCAAGTTCGCACTGGAAGATGACGAGGAGAGCACCGAGCGCCTGTTCCAGATCTTCCTTGCCGCGATGCAGGATATGCCGGGTGATGCGATTACCTTCCGTGACTGGCTGAGGCAACACACCGATAACGAAAATGTCATTAATCTGTTCCAGGGTTTTTGCGCAGCTTTGATGGGCACAAACATGCATGAGATTCCGGCTGGCGAGTTCTTCCGGTTTCTTGCCTACAGCAGCCGCGGCAGTCGCTTCGGCATGGCAGTCAAAGGTAACGGCGACCTGATGGAGGCGCTCGCCAAGGCGATCGAAGACCGCGGATCACGAATATTGCGGCGCACGGTGTGCCGCGAAATTCGGATCGAAGACGGCAATGCAACCGGCGTCGTCGTCAAGTCCAAAGATCGTGGCGAAGAATTTTTCGAAGGTGACAATGTGTTGTCCAACACCGGGCCGGATCGAACCGTGACGCTCGCAGGTGGCAGAGAGAAGTTCGACGCTGATTACCTGGCCAAGCTCGACAAATTCCCCTATGAAGCGCCGATCTTCCATATTTCCTTCGTCACGGACGAACCTTTGATCGAGGACTTCGACGGTTGTCTCGTGTTCGGCAACAATAAAAACCTCATCTATCTGGAAATCCCGTCGTTGATTTCTCCGGATGTTTCACCGCCGGGGCGCTACCTGCATACGGCATTCGGGGCACCAACCGATGCTGCGAGCGCCGACCTCAAGAAGGAGCTTGAGAACACCCTGCGTGAACTCGAGGAAAACTTCCCCGGGAAGCTCGACGGTGCCGAGTTCCTCGTCAAAGCCAGGCACTCCGGGGAAGGCCCCGGCATGCACCGCTGGGCAGGTCATATGCTGCCGGTCACGACGTCCATCAAGAATCTGTTCAATGTCGGGGATGGCAGTACTTCGCCGGGCACCATCGGTACTGAAGGGGCTGCCGCATCGGCCAGGGAAGCAGCAAGATTGATTGTTTCAGCTACTGATGATTGTACGTGACATCATGCGGATCGAGTACCTCATCGCATTCGCTGCAGACAACTTCTCCGTTGAACAGCTTATCGCAAGGCGCGTGCCGCAAAAGTAGCGGTTCGTTACCCGGTTTGATTAACCAGCGAGTAGCCCATTCGTGAATGGCGATCGTATGTTGATAAAGGTCCCTGCCTTTGTGCGATAAATGATATTCATATCGCACCGGCCGGTCACGATACGGTACCCGATCGAATACGCCCATATTTACCAGCACCTTAAGACGATCCGACAGGATGTTTGTCGCAATGCCGATGGCTTCGGCAATGTTATCGAATCGTTGTAAGCCGAAAAAACCGGCTGCCAGAACCAACGATGTCCAGCGATCACCAACACAATCGAGCACCGACACGTGTTGTGGTCCCAGGTAACCGCTCTTTTCCTGTTTCGACTTTGAACGGCGTTGGAATCTCGGTGGCACCTTTTTAGCCGCCTCGAAAGATTTGCCAGGGGAAAAACTGAAGTCCTGCGGCCGCACCTCTTTTTTGCACGCCGTACACCGGTAGACAGGCGTCATTTCCTTGCCGCAGGTTCGGTGCACAAGGGTCGCCGGCAGATATTGATTTTGTCCCCATTTATGTTCCCAGTTCCACATAAGCAGGACCATGGGATAGAGATCCCGCCCTTTCTCGGTCAGGTGGTACTCGTACCTAACCGGGCTGCTCTGATACGGATCTTTTTGAAGAATACCTCGCTTAACGAGCGATTTGAGACGCGATGCCAAGGTACCGCGCGCCGCTTCAGTGCGTCTTCGAAACTCTTCGAATCGACGTGCCCCGAGATAGACATCCCGGATAATCAGGAATGCACAGCGGTCTCCGATTACAGCGAGGCCTTGAGCAACCTGGCTGCCGAGAATGAGGTCTGGATCAACCTTCGTCGTTGGAGTGCTGGCCATGACTCAGAGGTTTACGTTTTTCGGCGGCATCGGAATCAGCCCGCTGGTGTTCGCCATGTACGCCGCGTAGCCGGGTTTCTCGCGAGCGAGTTTCTTGTCGAGCGTGCGCTGCCCGGTCACGTTGACGACCAGGTAGCTGTACAGGATCGGCCCGATGATGGTGAGAAGCCCGAGTGCGTTGTCGCAGGCAATCACGAAAAGTCCCCACCACACGCAGAGTTCTCCGAAATAATTCGGATGCCGCGAATACTTCCACAAACCGGTCTTAAGCACCGTGCCCTTGTTGGCGGGATTGGCACGAAAGCGTGTCAGTTGATAATCGGCAACTGACTCGAAAAAGAAACCGACCGCCCACAGCCCGGTGCCCAGCCAGGCCAGCCACCCCAGCGCGACTGGCGTCGCGTAGACCTGTGCGACCTGCACTGGGAGCGACGCGAACCAGATCACAACGCCTTGTAGCAAAAACACCTTACGCAAACTCAACCAGATGAAACTCCTGTCGTCGTTCGTCCAGCTCCGTAATTTCGTGTAGCGAGGATCCTCACCGTGACCCCAGTTGCGTTTGATCAGATGAGCCGTTATTCGCAGCGCCCATAAGCCAACAAGAACCAACACCAATTGCTTGCGTGCCGCGACACCATTGCCTATCGCAAAGCTGACCGTGGTAATCGCGAACAACACGACCGCAAAGAACATGTCGATGATGCTGACATCGCGCAACGGGATGCTGATCAGCCACAGCAGCAGCACGGCGCCGATAGCGACACCGAAATTCGTCGCCAACAAAATCAGAATTTCTTGTGAGATCAGGTCCAATATTGCTCCGGGGCTCGTGCCGCTGCGTTGATGCGAACACGCAGCTTTGTTAGTCTAATAATGAAAGTTACTATCTGCAAGCCGCTATGACTAATATCATTAGAGACTCGCGCGTTCGTTTCACAGAAATGCGCGCCTCACTCAGGCTACCGATCGTCGTCGCCCCGATGTTTCTCGTCTCCGGACCCGACATCGTGACGGCCGCGGCCCGCTCAGGAGTGATTGGGTCCTTTCCCGCGCCGAATGCCCGCTCGATCGATACCTTTGAAGAATGGCTCGATCGCATCACAGGCGAACTGAAGTTACTGAAGAAAAATCACGTCGCTGGCGCCCCCGATGTCTGGGCGCAGAACCTTGTTGTTCACAGCACCTATGACAGGCTCGATGCCGAGTTGGCTTTGCTACAGAAGTACCGGCCGCCGATTGTCATTACCGCGCTCGGCAGTCCGAGAAAAACCATCGAGGCCGTGCATGATTATGGTGGGATCGTGATCGCCGACGTCAATAGTGTCGACCTCGCTCGCAAAGCAGCGGAAGCCGGGGCTGACGGTCTAGCACTCGTGTCCGCAGGTGCGGGTGGACATACTGGACAGATGGCCGGCTTCGCATTCGTGCCGGCCGTGCGGGAGTTCTTCGATGGCGTTCTCATTCTCGCCGGCGCGATCGGCGACGGCCGGGCCGTCCGTGCGGCCGAGATTCTCGGTGCCGAACTGAGTTACATGGGCACTCGTTTTATTGCCGCCAAGGAAAGCATCGCGTTCGACCCGTACAAGCAAATGGTCGTCGATTCCGATTTCTCCGACCTGATTCTGACCAATTCTTTCTCGGGAGCGCATGCTTACTATCTGCGTCCGAGCATCGTCGCGGCGGGCCTCGATCCGGATAATCTGCCTAAAAAGGAGGGCATGGATCTCACGGGATCCGAGACCAAGATCAAGGCGTGGAAAGATGTCTGGTCGGCCGGACAGGGTGTCGGCACGGTGCACAAAGTCGAACCGCTGGCGGACATCGTCGATCAAATCGGTGCAGAGTACCGCGCAGCGCGGCAACTCCCTTAATCAGCTGTCGCCACGACCTCTGACAACAGCCATAAACTGCTGAAAATTTTCACCAGCACTGTCGAACTCGAGATCAAGGACGGCGCGCTGCAGTTGTTGCCCGTCGCCAGCCAAAATATCAGTTGCCGGCATTGCGCGCGTGGTTTGCATACGCGCTCTTGCAATGTGGCCGCCGCCGGCGATCAGAATTTCACCGCTGACAACACCGCTCGCAAGCCATTCGACAACTGGCGCGACGCGTTCCGGAGCCATTGCTGCACTGATCTCCAGGGACAGATGCTCTTCTGTCATCTGCGTCGCGGCATAAGGTGCGATCGCATTAACCTGGACGTTTTTCGGAGCACCTTCGAGGCTCAGCGAGCGCATCAGACCGATAAGCGCCGCCTTGGAAGTCGAATAGGCCGGCAGTCCGAATTCTCCAAACAGGCCGGCCGATGATGTGCTGAAGATAATGTTGCCGCCGCCATGCTCACACAGGTGCCGGAATATCGGGTGCACGACGTTCACCGTACCCATGAGGTTAATCTCGAGTACATCTCGAAATTGTTCGAGCGCCTGTTTTCGAAAACTTCTACCTTCGGTGACGCCGGCGTTCGCGATAAGGCAATCGAGACGACCGAAATTCTCGACGGCAGAGGCGAGCAAGCTGTTGCCAGCCGCAGGATCCTCGACGGCAGTGTAATTGGCGACGGCTTTGCCGCCCGCAGCGGCAATCTCTCCGACGACGCGATCGGCAGAAAACTCGGCTTCTCCTTCATGGCGGCGATTATTGACCACAACACTCGCGCCCAGTGCAGCGAAATGCAGCGCGTAAGCGCGACCGAGCCCTTTGCCGGCGCCGGTAATTACAACAACCTTATCCTCAAAGGCGTTCGACATCACTGACCTCCCGCAACGTTTGCATGTGCTCGCGCACCTCTCGGCGCACGACTTTGCCAACTGCGTTTCGCGGCAGTGCGTCCACTGTGTGAAGAGCCTTCGGCGTTCGCACCGGGCCGAGCTCTTTCTTTGCGAAAGCCAGCACCTCGTCTTTATTGGTTTCGGTTCCCGCGACGGCGACGATGACAGCCTCGATTCGTTCACCCCAGTAGGGGTCGTCGACGCCGTACACGCAGCACTCTCGGACTCCCGGCGCACTCGCAAGCACGTTTTCGATTTCCGCCGGGTAGACGTTGAAGCCACCTGTAATGATGACCTCGCTGGCGCGACCCGACAGTGTCAAATTGCCCAGGGCATTGAGAGAGCCCAGGTCGCCAGTGCGCAGCCAGCCGTCGTGTATGGTCGCCGCCGTCATCCCGGGTTCGTCCAGATACCCGCGCATCACGATCGGTCCCTTGACCTCGATATGACCCACTGCGCCAGCAGGCACTTCCACATCCGCCTCATCGACGATGCGCACTTCACTGTTGCGGCAGGCCCTGCCGGCCGTACCTCGAAGTGCCGGATCCTGCATCTCGTCGACGCCGAGCGCACAGATTGTCATCGGCGCCTCGGTCTGCCCATAAAACGAGGAGACGCAAGGGCCGAACGCTTTTTGCGCCTCGATGATTCTGCCCGCGGGCATCGGTGCAGCGCTGTAGGTCAGGTGACGCAGGCGAGGAAACTGCTTGGGTGACAGACCAGGCGCTTGCAACAACTTATATATAAGCGTGGGGGGCATGAAGGTGATGGTTGTATTGTCCCGCATTGCGTCAAGAATTGCCGCCGTCGACTGGTCGCGCAAGAATCGATGGCCGCCGCCCGCGCCGAGGACAGGAAAAACATAGTGTGACGAACCATGCGTCAGCGGCGCAATTGCCAAGTTGCAGTCTGTGCTTTCGAACTGATAGAACGCCTGCATGTTTTCGATAACGGCCAACATATTGCCGTGCGTCTGTACTACGCCCTTCGGCTCACCCGATGTGCCGCCGGTGAACTTGATGGCCGCAATGTCATCGGGCGACGCTTGCGTCGGTCGGAATGCGCCAGACCCTGATTGCAGCGCATCCAGCTGTCGCAGCTGATCGATGTCGGGCGCCTGAGCTGTGGACGCCCGATCGACAAGCACCAGGTCGGGCTTTGCCTTCTGCACGATTTTTGAATTGAGCCGACGCCCGTTCGCAGGGTTAAGCGGCACCCAGACGAAACCCGCAATCAATATCGCGAGATAGGTAATCAGATGATCCGCATGATTGCCCGCACAAAGCGCGATGCGGCTGCCGTGCACTGGCAGCCGCTCTCGCAAGGCACCGCCCGTCGCTTCGACGCGACCGATCAGTTCCTCGAACGTGATGTTGCCATCGAAGTTCTCGACGGCCATTGCCGCCGGGTCTATTTCAGCGCCGGCATACAGAATCTGCGCGAGGGTTTTTCCGCCAGGCATTTCAGTGCGCCAGCACGGTCACTGCGGTCGCGGCTTCCTCGACATCGTAAAAGCCGCCGCCGTTCTCCGCGACCGCGACACGCACTCCGGCAACCTGGCGTTCGCCGGCTTCGCCGCGTAGCTGCGTCACGAGTTCAAAGATCTGTGCGATTCCAGTGGCTCCGACCGGATGACCCTTGGAGACGAGTCCGCCCGACGGATTGACCGGTACTTGTCCACCAAGGCTCGTAGCTCCCGACTCGCTGAATGGCCCTCCGTCACCCTGGCCGCACAAGCCGAGATTTTCGATCTGCTGAATCTCGGCAAACGACGTGGCGTCGTGCACCTCGGCCACATCGACATCGGCGCCCGTAATGCCGGCCTGGTCATAGGCCTGAAGTGCTGCGCGGCGCCCAATGTGATTCGCGTAGTCGCCAACCTCACGCCGCGTGCCACTCGCAAGGCTCAATCCTCGAATCTCGATGGCCCTTGCCCGGTCGAAATTGCCTAATGACGATTCGGTGCAGACGATCGCAGCCGCTGCGCCGTCGCTGATCGGCGCGCACATCGAACGGGTAAAAGGCCAACATATCGGCTTGTCATTAAGCACGTCATCAACACTCATGTCTGTCTGATATTGTGAGAGTGGGTTCAAGGTCGAGTGGTGATGGTTTTTTGCGGCAACCATAGCGAGCTGTCGCACGGTCGTACCGAAAGTCTTCATGTGCTGTCTCGCAAACGCGGCATAAACGTCCATGAAGAAGCTGCGCTCAGCGGAGTCCTGCACATCATCTGGAATGACATCGGCCGCCAGCGCCCGAATCTTCTTCTCGGTCGCATCGATCTGATGAATATCGGTACCACCGCGAAACGCCGCGAGCATGGCATCGCGCTTATCAGGAAAGAACATTTTCTCCGCGCCGACAACGAGTGCGACGCTGGCCATCCCGGCCTTCAGATACGCGACTGACTGTAGTAACGCCGTGCTGCCGCTGGCGCAGGCATTCTCGATGTTGGCAATCGGGATACCGTCGAATCCCATTGGCCGTAACGCGATCTGACCACGAACCGTGTTCTGTCCCTCGAGCATGGGCTGGCGTGTATTGGCAAACCAGGCAGCGTCAACTTGGTCGACACTGGCGTCGGCATCACCGAGCGCATTCGTGACCGCCTCGCGAGTAAGGTCCTTGACCGATCGATCCGGCATCTTGCCCAGTGGCGTCATGCCGACACCAACGATGAAGATTCCGCTTCCGCTCATGCTCCTGTGCCAGTCTTTGCCGTGGCGGGGAACTTCGTCTGCACAATGCGAAACCGGTTCGTTACGAACGCGAGATCGGACAGGCAGGCGTTGCCGGCCGGATTGAGGCCCGTGACATGAAAATCCGAGTACGCGGCCGCAAAATTAATCGGCATGCCGATGAGATTG
>Ga0316191_10004011_pt1 | contig 10938 bp, 8 predicted proteins | sample Eddworburr2cm_MG_FD_204928 | JGI IMG/M metagenome (GOLD analysis project Ga0316191, IMG submission 204928) | Coastal sediment microbial communities from Maine, United States - Eddy worm burrow 2 cm | ecosystem: Environmental > Aquatic > Marine > Coastal > Sediment | place: USA: Maine | collected... | reverse complement strand
ACTGGCCGAGGGTCGTTTTTGAATTCGTATTCAGGAATGCGAGTTTGAACGCGAGTCAGCCAATTGCTCGCAAAGTCAGGAGGGTCGGTGACGTCTTCAGGAATCTGTGTATAAAAAAGAACAGAGGCGGTCTCTTTGGTGGCGTGGAAATCAAGCATGAGGCGCGGTTGCATACCAAGCTCGTCGACACCTTGCATGAGTTTGGCGACGGCTTGAGTTTCGGGTTGCGTGAATGGGCCCCAGTCTCGATTCAGGTCCGTGCGGCCCGCGTTATGCCGCCAATGCCCGTTCGCTACACCGTCCGGGTTCATTAAGGGAATTATCAGCAAGGTGAACCGCTCACGAAATTGCCGCGCCAAAATGGAGTCGCCAAGAATGACACTAACAAATTCGCGCATAGCCAGGGCGCCTGGAACTTCAGCAGGATGCTGCCGACCCAACAGCAGAATGACTTCTTTCTTATTTTCGTTCTTGGCTAGTTGTATCGGTCGACCTTTAACGCTATTGCCGATGACGGTCGTTTGTATTTCCGCATGATCGGCCAACTCGTCAAACCATTCATCGTAGAACGCTTGTGTGATACGTTCCTGCGCCGATACCCAGGTGCCGGATTCATCAACACGCAGCGTGATTTCCATGTTCTTCTTGTTTTTCGAAACAACGACGGTTTCGTCTGGCGCGCGCCTCCAGCTCTGCCCGTCATTGCTAAGCTTTGGCCAATAACGCGCATAGGCATCCGGAAATTTCAGACGGACCGTAATATCACGTGGCAGGTGCGACGTAATGCGAAAGGAGTACCACGGCTGCTCAATGACGACTTTACGATCTTCAGCACGAATCGTGAGCTCAACGGTGTTGTGTGATTTGAATTTACACTTGTCGAACGCGCCGGCTTCGTACCGGGCGTCGATCGAGAAAAAGTTATTTTCACAAAAGCGGTCTTCCGCTGCGGCGCCCGAGGCTAGCAGAAGCATGTACGACAGAATTAAAAGTCGATGGATCACGAAGTGAATAGTACTAATAACAGGCTGCTGTGGATACTGATGTCGATCGTCATCTTATCCAGTACGGGTGCATCATTAATTCAGTCATCCGGTGGCGATATACAGGTGCAGGGCATCAAAATCCCGACGCAGAACGGTCAATGGCTGGTTGCGGACCTGTTCCGGCCTGAATCTGCGACGTCTGACAGGCCGGCGCCCCTGGTTGTCGTCGTGCCGGGGTTTCAGCGTTCCAAGGAAGCACTATCGAATATCGCCATCGAACTGGCACGACGCGGCATTGTAGCGATATCGATTGACCCGTATGCCCAGGGCGGTTCGAGCGCGTCCATGAGCAGAATGGCCGCGACGACCGAGGGTTACGGCATGTTCGCGGTTGTTGATTACGCTGCAAGTACGGCAAACCTCAATTACATCGACAAGACACGTATCGCTTCGACTGGGCATTCCGCAGGGGGTAACGCCGCGATTCGCGGCGCGAACTATTTCGGTAAGGAGGCGCAGCGGACGGGTCAGCCGAGCAAGCTGCATTCAGTATTCGTGTCGGGCTATGTGTTAACGCTGACCGAGGACGTTCTCAAAGACGTGCGCTCGAATGTTGGCATGAGCTATGCGTTGTATGACGAAGGTGCCTATCGCAATGAGCTCAAAAATGCCGACATGCGACGAGCACCTGAAGCACTTCGACTGGTCAACAGCGGTCGTGCCGCGGGTTCCGCACTCGTCGAGGAGGTCGCGCTCGGTAAGTACTATGGCGATGTCGGCGACAGAACACTTCGCGTTGTGCATAACGAGCGCATTTTGCATCCGTTCCAGCCGTACATTATTGAAGCTACTGCCAATCAAATCGAATATTTCGAGAAAGTTTTCGCGCTTGATACAGAACTGTCAAGCCGCGATCAGACCTGGTACTGGAAAGAGGTATTCAGCCTCATCTCGCTAGTGGCGGCCATGGTTTTGCTGGTACCCCTGGCACAGTTGCTGCTGCGCATGCCTGTCTTTGCGTCACTCGTACACCCCGTACCCAAAGCGCTGCCGCGACCGCAGGGCAGAGGACGGTTACTCTTCTGGACGTTGTTTGCGATAGCGGCGCTGATCGCTTGCTTCTCCTACATTCCGATGTCAGAGCTGTCGCAGGCATTATTTGTCGCAGCATCTACGCGCGAGCAAACCTGGTTTTTTCCACAACGAATGAACAATGCCGTCATGATGTGGGCCGTACTGAATGGTCTTGTCGGCTTTTTGATGTTCTGGCTCACTTACCGCTTTCACGGCAAGCAACACGGTGTCATGCCGGAAATGTGGGGCGCAGGAATCAGCCGCACCGAGTTTTTCCGCACGTTCGGCTTGGCGGTGACCCTGTTTGTTGCGTATTTCCTGCTGTTATTTACGCTTTACTACGTGTTGCATGTGGACTATCGCTTCCTGTTCATGGGGGTTCGCATATTCCGTCCAGTGGAGCTCTTGCTGCTACTGGTGTATGCGCCGTTCTTCTTTATTTTCTTTCTGGCCAGCTCACTTCGTGTGAATGCAGCAATGCGCACCGAGGGGCAGCCGGAGTGGAAGGGCATGCTCATTGCGGGTATAGGCAATTCGCTGGGGTTGATGCTGATTGTTGTGGTGCAGTACGTGACGTTCGCCGCGACCGGAACGGTCTACTGGACCGATGGCTGGCTTTACGTGAATCTACTATTTGCCGTTGTGCCGATGATGTTCGTGCTGCCGTACTTCAATCGCTACTTTTTCAGGATGACCGGCAGGATTTATCTTGGCCCGATAGTGACCTGCCTCGTGTTCATCATGATTTTGCTCACGAACACCGTCGTTTATCTGCCGCTGTAGCAGCGCCGACTCAAAACCCGGATAGTTTGGCGGCAGGAGCCGCAACCAGTAAGGTCAGAATGAGCGCGCAACCGAAAATAATGAGCCAGCGCAGCAGTTCTGAATGGGAATCATGGTGGTTGTGATCGCTGACATTCCGGCGGCGCCGGTAGTAACCGGTGTTGGGGCGTGTTTTATGGGTAGCCATGGTGCTCTCCTACGCAGTCGGAAGAACAATCGATTCATCGACAGGTATTACTGATCCTAGTCGTGTCAGGACCGCTTTCAATGCCGGGAAAGCCGCAATATCTATGGTGTTTGAGCGAATAGACAGTTCGGTTCGACAGGTTTAGACTAAAGAACGTTGTCAATTCCTTGCAAACGGCCCGGCGTCTGTTAGAGTCCGCTCCATCCTGGCGCACATCGGTCTGTGCCAATTCCTCCGACACTGCAATTCCGCACTCTCGGAGTCACTAAATAGAATTCCAGTCTGGGCCGAACCGTGCATGGCACCATCTTGCTGCGGGTCAGACGTATTCGGAGTACCAAATAAATGTTATTTAACCAACTCGGCCTCTCGGCCGAACTGCTTCGTGCAGTCGAAAAACAGGGTTACACAGAAGCAACCCCCATTCAGCGCGAAGCCATCCCACATATTCTCGAAGGTCACGATATTCTCGCCAGTGCTCAAACCGGCACCGGTAAGACGGCGGGCTTCACATTGCCATTGTTGCAACGCCTGCAGGAAAAACCAGCAGGCAAACGTCGTATTCGCGCACTGATCCTGGTGCCGACGCGTGAGCTTGCGGCACAGGTTGCCGAGAGCGTCAGAAACTACGGCTGCAATTTGCCGATCAATTCATTGCAGATCTATGGCGGTGTCAGTATCCGACCGCAGATTTCACGTTTGCGTCAAGGTGTCGACATCGTTGTCGCTACCCCGGGTCGCCTACTTGACCACATGCAACAAGGAACGATCGATCTGTCGAAGATTGAAGTTCTTGTGTTGGACGAGGCAGATCGCATGCTCGACATGGGTTTCATTCGCGACATCCGCAAGATCATCAAAGTAATTCCAAAGGATCGACAAAACTTGTTGTTCTCAGCGACGTTCTCGAAGGAAATTCGCGAACTCGCATCAGGCCTGCTCAATCGACCCGTCGAGATCGAAGTTGCAGCGCGCAACTCGACCGTTGAGAAAGTAAGCCAGCTGGTGCACCCGGTAGACAAGGGTCGCAAACGCGAACTCTTGTCGTCCCTGATAGGCAAAGGAAACTGGCAACAGGTACTTGTGTTTACGCGTACCAAACACGGCGCGAACCGCCTGGCAGAGCAACTCAACAAGGACGGCCTGACTTCGGCAGCGATCCATGGCAATAAATCACAGGGTGCCAGAACAAAAGCGCTGGCAGACTTCAAGGCTGGCAAAGTCAGAATCCTGGTTGCTACAGACATCGCAGCGCGCGGCATCGACATCGATCGGCTGCCGCACGTTGTGAATTTCGAGTTGCCGCATGTCGCAGAAGACTACGTGCATCGCATCGGCAGAACCGCACGCGCAGGGCTTGATGGCTCGGCGGTCTCATTGGTGTGTGTTGATGAAGACAAGCTGCTTCGCGATATCGAGAGTCTGCTCAAGCGCAAGATCGACAAAGAAATTATTCCGGGCTACGAACCGGATCCACGCATTCGACCAGAGCCGATCAACAAAGGCCGGTCGCAGCAGCGGTCCGGCAAGAAGCAGGCAAGTCCGCGCAACAGCAAGAGGCCGGGTGCATCGAATGCCGGTCGCCGCAAGCGCCGCGCGACGTCCTAGTTACGGCAGGGATAGAAAGAGCCGAGACGCGTTGGCGTCTCGGCTCCGTAGTATTTTCTGCCTAGAATCGATAACCGAGATTCAGTGAGTAAACCCAAGGATCAATTTCGATTTCACCTAGCTTTTCCTTTCCGCTGAATGCCGGTCCGCCGATTGAAATGTCGCTGCCAATGTCTATCCAGCGAACATCAATATTAACAACCGTTCTATCGCCGACCTTCCAGTCGCCGCCGAGCTGTGCGGCAACGCCAAAGGAATCATCGATGTACAGTTTGTCGACTTCCTCGTCGATCATGTCAGGCACGAACTTCGTACCTGAGAAGGTCGTCCAGTTCATTCCGAGACCCATATAAGGCTGAAAATCGCTGTCGGGCGAGAAATGATATTGAAACGAAAATGTCGGTGGCAGCTGTTTGGTCTCTGCAATCTTCATCGTTTCCGATCCGGCACCAACGTCTATTGTTGCATCGATATCGTGTTTGAACGGCAACGCAGCGAGTACGTCGAATGCCCAGCGCTCGTTGATCATGTAAGTGCCGCCAAGTGTCATGCTCGTGCCCTTGTCGACAGATACGCAAATTTCGTCAATGCCGTCAGTGAATGTCAGATTCTCGCTTTTCGGATCGACAGTTCCGACACCCCCACGGAGCACGAAAGTGCCCGGTTCATAAGCAAATGCCGGAGCAGCAGCAAGTGCCAGCAACCCGGCGGCTACCAGTAATTGTTTCGAGATCTTCATGATGACGTCCTTAGTCCGAAGCCGGACTTGTTAACGCCGCTAATTCACGACGACGGGCTCCCAAAACCCGTGTTACTGACGTCGAGTTTGTTTATTTCGTTTCAAGTCGGGAATAGTACTTATCACCGCTGGCCCCGGCGAAAAAGCGCGCAACAGCATGTATCCAGCGATTCTTTGGATTACGCCAGCTATCGGCGACGGCTATTGTCACATCGCTCGCTTTTTCAGCCAAGACGCGTTCGTTGGCGGGCGGGAAGAGATGTTGATTGCTCCAGTCGATAAAGGCCCGGTCTGTCTGCACGAACAGAGACTCCGGAATCGATAAGCCGGCCCATCCTGCGACAGCACTGATGCTATCGACGGGATTTGAGGCAAGGTCTTCGTAGCGCAAGGTAAAAAAACGCATTGCCAGGGCTGGTTTCCAGCGTTCGAGTCTTTGCTGGCGTCTGGCCCAGTCGCGGGCGTTCTTTACGGTCGCAGAGAAGCTCTTTTTGCGCTTGTACCAGCTACAGGCCACTGCACGCGGGTCGCGAATCAGGTTCAAAAGGTATAGTTCCACGTCGTCGAGCAACTCAAATGCGAGCGCGACCTCGGGCGCCTTCGAGGTGTCGACATATGTCGACGCCTGCGTAGTCTCGGCAATACGATGCAATACATTCTGCACGCCGCCAAGAAATTTGGCGTGCTTCTTCTTCAAGTCGGTCCGGATCTGTTCGTCGCCCCAGTCAGTGCGACTGGCTGCGTCCTTAAGGAATACTTTAGCGAGATTTTGCATCTCAGCCAGGTCTTGTGGCGCGGCTTCCCCGTAAACCGGGCACGATCGCAGCGTATTGCCACACGTACAGGCATCATCATGCTCCACGGCGCGCCACAGGTGGCGCAACTGGCCCAGGTTAAAGACCGATATATCTTGGGACAATAGCAGTGACAACAACGTGCTGCCCGAGCGACCGGAGCCGCTGATCGCAATAAGCCTGATCACAGAAAAATGCCCGTATTTATCACTAGTTTGGCAGCCAATTATCCATATACTGCATAGGGTCGCATAACGAGCCAACGAATTCCTACATGCCAGCGCCGATCTTTCTTATTTGTTCGGAGCGTTCCGGGTCAAACCTGATTGCGTCCATCGTGGGCGAACATCCGGACGTTTACTCGCATCCACCCTATCATCTTGGACGCGATCTGCTACTGCGCTTGCACGAGGTTGCAGCAGATGGCTCTGCAGCGGCCAGGGACGTCCTCACGAAGAATGCCGTTAGTCGTGTCGCAAAATACCGAGGCGATGCTGAGGCGGCCCGGCTCGAAACGTGGCTGGCAGGGCAGACTGAGATTTCGCCACAGGCCCTGGCGCGCTTTGTATTTCAGGAGATGCCACTTGAAGCGCATGGCAAACACGCCTTTATCAAAGAGAATAATGCCCATCAGTTGTTGTTCTTTCTTGTGGATTGCTTTCCCGACGCGAAATTTATTTTCCAGGTTCGCGACCCGCGCGACTTCCTGCTTTCCGCGGTTGCTCGTCGCAAGCGCTTTATGGGTAATAAGTTTGGCTCCGTGCGTAACGCGCTCAATGTTTGGCGCGACGATCAGCTGGGCGGGTTGACCGCACTGGGATTACTCGGACCCGACAGGGTCTTCCTGCAACGCTACGAAGACCTGGTTGCCAACTTTGATGCAACCGTATCCGCGTTGTGTGATTTTCTTGGCCTGACGTTCGATGAACAGATGCACAAGTTTCACGAAGCGGAAAATGCACAGCGACTCGCGGTGAAGGGCGGGCCCAGAGAGAATCTTGCTAAACCGCTGATGACCAGTAACTTTCGCAAGTACCGCAAGGGCTTATCTCGCGGTCAGGTAAAGATAGTCGAGTCCTATGTTGGCGATCTGATGGATCGATTTGGCTATCCGCGGGAATACACGGGTCTGGCCAAGCCGGGTATTTTCAGCGCGTTGCGTCCCCAACTAACGGAGCCGTTGGAACGATTTATCAACAGCGACATCGGGCCACAGTATAAATTCGGCAACAGGCGCCTCAAAAAACAGCTCGATGTCAATGTGGCCCCGTTGTGCCCGCCGCTTTGGGATGACAAGGACGACGTCTGAGAGTATGACGGCAGCTTCAGAATATCGTGCGGGCCAACGGATCCTGGATATCGCGAGCAGCGATCCGGGCAGGACGGCGCTGGTCATTGACCACGAGTCCTGGTCGTATGGCGAGCTTGTTGCCGCCGCCAAAAGCATCGCGACGCAGTTTCCGGGGGTAGACAACGGCGATCCCCAGCCGATCACGGCGGTAATGGCGCAACGTCATATTTCTGCCTATGCCGGTATATTGGCAGCGCGTTTTTCGGGTCACGCCTACGTGCCGTTGAACGTCAATCATCCCTGTCAGCGCAACGCCACAATCCTGCAAAGCTCCGGAGCCGGTAGAGTCATCTGCGGTACCCGCGCTACCGACAATTTGCAGGAGATTCTTGTGGCAGCAGGTTCGCCTGCCGACTCCCTGCCGATCTTAAATTGTGGCGACAGACGGTCGGATTACGAAATCGAATCTGTTGAGGGTCCCTGGGAGCCGCCCGCAAGACAAGGTAGTGCTGCAGACCTTGCCTACATACTGTTCACGTCGGGTAGTACGGGCAATCCGAAGGGCGTGCCAATTCAAAACAGGCAGCTCGAGGCTTATCTCAAAGTGGCCGGTGAAATGGTCGGCGTCCGTGCTGACGACCGCTTCTCGCAGACCTTTGACCTGACTTTTGACCTGTCCGTGCACGACTTGTTTCTATGCTGGGAGAACGGCGCGACACTGGTCGTCGCATCTGAAAAAGAAATGCGCATGCCGGCTGCCTACGTGCGCGAACACGGTATTAGCTGCTGGTTTTCGGTACCGTCCCTCGCGTATCAGATTCGCCTGCAGGAGGACCTCACACCGGGCGCTTTTCCGGGTCTGCGGTCCAGTTTATTCTGCGGCGAGGCACTGCCGACAATGGTTGCGCAGGAATGGGCGCTGGCCGCGCCGAATTCAATCGTCGAGAACTGGTACGGGCCAACTGAAGCGACGATTGCCTGCTCGCGTTACGTTCTGGGTGACGAATCAATCGCCGACGACACGGTTCCTATCGGCGTTGCCTTCTCCGGGATGGAGTTGCTGGTGCTGGATGAGAATCTCGCCCCTTGCAGTAATGGCAAATCGGGAGAATTGTTCTTGTCCGGTGCGCAGCTTGCGATGGGATACCTGAATGATCCGGCGAAGACGCAAGCCAGTTTCGTAACATTGCCGGGCGGCAAGCAGGCCTACCGGACAGGCGACCGTGCGGCGGTCGGACAGGATGGAAACGTGCGTTTTCTTGGCCGGGTTGATAACCAGGTTAAAGTTCGCGGCTATCGAATCGAGTTAGGTGAGGTCGAAGCGGCATTGCGGTCGGCATCGTCGGGTCTGAATGCTGTAGCGCTAGCCTGGCCAGGCGGCGCAGAAATAGCGACGTCAATTGTTGCGGCGCTCGAGACGGACAGCGCTGACATTGAGGGCATACAGAAACAGGTCGGCGATGTGCTGCCCGACTATATGGTTCCTTCGATGACGTTCTGCGTGCCGGAGTTTCCAAAAAACGCCAGCGGTAAAGTGGATCGAAAGGGTCTGGGTGAGTTGATCGCGAAAAAGGCGCAAGAGGACGTCGCTTTTGATGCTTCGGGGATGTCGGAAGAGGCCGTATTCCTGCTGAAGACGATCTTGCACTACGCACCGCTATTGCACCCACAGAACATCATGACCGCGAAGGACTTGTTCGATGCCGGCATGGACTCCCTGGCGTTTATCAGTCTCACAACCGAAATTGAGCATAAATTTGGCCTTTCGCTCGACCAGGATACGGTCATTCAGCTCTCTGAAATGTCCTTCGACGACATTGTCAAAGAAGCCCGCGGTGAGACGCGGCGGCTGGTAAGGGGTTCATTCGATGAAGACGCGCTGTCGTTTTTCGATCGCCTGCGAAAACTCCTGGGAATTCCGCGCATTATCAAGAAGCCACGGGCGAACAGAGCGCTGCAATTTATTGAGCGATTTCCGACCTACCTGGCCGAGCATGGCGCTCCTGATGTGCTGGCTGTCGGATCGTCAGGAATTTTTCGTGCATTCTGTCCTGGCGAGTTTGCTCCCGCCAGTGCGTTGAACGCCGGTTTCCCGGCCATAAGTGCAGCCGGCATGCAGATGATGTGCGAATTTATCGCGAATGAATGTGCGGCGGCGAATGTGCGAGTACCGTTAATCATCTACGAATTCGACCCGATGCACCTGAGCACGACGCCACCGTCTGGTGACATTAATCTTGGGCGCGACTACTTTGAGGGCAACGTTATTTCGCTGCGTGGTGCCAACACAAGTCCGGAGTTTCAATGGTTGGTCGAAAGTTCGGGCGCATGGAACGCACCTGATGAAGCACGACAAAAGAACCGCAAACCTAACTGGGTGCGCGAGCGTGATCGAGTAATCGCAGGTGCGTACCTGGGGGAAGTCGAATTTGATGATGCGGCGGTGAAGAACTGGTTTGACGGTGCTCGCGCGTTACAGGATGTGTCTGGTCGGTTGGTTTGCTTCCTGCATCCGGCCGATCAAACCATGACAGATGAAATAAAAGGTAGCTGCGGCAGTGACACGCTCGTCAATTTTACGCGTGGCATTGGTGATGAACTTGGCGTGACAGTTCTATCCTGGGATGCGTTCGACCTTGAGCCCGATGACTTTCTCGACATCAATCATATGAACGCACGGGGTGGGCGCGAAAAGCTGAGTCGTCAGCTCGCCGCCATGATTACGACCTAGTCGGACCCCAGCATCTGCCCGACATTCATCTTGAACTGCAGAAATACGATGCCGCTGATGGATTGATCCAGCATCTCGGAATCGTACAATTCCTCTACAGCCCTTTTTGGCAGGTAAGTCAGGTTGAGGCCGACGTAGCGGTTGCCGACCGTTACGCTTGGCAGCGCTGCAGGAAAGGGTCGGTTGTCGTTGATGTCTTTGCGTGTCATTAGAAAAGCACTGATGCCCGCGTCCACATAAAGGCCTTTCAGGCGATCACCGCTATAGAGGTTTCTGTGCAAGCCACCGCCGGCCATGTAAGACATCTGGTCGTTGCTGTCCCGAAAGCCATTCGCCATGATGCGTTTTTTCCAGCGCGTCTCTGTCGCGAACTCATATTCGAGGCCGAGGCCGTAATTGTCCCCGTTCCAGTCTTCGCTTGCATTGAGATGATAGGACTTGCCGTTAATGACAGTGCTTACTTCTCCGGCGCCAGCGGTTGCTATGCAGGCCAGGGAAAGTGCGGCGAGGAGGGCTAATCGGGGAGTCGTGAATATTCTCATGGCGCGGCGGAAAGCTCCTGATCATCAAGAGCTTAGACATTGTACGCATACCCGCTGAAAACGCGCCCGACCCCGTCAAAGCACCCCTTGTGACGCGCGTCACATTATTTTGTAGCTGCGACTCAGGGCGCCGCAGCTACAATTTCGACGATTACTTCATTCGCATCGAAGCAGCTGTCAGTGGCCGTAATGCCGAACAAATC
>Ga0316191_10004010_pt1 | contig 10938 bp, 7 predicted proteins | sample Eddworburr2cm_MG_FD_204928 | JGI IMG/M metagenome (GOLD analysis project Ga0316191, IMG submission 204928) | Coastal sediment microbial communities from Maine, United States - Eddy worm burrow 2 cm | ecosystem: Environmental > Aquatic > Marine > Coastal > Sediment | place: USA: Maine | collected... | reverse complement strand
CCCGGTAGGACAGACCTCGAGGCACGAGGGTTCCTCGCACTGCATGCACAGGACCGGCAGGGCCTGGCGGGTGGTGTTGGGGAAGGTCCCGACCTCGCCCTTGAGGATCCGGGCCCAGAAGACCCCCGGCGGTGTGTGGTTCGCCGTCTTGCACGCCATCGAGCATGCGTAGCAGCCGTAACACCTCTTGAGATCGATCGCCATTCCGTAACGCGGCATGGTTGTCTCCGATCGCGCTTCGCCCTGGATCACTGATCCGTCTTGTAGACCTTCACGCAGACGCAGATGTCCTGGTTGAAGGTGAGGGGGTCGGTGTGGGGGAGATCCATCTCGACCAGGTCGTTGAAGAAGGTGCCCTTGCCCTTGGCGATGGGCATGTACTTGCCCCAGTGGCCCGCGACCGCCGCGATGGCCAGGTGGTGGGGCTCGATCCCGTCGGTGACGGCCACCCAGCCCTTCACCCGGTGGCCCTTGGGGTTCTCGAGCCAGATGGTGTCGCCCTGCTCGATTCCCTTCTGCGCGGCGGTGTCCTTGTGCATCTGGACGGCATAGACGTAGGGGTCGTCCTGGGAGCACTCATCCAGGTAGGGGTTCTGCTGGGTCATCGAGTTGCAGTGCATGACCGCGCGCCAGTAGAAGGCGTGCATGTCGTACTCGGGACTCGACTCGGTGTGCGTCGGGCACGGATACCAGTCGGCGAGGGCCTTGAACCGGGACCAGTCGAAGTTGAAGAAGTCCTGTCCGCCGAACTCGTCCCACAGCTTCGAGATCTGTTCGCCGGAGTCGATGAAGTACTCGAAGTAGACCGGGACCCTCACCGGGTTGAACCACTTCCAGTAGACGTCTTCCTTCTTCTTGGGCCAGGTGAAGACGCCCTTCTTGCGGACGTGCTCGAGGCCGTGTTCGTCGCCGAAGCGGTCCTTGAGGATGCGGTCGCAGACATCCTCCCAGGTGTGCTCCTCGGTGCCGTCCTCGTTGAGCTTGTACTTCTCGCTCATGTCCCCGCCGTAGCGGATGCCGATGGAGTCATTGAGCCCCTTGTAGTAGCCGTGGAGGATGCCGAGGCGCTTGCAGATGTCGAGCATGACCTTGTTGAAATCGCGCCGCTCGTGGAGCGGCTCGACCACCGGCTGGCGTATCGACCAGCCCCAGTCGTCCTCGCCCTGCGGGTGGGAAAAGGTCGATGGGAAGCTGACCGCCGGCGTGTAGCGCTCCAGAAAGCAGGCGTCGGGGAGGACGATGTCGGCCACCGCCTCTTCAAACTCGGTGATGTAGAGCTGGAACGAGAAGATGAAGTTGAACTTCTTCAGGAAATTCTCGGTCACCGCCTCGGCGTTGCCCATGGTCATCACCGAGTTGGAGCCGAAGTTGATCATGACGTCCGGGCGATAGGGGATCTTGAAGCGATCGAGCATCTCGAACCACCGAGGGCTCGTGATGGTGAAAGCGTTGTAGATCGAGGTCGGGAACATGTCGTGCAGGTCGAGCCGCGTCGGCGGCTTCGGCACCCGCATGGGATAGGGCACGTGGTCGTAGACCCAGGTCTTGGCGACCATCAGGCCGTCCGGGCACGGGTAGGGGATCTGGTAGGGCTTGCCGGTCTTCTCGTAGCCACTGCCGACAGCGGCGCCGAGGCCGAATGCCGAGCCGAAGGTGTCCGCAGCGCCAACCATGTGGTTGACCATATCGACCGCCAGGCAGGTCCATCCCGAATTGACGTGGCCCTGGGTACCGCGGAAGAAGTGCGTCGCCACCGGGCGCTTGGGGATCTTCTTCGGGCCCTTGCTGGTCTCGATGGTGACCGTCGAGCCGATCTCCGCCGCCTCGCCGAATTCCCGGGCGACCCGGCTGACGGTGGCCGCCGGCACCCAGGTGACTTTCTCGACGTACTCGGGGGTGTACGTCTTGACGTGCTCCTTCAAGAGGTCGAAGGACGGACGACAGTCGACCCCGTTGACGTTGTAGCTTCCCGTGAGCGCGACTTCGTGAGCGTCGTCCTCGTATTCGACACGGGTGACCGACGGATCGTTGTGGACCTTCGGCCCGCCGTCGACGAGATCCCAGACCAGCGGCTTGCCGGTGGCCTCGTCGCGCATGTAGCGCCCGTCGGTAGGCCGGATCAGGTAAGGCGCGTTGGTCTTGTAGCTGAGGTACTCGACGTCGTAGATCCCGTGCTCGTTGAGCAGGGAGTTGACCAGGCCGAGCGCCAGCGCGCCGTCGGTGCCGACCCGAATCGGCACCCACTCGTGACCCTTCGAGGCCTGGGCGCTGAGGAAGGGATCGAAGACGATGTTCTTGAAGCCGCGGAATCGGGCATCGGCCGCCTGGGTCGCGTTCTGCACGGCAACGTGGCCCGCGCCGTGTCCCTTGGAGCATCCGAAGTTCAGCGCGTAGTTGCAATTGGCGAAGTCGGGGATGATCGACCACGAGGCGTGCATGATCCCGTTCATGAAGTGCGCGCCGTTGCCGCAGTGCAGGCCCCCGCCGGAGACCCAGTAGTTCGGGGTGCCGAACGCCTTCATGAATCCGATGACCCCGAAGCGGATCTCCGACGCCTGGGTCGTGGTCGCCTGGAAGTAGGCTCCTCGCGGGTCCTTCTTTCTACACGCCTCGAGCTTCTCCACGATGGTCGTCAGGGCTTCTTCCCAGGAGATGCGTTCCCACTTGGGGTCGACTCCGAGTCCCTTCTCCGGGTTGGTGCGCTTCAGCGGGTAGTTGACTCTGTAGGGGTCGTACAGCAGGTGCGGCGAGGCCAGGGCCTTGACGCAGGTCTTGCCTCGGCCGCTCGGGGCATCCGGGTTTCCGGCGATCTCCGTCACGACGCCGTCCTGGCGTCGAACCTTGATGCCGCACATGCAGTAGCATTGCCCACAGCAGGTCGGGATCCAGACGTCTTCCCCGGCCTGATGCTGCGTGGTCGTGGCCATTGTGGTGCTCCTCGCGTTCTACGGGAGAGAAGGTCCCCGAAACGAGTCTGCCGTGCGGCATCTCTTGGCACAAGGCGGCGGGGTGGCGAGCCAATGGACAAAGAGGAGTCTATCGCTCCACTTTCTTCTTCCCGAATTCGGCTTGGCAGGTGGCGGGCGAAACCCCGGCGTGCGGCGCGCGCAGCGCACTCCCTCCTCCCGGCGCCCGCTGAAATCGACGTTCGACATCCATGACCTCGTGGTTAATGCCGGGAGCCCAGGCGGTTTTGGTTCACAGCTGCCGTCGATTTCAAAGGTTGCCGGGAGGAGGGAGTGCGCTGCGCGCGCCGCACGCCGGGGTTTCTTGCCTTGCTGGTAGAGTGAGCGGATGGGTGGCTTCGGGTTTCAGATCCTGAAGGTTGACGGGAAGGCGCGGCGGGGGCGCCTTTCTACGTCCCGTGGGGTGGTCGAGACGCCGGCGTTCATGCCGGTGGGGACGGCCGGGTCGGTCAAGGCGGTCACGCCTGAAGAGCTGCGGGAGTGCGGCGCCGACATCGTCTTGTGCAACACCTACCATCTCTATCTCCGTCCCGGCCACGAGGTGGTGGGGGGCCTGGGGGGGCTGCACCGCTTCATGCACTGGGACGGGCCGATCCTCACCGATTCCGGGGGCTTCCAGGCGTTCTCGATGGCCGAGCTGCGGCAACTCGACGACCGCGGCGTGACCTTCCGGTCGCATCTCGACGGCTCCATGCACCTGCTGACGCCGCTGAAGAGCATGGAGATCCAGACCGCCCTCGGTAGTGACATCGTCATGGTGCTCGACGAGTGCCCGGCCTTGCCGGCACCACGGGACGCGGTGGCGGAAGCGGTGGACCGGACCACCCGCTGGGCCCGCGAATGCCGTGAGGGGTACCGTGGATCGGGTGTCGTCTTCGGGATCGTGCAGGGCGGAACCTGGCCGGAACTGCGGGAGCGCAGCGCGCGCCAGCTCGTGGAGCTCGACTTTCCGGGTTATGCCGTCGGGGGCACCAACGTCGGCGAGCCTCGCGAGGAGATCGCACGGATCGCGTCGTTGACCGCCGAGATGCTTCCCGCGGACCGACCCCGGTATCTGATGGGGATCGGCCGTCCGGAGGATCTCGTGGGGGCGGTGGCGGCGGGTCTGGACATGTTCGACTGCGTCATGCCCACGCGCAACGCCCGTAACGGAACGCTGTTCACCTCGCGAGGCAAGATCAACATCAAGCAGCACCGCTACCTGAGCGATCCGCGGCCTGTGGAGGAGGGGTGCCGGTGTCCGGCGTGCCATCACTACAGCCGAGCCTACCTGCGGCACCTTTTCCTGGCCAAGGAGATTCTCGGCTCGCGCCTCAACACCCTCCACAACCTGACCTACTACCTGGGTCTCATGGCGCGGATGCGCGACGCGATCGCGGCAGGGGGCTTTGAAGAGTTCCTCGAGACGTTCCGCGCCACACGATCCGTGGAGGAGGCGTCGTGACTCGAGGAGGGGACCTGGTTTTCGTCGGCGATGTCCACCTCGACCGCGACGACGCCCACCTCGAGGCCTTCCTTTCCTTTCTCGACGATCTACGGCCGACTGTCGGCCGCGTGGTCTTCATGGGCGACCTGTTCAATGTCTGGATCGGTCGTCGGGAGCTCGAGCAGCCCCACCAGCGCGCCGTGGTCGAGCGCCTCGCATCGATGCGCCGCGACGGGATCGTGATCCGCTACATCGAGGGGAATCGGGACTACCGGATCGAAGATGCCTACGTCGGCCAGGCCCTCGACGACTCGACGGCGGGCGGTATCGAGGAAAGCATCGGCGGTCGGCGCCTGTATGCGATCCACGGCGATCTCGCCAATCCCCGAGATCGGCTGTACCGGACCTGGCGATGGGTCTCACGTTCGCCGCTGGCCTGGATGATCCTCCGGGGAATTCCTCGGCGTCGAAGGATGCGCTTCGTGGAAGGTCTGGAGGAGCGCCTTCGACGCGCGAATCTCGACTTCAAGCAGGAGTTTCCCGAGACTGACGTCCGGGCCTACGCCGAGGGCTTTTTCGGACGAGGCTACGACGCCGTCGTCCTCGGTCACTTTCACGTCGAGAAGGACCTCGCGGCAACCCCACCCTCATCGCCGGGGAGGATCCTGGTGCTTCCCGAGTGGAAAGAGGGGCGACGATATCTCCGGGTGACGGCCCGCGGCAAGATCGGCTTCGAGGCCTGAGACCCTGAGCTACCCCGACGTCGGTCCGGCCGGCTTGTCCGGCTTCGAGGCTTTCGCGGCGGATACCCGCGAGCCCTTCGATGCGGTCTCGGGCGTGCGGATCATGAACTTGCGATCGAGAGGCTGGAACCGGTCCGCGGCCTCGAGCAGCGACTTTGCCGTGTTGCGCGGGAAGCCGACCACCTCGACGCGCGGTCCCATGTTCTTGACGTGATTGACCAGCGACGTGAAGTCTCCGTCTCCCGAGACGAGCACCACAACGTTGAGATTCGGCGCGGCGTCGAGAATGTCAAGGGCCATTTCCATGTCCCAGTCGCCCTTCATGGAGCCGTCCGAACGAACCTTGAGGGTCTTCCGTCGCACCGAGATCGCCCGCTGCTGGAGCCTGGCGATGAATCCCGATTGATCGATCTCTTTCGATTCGACCACGTAGGCCGTCGCCTGAATCAGTCGACGGTCTCGGACCACGGCCTGGAGCAGCGCGTCGAAGTCGAGCTTGCCTTTCAACCGCCGCGCTCCGTAATAGACGTTCTGGACATCGATGAAGACGCCGATTCGCGCCGCCGCCCCCTTGCGCCGCGAGGGAGCCGTGCCCTTCCGGGTCGCCGACCGCGCCGACCTCACCTCGTCACGGATCTCCTCCAGCCGCTCCTTGAGCGCCTTGCGTTCGGCCAGCCGTTCCTTCCGGAGGGCCGCCGTTTCGTCGCGCAAGCGCTCGATGGCTTCGAGCAGCGGAGCGAGCGCCTCCGGAGAGGGATCGGCTCGGTCGGCTGAGGAATCGGTGATCTTCGCGACGGCGTGGGCCAGCTTGCGCTGCTCGGTCGCCAGCTTCCGGACGGAACGGGACAGCGCGGCGACATCGCCGTCTTCTCGGCCGCCCGTCTTGCCGGCCGGGCGGCGGGCCTCGACGACCTCGCGCTGGAGGCGCTCGGCAAGCATCCGGGATTCCGCCAGCTGTCCTTTGCGCTCGATCAGCTCTTTCTTGGCCCGCTTTTCCGTGTCGCGGCTCTTGGCCATCTGATTCTCGAGGTGGCGGATCTTCTTGCGGAGCTCGGCCTGGCTCTTCCTGAGGCGGGCGATCGTCTTGTCTTCACCCCCCGAGGCCGACTCGGGGGCCGGAGCCGCCCGGGGCTGGTCGCGAAGCGAGGCCAGTCGTCCGAGCGCGGCATCGTCGTCCGGACCGTTTTGGGAGCAGGCCAGCAGGAACAGGTGCAGCCCGAGTCTTCTTCGGGTCAGAACGTATCGCTCGTCGTGGAGGCGACGATCTCGCTCGTCGGCCTCCAGGCGGAGCCACGCACGCGCATCCCCCGCGGTTTCCTTCTTGAGCGTTCGGAAGATTGCCTTCCGCGCGGCGCTCTCCTTGCCGGCCTTGTCTACCAGATCCGTCAGGAGGCGATCGCGTTTCTGCGAACGGGTGCGGATTCCCGGGTAGCTCAATCCGCAGGCCGTGGCCAGCCTTGCCAGGCGCGTCTGGTCGAGCAGGTCGTCTAGCACGATCCCGAGCCCCGGGGATCCGAGGCGCTCCAGCACTTCCTTTTCCGCTCGAGCGCCCATCGATCAGGGCTCCTCACTCCAGGAAGGCTCGGCGGGCTTTAACTGTTGAAAACAAGAGATTTCAGGCCAACGCCCCGCCGGCCGCGAGAGGGCGTATTATACCATCGCCTCAGGGGGCGGGATGATCGTCGGAATCGGGTTGGACATCGTCGAGACGGCGCGCCTGGGACAGGCCCTTTCGAGACACGGACGCCGCTTCGAATCCCGCGTCTACACGTCCGCCGAAATCGCTGCATGTTCCCCGCGGACCGATCGGGTTCAGGCCTTCGCTGCACGGTTCGCGGCCAAGGAGGCTTGCCTGAAGGCACTCGGGACAGGCTGGGCCCAGGGGCTCACGTTCCGCCAGGTCGAGGTCCGGACCGGGCCCGGTGGGAGGCCGGAGATCCACCTGACCGCGGACGCGGCGGCCCGGGCACGAAGCCTGGGGGTCCGCACGATTCACGTCAGCCTCACCCACCAGCCCGGGTTGGCGGCCGCGGTCGTCGTCCTCGAACGCTAAAAAAAAGGGAGGGAGAGACCGGTCTCGCCGCCAAGTTCGACCGATCCCTCCCTCAAGCCGGCTCGGCTGGGGGGTGAACCGTCCGGCTCCTCGAGATCCGGGGTTAGCCCGGATCCCGAAGCTCGATAAAGCCTTTCTCCCGCATTCGCTTCAGCGTCCGCACCACATCGACCTCGCGAATCGGGCTCACCTGAATGATCGACTTCACGTCCCAGACGCCGTCGATGCGGCTCAGCAGGAAGTACTCCTGGGGCGAGATCTGTTCTTGCGCCAGGTCCTCGGGGGGTCGCAGCAGAGCGGGAATCTTCGCCGGGGGCACGTAGTGCCGGTAGGCCTTTTCGAGGAAACAGGCCTCCGCTTCCGCCAGGAGACGACCGAGTGTCTCGTCTCCCGGATGGGCCTTGTAGGTAACGTTCAGGATCTCGAGCGCCGCGTCGTATTCTCCGCGGGACATGAGGTTTCCGGCAACCTCGAGATCCGAGTCGAGCGAGACTTCCACCGAGGGTTCGGCCACGGGAGTTGCCGTTGCCGCGGCGGCTGGCACTTCCGCCGGCGCGGTCTCTTCCTTCAGCTCCTCGAAGATGATCGTGTCGACCTCGGCGATGGCGGGCTCGACGGCAATGGCCGAGTGTGACGTAGATGACGGGGGTGAAGGCACCGGTTCCGGCGGGGACGGGAAGGAGATCTCGGGAGGCGTCGCGGGCGCGGGGCTCGGTCCGGCAAGCTCCCGCGTCGCCGCGACCTCCGCAAAGCCGTTGCGGTACAACTCGAAGAGGAACTTGGTGACCAGGAACTCGGATGCGTGGGCGTGTAGCAGGATTTCGGCGACGGTACGCTCGCCGTTGATCGCGTCATAGATCGTCCGGGCCATGCGATTCTTGCGGATCTGTTCGGAGGGAGTGCGTCCGGTTTGCCGCAGAACGATTCCCGGATCGTTGAACACCGTCCGGATCTGGCGCATCTCGTCGAAGCGCTGCATGCCGCGCAGAAGAATGTCTTCCACCCGGAGCTCGACGGGAAAGGAGACGTTCTCGTTGGAGACGTCGGAGTCCTCGAACCGGAAGACCGCGTCGTCGATATCGAAAAGGCTGAAAATCGTTTCCTCGGTCTTCGCGGACAGGAGACGGGTGAGATCCTCGCTGGTCAACGCGTCCATCTCCACCAGGATGGCGCCGAGGTGACCGCCGGACTGCTCCTGGCGGCCCAGGGCCATCCGGAGGGTCTCCTCGGTGATCTTGCCGCGGGAGACCAGGAAATGACCCAGCAACTCGCTCGGTTCGTCGGTCGAGCAAGCAATCACCCGGCCATCACGGAAGATGACTCGCTTGGAGACCTTGTTGCGTTCGAGAGAGAGGACGCCCGTGCTGGTGGAGTTCCCCAGCCATTGCAGAAGATCCGCGATCGACATCGTGGAAAGCGTTCCGACTAGCGGCATGCCCGAACCTCGAAAGTGGCGTCGCTGCAGCCGGCCGACGCCCTGGTGCATCCCCCCAGCGCACAGCGCGGCTGGGGCAGCCTGCTTCGAAAATGAGGCTACAGGGGAGAATCTAGGCTCCGGAACGGGGACGGCAAGCCGCGTCCCGGAATCGCCCGATTCGGGTTAAGATGACCCGCTTTCGCGGTTACGGAGTGGCCGGATGCTCGAGTACCAGGTTCCCAGGCGGGAGGTTGCAGCCACGGTTGTCCTCGACGACGGCCGGACGCTGGAGTGCACGTTGTTCACGGCGGTCTCCTCGCCCGAGGGCGGGCCTCAGCTCGTCATCGACCGGCTGAACGACAGCTCGGAAGAGTTCGTCCCTGTCGCAGGAGGGGACGACCGATTCCTGGTGAGCAAGCCGGGGATCGTGACGGTTCAGATCACCCAGCGGGACGAGCTGCAGGCCATGGAATCCGACGCCGGGCGGGATGCCCCGGTGCGTCTGAGCCTCGCGGGCGGGATCAACCTGGTCGGTCGCTTCCGGATCGTCATGCCGCCGGAGCGCTCCCGGGTCATCGACTTCCTGAACGAGGCGTCAAGGTTCGTACCGCTGTTCGGCGAAGACCGCGTGACCCTCGTCCAGCGCGGCTACATCGTCACGGTCCGCAGCGCCATCTGACCCACGGCCCCCCTCGGAAGCCGTTCCTCGCTTCTCTTTCACGTCGCCTTTTCGCTTGTGGAGTCTCGCTATCGCTGCGCCTGCAATGGAGCCGGGGGCGCGTTGTCGTCGCGAGCACCCCACCCCCTCCCTGCGACCGCTGAAACCGCCGGGCGATACGGGCTGCGCCGTGCTCGGCGCCCCAGGCGTGCGAACGCTCGAAGCGTGGTGCCTCGGACCGTCGGTTTCAAAGGACCGCTGGGAGGGGGTGGGGTGCTCGCGACGACAACGCTTGTTGCTTGACCGGGGGGGGGAGGGGTGAGGGGAGGCGTTGGAGTCGAGTTGCTCGTGGGGGGGACGGGGTCGCGGTCGTCAATCCGGGCGATTCGAGCTGGCGTCCCCGCATCACTCCGATTGCCGTTCTCGGGTTTTTCTGTGCCGCCCCATCGTCGAATTCGAGTGCGAAGCGTGGCCGTCGCAGGGACACCCCCCCTTCCAGCGGTCCTTTGAAACCGACGGTCCGGGTCACCGCGCTTAGAGCGTTCGCACGCTTGGGGAGCAAGCTCGGCGCAGCCCGTACCGCCCGGCGGTTTCAGCGGTCGCAGGAAGGGGGGGTGTCCCTGCGACGGCCACGCGCCCCCGGCCACGAAGCAAAGCGCCAACCGAGGGCTCAGGAGTACGCAGGAATCCCGGTCAGGGCTTCCCCGACGACGAGGGTGTGCATGTCGTCGGTACCTTCGTACGTGTAGACCGACTCGATATTGCAGAAGTGACGCCCGGTTTGATACTCGTCGGTGACCCCGTTGGCGGCGAGGATCTCCCGCGCGAGGCGCGCGCACTCCCGCGCAACCCGGCAACCATTCAGCTTGGCCATCGAGATCTGCGGGAAGTTCGCTCGCCCCGCGTCCTTCAGCCGACCGATCTGGAGATTGAGGAGCTGGCTCTTGGTGATCTCGGTGGCCATCCACGTCAGCTTCCTCTGCAGTAGCTGGAACGATGCGATCGGCTTGCCGAATTGAGTCCGACTCAGGGAGTACCGCAGGGCCTCATCGTAGACCGCCATCGCCATGCCGATCGTGCCCCACGCGATCCCGTAACGCGCCTGCGTGAGGCAGCTCAGGGGCGCCTTGATGCCCTCTGCACTCGGAAGCCTGGCCTCGTCGGAGACCTCGACGTCCTGCAGGATCAGCTCGGAGGTCACGGAGGCCCGCAACGAGAACTTGCCCTGGTGATCGCGGGTGGTGAACCCGGGCATGTCCCGCTCTACCAGGAAGCCGCGGATACCGTCCTCGGTCTTCGCCCACACCACGGCAACGTCGGCGATCGAGCCGTTGGTGATCCAGGCTTTGGCGCCGTTGATTACCCAGCCGGCGCCTTTGCGAACGGCGCGGGTCACCATGCCTCCGGGATTCGAGCCGTGGTCCGGCTCGGTCAGGCCCCAGCAGCCAATCGCCTCGCCGCTCGCCAGGGCCGGCACCCAGCGGTCCTTTTGAGCCTCCGTCCCGAACGTCAAGATCGGGTAGATGACCAGCGATGCCGTGACCGAGACGAACGAGCGCAGGCCCGAATCGCCCCGCTCCAGCTCCTGGTTCATCAGACCGTAGGCGACGTTGCTGAGCCCCGGGCAGCCGTAACCCTCGTGGTAGGCACCGAGAAGTCCCAGCTCGGCCATCCG
>Ga0316191_10004009_pt1 | contig 10940 bp, 9 predicted proteins | sample Eddworburr2cm_MG_FD_204928 | JGI IMG/M metagenome (GOLD analysis project Ga0316191, IMG submission 204928) | Coastal sediment microbial communities from Maine, United States - Eddy worm burrow 2 cm | ecosystem: Environmental > Aquatic > Marine > Coastal > Sediment | place: USA: Maine | collected... | reverse complement strand
GGCAATATTGGTTGGTTCCAATTGCAATGCACGCTCCAGGTACCCGGCAGCAGCCACCAGGTCATTGTCATAAGTTTTGACTATAAAGCTGAGACTGGCGAGCGCCGGCGCATAATCTGGATCGGCGGCCAGGGCATTGTCGATTGCATCACGGGCCAGAGCGTAAGCTTCCGGAAATGGCTGTAACCCAAGGCTGGCGCTATACAGATACACGGTACTCAAATCATCCCAGGCTGCCGCGTAATCCGGCTCGATGGCCAGTACCTTTTTTAGCAGTGATTCCGCCTGCCCGAGTGATTCGGTACTTCTTTGGCGGCGCAGATGACGAGCCTGCAGATAAGACGCATAAGCCTCCGGGTCTATTTCACGTACAACCGGCACATCACCCAACAAGCTGATCTTCAGCTTTGCCACCACCACGGCAGCAATCTCATCCTGTATCGCAAAGATATTATCGAGCGAGCGATCATAGGTCTCTGACCAAAGATGTTTATCTGCTTTTGCCTCTATTAACTGGGCAGTGATCCTTACCTGGTCGCCAGATTTTCTGACCGAACCTTCTAGTATGTGGGCAACATTCAGTTTTTTCGCAACCGCAGGTATATCAATCTTTTCACCCTTAAAGGCAAATGCGGATGACCTCGAAGTCACGTGTAGTTCTGGTACCTTGGCCAGCAGGTTGAGAAGTTCCTCGGAAAGGCCATCTGAAAAGTACTCGTTACTGGTGTCATCGCTCATATTGACAAAGGGCAACACGGCGATGGACTGGTCCGATTGGGCAGGAACCTCTTCGGTCACCGCCTGTTCAGTGAAGGCTTGCGTAGTGGCTTCAACAAGGGCGGCATCGCGCGATGCAGATAGCACGAACTTGTCGTATGCAAAGTAAGCAATGGCCAGCGCCATCACTGCAAATATCAGGTTGTTGAGCTTCTTGCCAGTCTGAGGGGCAATGGACTGGCTGCGGTCCACGTCCTTCTCGTGCTTCAGACCTTCGGGTGTCATCTCAAATGCCCAGGCAAAGAATACCGCCAGCAAAAAGCCAATACCCAGCAACAGGAGAATTACCTGGAACACCCAACCCGGGGCTGAGATGTTGTTCAGGATGACATCGGCCACCTGCATCACCAGCCACGCCATAACGATGTAGGCGATCGCTACTCTGAAAACGTTCCGGCGTTTCAGTTCGTTGAAAAATGACAAGGGCTGGCTTCTTGTATGTCCGCTATTGCTAATAAGCATAGTTGTTTGGTGAACAAATGCCAAAAGATTGATTGAGCCTTGTGGTTTAATGGTTGGCTGATGGGCGGTTTATGACCGTTTACTACCATAGGCTACACTCTGAAACGACAGTCTGAACTCCAACGCAAAGCGGACATTCAATTTGATGAAAGAGAACTCTCTCGATCAAACGCATTGGTTTACAGGATGGGAACCAGCCTATGAACTTACGCTCTTCGCCAGATCGACAATATCTCTTTCGCAATAAGTGCAAACGTATCTGTGGCCCTCGTCAGACGCCAGCTTGAATTCGGTCGTTATGGGCTCGTCCTGGTTTGATATGCAATTCGGATTCGAACAGGTCAGTATACCCCTGACGACCTTCGGCGCCTCGGTATTGAACTTCCTGACGACTTTTCCCCCATCGATAATGTTGATCGTTGCCTGCGGGGAAACCAGGGCCACCAGGTTCGCTTCCTCGGGGGAAAGCTCGACATTCTCAAGTTTGAGAATGTCCTTTTTCCCGCCTTTCTTCGAATGACTGTTAACCAGTATGCTCATGGTCTTGTCAGTCGACAGGCCAAGCACTCCGAGCACGTCAAAGGCCTTGGAGGGAAGGATGTGATCGATCACTGTGCCGTTTTCGATCCTTTCGACTTTCATGTATTTTTGCGACATCTCAATCACCTCCTATAACCATCGAAAGCAAGGCCATTCTCACCGGCACGCCATTGAACGCCTGGACGTAGTACTTGGCCTGTGGCATATCGTCAACTTCAACAGCGATCTCGTTGATCTTCGGCAGAGGATGCATGACGATCATATTTTCAGGCCCCTTGTATATAAGTTCCGGGTCGATCAAATACTTGCCAGCGACCTTTTTGTACTCAACCGGGTCAGGAAAGCGTTCCTTCTGAATCCTGGTGACATACAGAATGTCAGTGTCCGAAATAACTTCTTCAGGTGTGTGACAGGCAACTCCAAACTGCCCGGAGTCTTCAAGGTGTTCTACAACCTCGCCCGGCATTTCCAGTCCCTCGGGTGATACCAGGTTTATGGTGTTGCCGAACTTGGACAGGGCGTATGCCAGCGAGTGCACTGTCCTTCCATAACGGAGATCACCGACGAGACTGATGTTCAGACCCTCAAGCCGGCCCATCTCCTGCCTGATCGTGAATAAATCGAGCAAGGTTTGTGTCGGGTGCTGACCAGCGCCGTCGCCGGCATTAAGAATCGGCTTACTGGAAAACTCGGTGGCCAGTTTTGCCGCTCCTTCCCGCGGATGCCTCAACACGACCGCATCGGCATAGCCACTGACCATTCTTATGGTATCCGCCAGGGTTTCGCCCTTGACGACTGATGTTGCCTCGGTGCCTGCAAAACCGATGACTCCGCCCCCGAGACGATTCATTGCGGTTTCGAAAGAAAGCCTCGTCCTCGTCGATGGCTCAAAGAAGATACTACCCAGAACTTTACCCTTGAGACGGTCGGTTACCGCCTCACCCCTGGCAACGGGCAACATTTCTTCTGCCCGGTCAAGAACATCTAAAATTTGCTCAACCGAGAGGTCGTGAACCGAGATCACATGGCGCATAATTTATTCCTGAAAAATCCGCTAATGGGCGCGTGTATATTAATATATTTGGGGCTGGCAAAGTATCGAAAATTCAAGCTGGATTGGACGGTTTCAAGCGATTTTCATTGCAGCCAACGCCTGTCTCAACAACTGCGTATTATTGTCATCCCTGAAGGCATTTTCACTCAGGTAACGACGCCAGGCCCTGGCACCCGGCAAACCCTGGAACAGGCCAAGTAAATGCCGGCTGATGTGTTTCACGGCCGTACCATTTGCAACCTGGCGCTCGAGATAATTGCTCATTGCTTCAACGATATCTGCACGCTTGCTGACGGCGGAATTCTCAAAAAACTGCTGCTGACATTCGGCCAGAATCCAGGGTGAATGATAGGCGGCACGGCCCAACATGACGCCATCCACATGTTCCAGATGAGTTTCCGCCGCTTCAACCGAATCAATTCCGCCATTGATGACGATCTCCAGCCCCGGCGATTCCTGTTTCAAACGATAGACCCAGTCATAGTGCAGTGGCGGCACGTCACGATTCTGTTTTGGACTCAGACCCGCGAGCATCGCCTTGCGCGCGTGCATGATAAAAACCGAACAGCCCGACTCGGCAACACGGCCGACGAAATCAGACATGAACTGGTAGCTTTCATGATCATCCACACCCAGCCGGGTCTTGATGGTAACCGGGATGTCAACTGCATCCAGCATGGCAGACACGCAGTCCCTGACCAGGTCTGGCTCCAGCATCAGGCAGGCGCCAAAACTCCCGCGCTGTACCCGGTCAGACGGGCAACCCACGTTCAGGTTGATTTCGTCATATCCACGCTGCTCGGCAATACGTGCACAGACCGCGAGATCATCGGGTTCACTTCCGCCCAATTGCAGCGCCACTGGATGCTCTTCCGGGTTATAGGCAAGAAAACGGTCTGCATCGCCATGGATGATGGCGCCGGTGGTAACCATCTCCGTGTATAGCAACGCTGAGGGAGCCAGCAGGCGATGAAAGTAACGGCAATGCCTGTCGGTCCATTCCATCATGGGCGCTACCGACAAAGTTCTGTCCAAATCCGATTTATTCGCCGTTTCCATAGCTGCCGATTTTACAGACTCCGGCTGCAAAGCACAGTCTGGTGATACTTGTTCTTGTAATTAATTAAGTGTTTAATTAATATTATCAAATGAATCAGAATACACCAATGCCTGAGCGTCCGAGAGGACGGCCGGTCGCTAACGACCAGCAGGGTTTAAAAACCCAAATACTCGATACGGCTGAAGAACTCTTTGCTGAAAATGGTTATGCCGCCACCTCCATTCGCCGGATCGCAGACCAGGCAGGGGTTAACCCTGCCCTCGTGCACTACTACTTTGGCAATAAAAAGGCCTTACTGCAGACGGTGCTGGAACACTCCCTTGAGCCGTTGGGCCAGGCGATTGCAGCCATGAAGGATGGCCCCGAGGCGTCACCGGACGTCATTGCCCACCTGTTGCTTTCGATGGTTGCCAAGCATCCAAATATACCGCGCTTGCTGACACGCGAGGTGCTGCTTCCGGGTGGCGAGATGCAACAGTATTTCACCGAGCACATGGCTCCACACCTGGGAGGCGCCCTGCCCGCTTTGCTTGGCAGGGAAAAGGCGGCAGGCCGATTAAGACAGGATTCGGATCCGGCTATTTCCGCGGTATTGATAATGGCCGTGTGTGTTTTCCCTTTTATTGCCCGCGCGCTGGCTGAGCCTGTCATCGGTGTCAGTTTTGATGATGAGGGTATCGAACTGCTCGGCAATCAAATTACGGAACTCCTCAAACGGGGGATAATGTTATGAAGTACAGAATGTGGTTGATCCCGCTACTGGCTGGATTGCTTGCTGCTTGCAACAATCCTGACGAAACATTCATGGTTGGAACGCTTGAGAGGGACCGTGTAGAGGTCCGCGTCGAAAGCAATGAACCCATTATTGCAATCCATGTCCAGGACGGCCAGATGCTCAAGACCGGCGATCTGATCCTTGAACAGGACCCTGCCAGGCTGGAAAACGTACTCGCACAGCAACTTGCACTCAGGGACCAGGTTGCGGCCAGACTCGCCGAACTGGAGCGCGGCCCGCGGCCCGAGACCATCCGGGAAGCACGAGCCCAACTTGAATCCGCCCAGGCATCAACCCGGAATGCCGCTGACAACCTGGTACGCGCAAAGGAGGTATTTGCACGCGGACTGTCTGACCAGTCAACTCTTGATTTCGCCACCACGCGCTGGAAAACCGCGGCCGCCGCCGAAAAGGCTGCCACCGAGTCGCTGGAGAGACTGCTGAATGGTACAACTGTCGAAGAATTGCAGCAGGCGGAAGCAGCGCTCAAGGCGGCCAAAGCTGGAATCAGCCGTGTACAACTCGATATTGATCGCCTGCAGATTGTCGCCCCCATCAATGGCATGCTGGACAAGAGGCTCTATCAACTGGGTGAACGACCCCAGCCAGGTGCAACAGTAGCAGTCATTCTGGATGCCGCAAGGACCTACGCGCGTATTTACGTACCCGAACCGCATCGTGCATCGGTTCAACCGGATGAGCAGCTTACTGTGCGTATTGATGGTGACGAACGTACCATCACCGGTACCGTGCGCTGGGTGTCAGCGGATGCCACCTTCACGCCCTATTTCGCACTCACCGAACACGATCGCTCACGCTTGAGTTACCTGGCGGAAGTTGATTTGCCAGGTGCTTCCTCGATCCCTTCCGGCATACCACTTGAAGTGGATTTTCCTGCAGCAGTTTCGTCCGGTGACTGAGCTGGCTATACAAGCCCGTAAACTTGGCAAGGACTTTGGCCATGTCCGGGCTGTGCGTTCACTGGACCTGGATATACCACGTTCCCGTATTTATGGCTTTCTCGGCCCCAATGGATCCGGCAAGACCACCGCCATTCGCATGCTATGCGGACTGCTGACACCCACAACGGGTGACATAAACGTGCTGGGTTACTCGATTCCCGATGAAGCCGAGGCACTGCGTTTAAAAGTCGGTTACATGACCCAGAAGTTTTCCCTGTTTGAAGACCTGACGGTCAGCGAAAACCTGCAATTCATGGCCGACATTTACACGCTTGATCGAAAACTCAAAATCCGGAGAATTGGATTGGCCGGCGAGCGTTATGGGTTGACCGACCTGTTCAAACAACGGGCAGGTACACTGAGCGGCGGCCAAAAACAGCGCCTGGCGCTGGCTGCCACCACCTTGCACCGGCCTGAGTTGTTGTTTCTGGATGAACCAACCAGCGCAGTTGATCCGGAGAACCGGCGGGCATTCTGGGAATCCCTGTTCGACCTGATAGATGAAGGCACCACCATACTTGTATCCACGCACTACATGGACGAAGCGGAACGTTGCCACGCGCTTGCGATACTGGATGAAGGCTCCCTGGTCGCCGAGGGTAGTCCGGCGGAGCTGGAGGATCGTATTGACGCCAACATCGTCATCGTGGAATCAGAGCAGCCCCGCAAGGTTGGCAAGTTACTTGAACTGGAAGATTTCATCCATAGCTCAGCCCAGATTGGGAATGAACTCCGCGTCATGGTGGCGAAGGACCAACCGGCGCCCGAAAAGACCGTCTGCACAATCATTCAAAAGGCAGGCCTGCCCCTGGCCGCTTGCAAAATAGCCAAGCCCGGGCTGGAAGACGTTTTTGTTGCCGCGACCCGGGAAAGGAAAACCCAGGTATGAAATCGCTGCAGCGCATATTCGCCATCGTAAGGAAGGAGATCCGCCAGTTGCGCCGCGACCGGCTGACATTCGGCATGATCGTGGGTATACCGGTCATCCAGCTATTGATGTTCGGCTACGCCATCAACATGGACGTCCGCAACCTGGACGCGGCTGTCGCTGATCTCGCCGGAACCTCGGCATCACGCCAGATGGTGATGGACCTGTCGCAATCCCAGATCATCAATATGGCATACCAGGTCAGCGACCCTGATGAGCTGGAGGAGTTGCTACGCCAGGGCAAAATCAGCGTGGGTATCTACCTGCCGGCAGATTATGACCGCAGATTGCAGCAACCCGAGAGGGCGGCCGTTCAGTTGCTGGTGGATGGTTCCGATATCGTTGTACAGGGCGCTGCAACCCAATTGTCCGGGATTGCGCAGCGGACGAGGCTGTCACCCTATAACGACCTCCCGCCGGAAGTGGAGATACGGACTTTCTATAACCCCGAACGACGTTCACCGGTTAATACGGTTCCAGGCCTTATCGGCGTGATCCTGACCATGACCATGATCCTGTTCACCGCCGTCGCCATCGTCAGGGAACGCGAACGGGGCAACCTGGAGTTGTTGATTACGACACCGGTGAAAACACCGGAACTGATGCTGGCCAAGATCACGCCCTATGTCCTGATCGGGCTGATACAGGTCAGCCTTGTGTTGTTGCTGGGGCATTTCCTGTTCGAGGTGCCACTGCGCGGCCAGTTGATTGACGTCTATATCGTAACGCTGGTGTTTATCGTCACCAACCTGGCATTGGGGCTGGTTATATCCACGCTCGTCCATACACAGTTCCAGGCCATGCAATTGGCCTTTTTTGTACTGCTTCCATCCATCCTGTTGTCCGGCTTCATGTTTCCATTCGCCGGTATGCCGCGGCCTGCCCAGATTATTGCGGAGGCCCTGCCGCTGACACACTTCATACGATTGATTCGCGGTGTCATTCTGCGTGGTGCAAGCTTGCAGGAGCTTGCCGTTGAGCTGGCGATCCTCGGTGGGTTTATCGTTGTATTCATGTCCCTTGCCATCATGCGTTTTAGCAAGCGCCTGGACTGAAGCTGTAGCAAATTCGGTCTTTACCTTTCCCAACTATGGTCTTTTGAAGCTTTTCCAAAGTCTATTGGCGCAAAACCATCCTGATACACTTAATGCGGTAGATTTTCCGATATAATCGCCTTTTTGCAGCGGGGATTTCTGGAGTCCAGATGAGCGAAACAGCGACTGAACGCGAAGTCATGGAATATGACGTCATCATCGTCGGAGCGGGGCCGGCAGGACTTGCCTGCGCGATACGTCTCAAACAACTCAAACAGGACCTGACGGTCGCCGTGATCGAAAAAAGTGCCGAGGTCGGTGCGCATATCCTTTCCGGTGCGGTTATCGAGCCGGGTGCCCTGGATGAACTGTTGCCCGGCTGGCTGGACAACCCACCGCCGGTTTGTATTCCAGTAGCAAGCGACGAACTCGGTTTTCTGACCGCTACTTCAAGACGCAAACTCCCTACTCCGCCGCAACAAAAGAACCACGGTAACTTTGTTGTATCACTGGGTGCCCTGTGCGCCTGGCTGGCACCAAAGGCCGAAGACCTGGGTGTGGATATTTTCCCGGGTTATGCCGCAGCGGGTATCCGTTATACGCCGGACGGAAGTGTCGGCGGCGTCATCATCGGTGATATGGGTGTTAACCGGGAAGGCCAGCCCAAAGACACCTACATGCAGGGTATTGAAATACACGCCCCGCTAACGGTCCTTGCCGAGGGCTGCCGCGGTCATTTGAGCAAGGAACTGATCGCAAAATTTAAACTGGATGCTGATTCAGACCCACAGGTTTACGGCATCGGGATCAAGGAACTCTGGCAGGTAGCACCGGGCAAATGCAAACCTGGCTTGGTACAACACAGCATCGGCTGGCCGCTCGACCCCGGTACTTACGGGGGTAGTTTTATCTATCACATGGACAAAGACCGGGTGGCCGTCGGGTTTGTCTGCGCCCTGGATTATTCCGACCCGGAATTTTCACCTTTTGAAGCCTTCCAGCAATTCAAACACCACCCCAGTGTAAAACCCCTGTTTGAAGGCGGTGAAATCCTCTCCGGCGGCGCGCGTACGATCATTGAAGGCGGCGCCCAGTCATTACCGAGAATTGAAATGCCCGGAGCATTGCTGATCGGGGATGCTGCCGGCCTATTGAATCTGCCCAAAATCAAGGGAACACACCAGGCGATCAGATCCGGGACGCTGGCAGCCAACCATATTGCTGAAAAGGGCAACGGCGAGGGCTTTGACGCGGCGCTCAGGGCATCGCCTGTTTTCAAGGAATTGCACAAGGTTCGCAATATCCGCCCCGGTTTCAATAAGGGTCTCTGGCGCGGATTAATCACCGCAGGTATCGAAACCGTGACAGCCGGCAAACTGCCACGAACACTGCACAATCATGCAGATTATTCATCGCTGACAAAACTGAAAGATTTGAAACCGGTTGAACGGTCCTGGATGGCTCGCGACCTGGCACCCCGTGACCGCCTGGCATCGGTATACTTTGCTGCGACCGAGCACGATGAAGATCAGCCTGTACACTTGCAAATACTCGATCCGGACGTATGCACCACCCGCTGCGGCGAAGAATATAACCATCCCTGCACGCGTTTCTGCCCGGCAGAAGTCTATGAAATGGTGGAAGATGCAGACTCAGAAGCCGGTATACGTCTGCAGATAAATGCAGCCAATTGCGTACACTGTAAAACTTGTGACATCAAGGATCCATACCAGGTTATAAACTGGGTTACACCCGAAGGTGGCAGCGGACCCAACTATCAGAACCTATAGAAAATACAAACAAAATTCAGATAAATATTAAGGATATATAATGAAAATACTGGTTGGCATAAAACGTGTCGTTGACTACAACGTTCGCATCCGCGTCAGGTCTGACGGCAGTGGTGTTGATACCGATGGCGTCAAGATGAGCATCAACCCTTTCGATGAGATTGCACTGGAACAGGCATTGCGAATCCGCGAAGCAGGCCAGGCTGAAGAGGTCATCGTTGTTTCCCTGGGTGGAAATGAATGTCAGCAACAATTACGGACCGGGCTCGCCATGGGGGCAGACCGGGCTATCCAGATAGATACCGCTGAAAATCTACAGCCGCTGACCATTGCGCAAGCTTTTCTCAAGGTAATAGAAAAAGAGCAGGCTGGCCTGGTAATGCTCGGTAAACAGGCTATCGACGACGATAACTCACAGACCGGACAAATGCTGGCCGCCCTGTGGGACCGCCCGCAAGCGACCTTTGCTTCGGGAATGGAATTGTCAGGCAATACCGCAACCGTAACACGGGAAGTGGATGCCGGACTTGAAACGCTTGAAGTGGACCTACCCGCAGTTGTGACGGTGGATTTACGCCTGAATGAACCGCGGTTCGTAAAACTTCCGGACATCATGAAAGCCAAACGCAAACCCCTGGATGTGATTCCACTGGCTGAGTTGGGTGTCGTTTCAGAGAACAACCTGCAAATTACAAAACACGCGCCCCCACCGGTGCGTGAGAAAGGCATCATGGTCGAGGATACTGCGCAGCTGGTTGCAGAACTCAAGAACCGCGGACTGGTATGAGGAAATCATTATGAGCAGAACACTAATCATTGCAGAACACGACGGACAAAACCTCAATCCCAGCACTGCAAAATGCGCAAATTGTGCAACGGCTATCGGCCTGGAGTACGACATTGTTGTCTTGGGCTCATCCGTTCAGGAAATTGCTGCCCAGGCAGCGGCCACCGGCGGTACCGGTAAGGTTTTTTCCATTGACGCCGATCACCTCAAAAACCCTGTCGCCGCAAATTATGCAGCAGAGGTGGTCGCAATAGCCGGGGACTACACCCACATACTTGGCCCGTCAACAACCTTTGGCAGGGACTTGATGCCGCGGATTGCGGCGTTACTGGGTGTAAACCAGGTCAGCGATATTTCAGCGGTTGAAGGCAGCCATCATTTCAAGCGTCCCATCTACGCCGGTAATGCCGTCGTTGACGTGGTAGCACCCGAAGCGGTTACGCTGGTGGCAACCGTTCGCGTCGCATCATGGAAAGCCGTCGATAACAATGGCAACGCCGCGATTGAAGCTCGCCCTGCTGCTCACTCAGCAAGCACCCATACACGTTATGTAGACCTGCAATCAGGTGGCGGTGAGCGTCCCGACCTGCAAACTGCAAACCGGGTAATTTCGGGTGGCCGCGCGCTGGCCAGCAAGGAAAACTTTGATTTGATTTACAGCCTGGCCGATCTGATCGGTGCCGGAGTTGGCGCCTCACGTGCAGCCGTTGATGCAGGCTATTGCCCAAATGACATGCAGGTAGGTCAAACCGGTAAGATCATTGCCCCGGA
>Ga0316191_10004008_pt1 | contig 10941 bp, 14 predicted proteins | sample Eddworburr2cm_MG_FD_204928 | JGI IMG/M metagenome (GOLD analysis project Ga0316191, IMG submission 204928) | Coastal sediment microbial communities from Maine, United States - Eddy worm burrow 2 cm | ecosystem: Environmental > Aquatic > Marine > Coastal > Sediment | place: USA: Maine... | reverse complement strand
AGCGCGACCACCAGGCGCCAGGTGCAGTGGTTCTGCCCCAGGGCTGCCATGCAAGTCACTGCGGAAATTTGCAAGAACTGCAGAGAAGTGCCGGACACCCGCATGAACTTCAAAAAGTATCGCAGCACCAGGGATCTTACCGGACTGAAAGCATGGGAAGAGGAGCCCTGTCTCTTCGAGTGTGGCTTCGACCAATGGGCCGACAAGCACCTGACCATCAAACAAAGCATCAAGAACAACTTCTGGAAGCACGACAAGAAGGTGTAGCATGCCTGGCCCTGGATTAGGAAAACTGGCTGCCAACTTCGGCGGCGCGTTGAAGCGCGCGGCCACAGCTGTCGTCAAGGGTGATGAGGTTTTGGTCGATAATTTGACAAAACAAGCGCGCGAAGCTATATGTATAATGTGCGACAAACGGAGTGGTTCCCGCTGCACCGAATGTGGTTGCTATATCAAAGCCAAGACGAAGTTCGCCACCGAGGAGTGCCCGGACGGTCATTGGTAACATAGGAAAGGACAGATTATGAGAGGCATTATCTACGCGCATGCTGGCCAGGCGTGCCTTACCCGTCTTATCGTATCCATGTACTCTTTGCGCAGGTATTGGGATGGGCCTGCCACCGTATTCCAGGAAGATAAGGCGCTGCCGGAGCTGCGCGCTATCTGCAAGGACCTGAATATCGACCTCGTCGAGTACGAACCCAACAAATGTAACAACTATACCAAGAAGTGCTACGTCAATCTGATGGCACCATACAAGGCCACCATGTTCCTTGACGCCGACACTCTTGTGTGTGGCCCGCTGGACGAGTATTTTGAGTGGATAGAGCGATATGGGCTGGTATTCACCAATTTCAGCAATTGGACACCAGACGGTAACATGATGTCAAAGCGTATACGCTCCTGGGAGAACCTATACCCACAGCATGTAGAGTCCGCCCTCAAGTACCCTGTGGCCATCAACACGGGTACGTATGGGTTCCAGAAGGACCATCCGTTCCTGGAGGGATGGCTGAATACCTGCCTTGAGGGTGATGTAGCAGGTGTACCCCTTACGGACGAATTGACGGCGCAGTTGCTGGCCCAGTTCTTCGAGCACTATGTCGCTCCCATCGAATGGGGCTACTCGGTCAAGTACGGTGAGGAGATAGAGCCGCTTGCCAAGGCCCGGGTGATCCATTATCACGGCCGCAAGCATATAGGGGACAACGAATGCCAGAAACTATGGAAAAAGACTTTTTACGAGGCCCATGAAAAGTATGGATTGCAGGGCTGGGGAGATAAGCGTGTACACAAAATGCTAGGTAACAAAGCCGGTGGGTTCAAGCTTCCACTTGAGGGGGCTGCGGCACCAGGATCATCCCGTAAGCACCCACAGTCCGACAAAGTCACTTATGTTACTGCTGTGGATGAGAAGTACTTGGCCAGCCTTAAAGCTAACTATCCCACCTGGCGCCTCGAATCCATCCAGGATTGTAAGCTGATAGTGTTCCATGATGCATCCGTGTCACCGGAAGACTTGGACTTCTTGGAGAAGGACGTCAAACTGGTGTCCTGGGATATGCCCGAAGATTGGAGCCAGCGGGAGCGGATGTTGTCGGCTTTTGTGCTTGGCGCTCCTCATCATGTTGAAACCGAGTATTGGGTGAAGCTGGACGCAGACGTAGCCGTCTCACGCGCAGAGGCGATGCACACATGGGAAGACGACTGGCTGGAACATGACGTAGTGGCACATAAATGGACTTACACGAGGCCCAAGGGAGGCACCTGGGAGAAGCACTGGCTCAATATGCTGGATGAATGGTGGAAGGAACTCACAGGAGATGAGCCTATGTTCGAACCTATAGAGGACCCCATGAGCAGATTCAGCCATAAGCGCATAGCCAGCTTCTATTGCTTCCATCGTACCTCCAGATCCAAGGAGCTTATGGACTTATGTGGAGACAGGCTGCCGATACCATCACACGACACGGTGCTATGGTACGTAGCGACGCGAAAAGGTTGGAAAGTAGGAATGCCTAACATCAAAAGAAAAGGAATGATACCATGAACATCAGACGAATCGCCAAGTATGCGGCCAGTAAGGGCAGAGCCGCACAGCACTCCTGGGAGCTACAGCAAGCTTTAACTATGGTGCATGCGTGGCAGCCGAAAATAGTTATGGAGATCGGGTCCTATAAAGGCTGGAGTATGTGGGCATGGGCCCAGGTCCTGCCACCAGGTACTACCCTCATATCGGTTGACCTGCAGCGTAGGAGTAGGGAGGGGACTGACTGGGTGGAGAACCCGGAGTTCCAAAAGCACTTCGAAGGCTTTGAGACTCACTTCATTCGTGGAAATTCCATGTTCTCCGAGGTAAGGGACAAAGTGGTGGAAGCCTTGGATGGGCGCACTATCGACTTCCTGTTCATCGATGGCGGACATCGCTACAAAACGGTCAAAAGCGACTATGAGATGTACTGCCCACTGGTGGATGGCATCATAGGGTTCCACGACATGGCCCACGATGGTAAAACTTGCCGTGTCATTGACCTATGGCAAGAACTGCGCCCGTTGTATGTGCACAAAGAGTTCGTTCTCGAAACCAGCAAGCGTAAGACCATGGGCATCGGTATGATTTGGCATAAGGGGGAGTCTAAATGGGCACCACTCGAGGGATAGTATTCTTCATATATGGGGAGTCCCCTGTGTTTCTCATGACGGCATCAATATGGATGCTCCGTCGTGTTTACGATGGGCCGCTCCATGTGCTGTATTACGAGACGAACATGGAGCTTATCTCACGAGTGGCCGAGCTCCCAGGCGTCACGGTTAGCGAATACCAACCTGATCTGACATTGTTCGATCCCAAAAAGATGCGCATACGGCAAGCGGCATGGGTCATGAAGGCGCATGGCCATATGGGACAGTACCCGTATGACGTGAACCTTTATTATGATCTCGATCATATGTGGTACAAGCCTATAGACATGAGTATTTTCAACGAGGCTGAGGAGCACGGAGTAGTGAATCCCTGGGCCCATTACTCGAAGCCGAGTTTGAGAAGCCGGCTAATAACCTCCCAGCATGTTCCACCGATACCGGATTACAGAACAGCCAATGGGGGATGTGTATGCGCCGTCAACAATCACCCGACAATACGTGAGTGGTTGGAGCTTACTCAGAAGAATATAGCGTGCAAAAACTACTATCTCTACAACAACCCAGAGGAAACGGCATTGGGCATACTCATGGCCATGGGTAAGATCAAGGAGCTGGACAAGACGTGGAGTGCGCCGCCAGGCAAGGTAGACGATACAGTAATAGCAGGGCATCATTCTAAGGGACGCTACGTCCGGGACCCGTTATGGCGAGAGGAGGCAAAGAAAGCCTGGAAAGAGGACTTCTTGGGCATGGACTCCCAATTCGGCAACGAGTTCTGGTATAACCATATATGGAGGTGGGATGAAATTAGAGCTGGCAGTTAGTTGCCACCAGTTCCAGCATAGGTTCTGTTGGATGCTCTCGAGCCTTCTACAGCAACGCGGGGAGCAGCCAGAACTTATAGTGAACGCGGCCTATATAGAGAACACCGGAGATCCGACGACGGCGGACCTCCTGTATTTCTTCGAGTCCGAAGGCCTCACAGTAAAGCATACCCCTTACCCCGACAAGGAGGAGTTTCAGTATAGAGGGCTGGTGCGCAACAGGCAGCTTGCTGAGACGGAAGCGGACTGGATCTGGTTTGGCGATTGTGACATGGTCGTGCATCCGGATTATATCACGCAGCTTTATGATGCTCTTACCATAGACTATTTCGACGAGCAAAGAATGCTTCATTCCGGACGGTTCTCCACCGATAAGCCACCGGATGCCACCAACAGGCTGGTAGAGGGGTTCACATACCCTTGTGTAGTCCCGGATGCCTATGAGCTGTCAAACGGGCTGAAGAAGCACAAGAAGTCGAACAAGGGTGCAGGGTTCTGCCAGATCGCCAACGTGAAGGTTCTACGCGAAAAGCATGGGGGATTGTATGTAGATCCTAGTAGAAACCCGGACTTCAGCTGGAGTAAGTACTCACGCTGCAGAAGCGACGTTCAATTCAGAAGAAGATTGGGAAGGCAGGCAGTGGATCTTCCCAGGTTCATACACTTACAACATATAAGAGATAATGAAATAGGCCATCACACAGAGGTCCAGCGATGAACAACACCATAACACTCGATGGGTCCGTCATGGTGGCGGACAACTACAAAGTACATCAGTTTCACAAGGATCAAGACATCTTTAAGCTGCTGGAGGCCATAAAGGACGACGAAGGTTTCTCCGTGGTGGACAACACCGTTTACTTTACAGGGCAGAAGCATGCGGACAAAGGTCCAGTCTCTCCTCTGCAGTTGAAGCACTTCAAACCGCTAGGCTACCCGACCGTGCTTACACGATATGATCGGGCTTCCGTGGATCTAACCGACATATATAGAGGTTGTACTGGGTTCCTTGTCCTTTCCGGTCCCAGTACTCGGGAACTCAATATGTCGCTCCTCGAGAAGCCCGGTCTTTTGAAGATGTGCGTCAACAACAGCTCCAGGATCATCCGTCCCAACCTGTGGACCTGCGTCGACCCACCCGATCGCTTCCTGTACTCCGTGTGGTCTGATCCAACGATTATGAAGTTCGTACCGGATGCCTTCAGGAACAAGTCGCTATGGGATACCTACGAAGACATACCTGTATATGACCGTAAGGTGGGTGACTGCCCGAATGTCTTCTACTACCCCAGAAACACCAACTTCGTGCCGGGGTCCTTCCTTAACGAAGCCACCATCAACTGGGGACAGTCCAGCGGACACAGTTTCGTAGACCCTGAGACCGGCAAGAGGATCGTAGGCACCCGTTCGTGTATGCTGGTGGCCATGCGCATCTTGGCTATGCTGGGTGTGCGCACCGTATTCCTGGTGGGCGCCGACTTTAGTATGAGCCCGGAGCGGCCTTATGCTTTCGACCAGGGTAAGAGCACCGGTGGAGCGGCGTCCAACAATAACGCGTACAGGAAGCTCAACTCCTTCTTCAATGTCCTAAAACCCCACTTCAAGAGTATAGGTATGCAGGTATTTAACACCAACCCCAATTCGGGCCTACAGAGCTTCCCGCACATGCCCTTCGAGGAAGCCGTAGAGTTTGCCTTGAAGGATGTTGGCGATCCCGAGAAGGAAAAGACGGCCGGGATGTACGACAAACTCTCGGACAAGAAGAAACGAACCCATAAGAAAGGAAAGAAGCGTAACGAGATAAGGCAGGGCCTATGGGACCCGTTCCATAATATACTCATACCCCCGGAGGATCTTAAGGATGTAGAGAAGTATGCGGAGGAGGAACCAGAGACCGCCGTAGAGTCAGAGCCGGCGGAGACCCCGAAGGAGACGATACCTTCCAAGGCTGCCGCTCGTGCCGAGGTCATGCGCTACGATCATGTGCGGCTGCTGGAGGACAGGGAGTTCTGGATAAACATCTACCCTGATCTGAAGAGCGTCGCGGACGAGTGCGTGGCGCATATCGAGGAAGGGGCTGGCAGGAGACGCAGGCGTAGAGGCTGTACGTCGTGTGAGAAGAAGCGCCGTGCCAAACCATTCAGCAAGGCGGTGTATATTGCCATACAGGCAGACCCCGACAAGATCAAGAATCATCGGGAGTACAGGCCGTCAATAATGATAAAAGGAAACACAAGCTACAATAGGCTCGACGCAATCGTGGCCGGAGCCCCATTTGGAGATTGATATGGAAAACGCAAAGAAGATAGCAGACGAGGTAGCGGCAGGCAAAGCCAACATCAACATGGCCGTAATGCAGTTCATGAATAACCCGAAGGTGATGGAGTTCGTCAGGCAAAAGGACTTGCAGCAGTTCCTGGAGAGCATTGACGACGAGGACCCCTTCGAGGTCCGCGAGATGCCGGCCATACAGGGAGTCAAACAGTACTTGCTGCTGGACAAGAACACCAAACTCCCATTTGGTGAAGAGGGGCTGACGGCCCAGCAGGCCCAAGACCAGATCACCACAAACCTGGTACTCGAGCAGCTGCAGATATACGGCGACAAGTTCCCATGGACCCGCCCCATGATTGAAGAAGGGATGCAGAGGGCCAACAAATCCAGCTGCAAGTCGTGTGAACACAAGAGGCTAGTGCAGGAGGTGGCGATAGCCGTCAAGGAGAAGATAGACTCCTTTACGCCTGTTGCAGGCCAGACGCTCCCAGACGGTACCAGGGTAGAACGCCGTACAGGCGACAACGAGCTTGTAGACGAGTACAAGAAGAACAATCCCCGGGATGACGAACAGTGGGGAGCCAGAGAGCCGTGCCCAATGTGCACGCTGAAACATCTGGGGCAGGCCATAGTGCTGTTCAACGAGTCCTTGACCGGCTATCCGACGCATAGATGGATAGCGGTGGGGCATATGGCGGAAGCGGAAGCTGAAGCACCGAGTCAGGATATGGCCAACAGGATACGTGCGCAGCGTATCATAGCTATGGACGAGCCGGACTTCATACCCCACCTTACGGACTTGTTGGCGGAGCTCGACGCTATCGTCAGGGGATGACTTGGCCGGAGAAGCTGAGGGTGTCGTCCGAGGAGGACGTATCCAGGCGGTCCAGGTTGTTGATAAGGCTCTGTATATCCGCTTCTATGGTAGCTATGCTCTTATCCATGAGTGCCACGCTGCGGAACAGTATGTCCAGGCTTGTTTTACGGTAGAAGGGAGGAAGCTCTGCATCAGGATTGTCGACTGGGTACTCTTCCATGTCGGCAGCGCTGGCTACGTTGACGTACTCATCGGTATCCTCGGTATTCGGAGGATTGGGTGGCCGGCGCTGCCATACGAAGATCTCCGGGTCAATATCCTGGTAGGAGGATACCCACATCTGCAGGCGGTGACTCCCCTCTCCGGTAATTTCGGTCACGCGCTTCTCAACGGTAAGTAGTCTCTGGCTCATGGCTCGTAATCCTCGCTGTCGGCGTACTCGCCCAGTTTCTTTTTGATGTTCTCGAGCATGTCATCGATGTTTTGGCGCAGCTCGGTGCCGTTGCTCAAGGGGAGGACTTTCAGCTGCTTGAAAAGCCTCATGAGGTTAATGCCCATGAACTGGTTCATTTGCTCAGTCTCTTCCTCCTCCCTCTGCATGACCATCTTCCAGGCCACGGGATCGCGGAACTCGGATGCGGTAACCTCCTCCGCCATACGTTCGTCATATTCGGCGAATTGGAGGTTGCTTGGTGGGTTGTGGATTCCTTCGGCTTCGAGGAGCTGTCCCACGTAACGGGATATGTCATGGGTGAACCCCTGCGTGACGAATTCTTCACTTCCTTCCAGCAGTTTGGCTTCTGTGGTGCCCCATAGGACGTCATCCAGGGTACATACATTGAACTCGCTGGAGTTGACCGGCTTGAAGCTGAGCGCCTTGTTGATGGCACAGAAGGCACCGATGCTCTTGTGGTAGAGGTTGCTGCCGACGATGCTTATGGCGGCCTGCAGCTTGTCGTAGTTCAACGCGTCGAGGTTCGCGTCGAATTCGTCACGCACGGCCGTGGTGATCGTCTCAGGCTCCCACTCCAGGCATTCCAGGCCCCAGCTGTCCACTGCCATCAGCAGTAGGCAGGAGCCGTGTATGTCCGGCCGTGAGAATACCTCTGCAGGCTTGAGCATTACGCCTCCAGGAAGTTCAGAAGGGTAGGTACCTCGGAAGCGTGGAGTTTGGTCAACGCTTCGATCATCTGGTTGTCGTCTTCGTAGGACACCTCACCGGCGATCTTCTCGAAGTACTCGTCAACCCTGTCTCGCATGGAGAGTAGCTCCAGGCGGTTCAGGATGGTGCCGTCGTCGAGGACCACGGCTTCGTCCCGTACTGCGCTGGCGCGTTTCTCTGTGAAATGGAACAGCTCCTGCTCCGGAGGGTTGATGTCCCTGCCGTAGCGGACGTGCAGGCCATGGGTGCGATCTACGGCGTCGATTAGCCGAGCCACCTTATGCAGGACGTCGATGTTCATCAGGCCTTCCATTCCGGTGATTACCTTGGCGACCTTGGTCAGCTGTCCGAAGGCTTCCGGGTCCTTCTTGCGGACCAGGCACATACGCATGAAGACCGCGTTGCGCGCGGTGTCTGGCATACAGCTGCCATAGTTGGCCATCTTGCAGAGAGCCTCTTCGGTTTCAACCTCCAGGGGCTCTTTCACATCTGCAGGGGCCTCGAGCATCTGGCGTGCGAAGCTGCGGCAGGCATCATAGCTGTAGCTGGGGCGATTGGCGACGAACTGCTCTGCAGCCGACTTGTAGTGGCCCGTGATGTCGATGACCTGCTTGGTCTTGTCGTGGTCACCATCGATGGTGATGTGGTGGATGGTGGGCTGCCCGCTTTCCTCGCGGACCCTGATCGGCTCGTCGAGTCCCCAGAAGGCTGCCGCTTTCTTGATACGCTTACCGATGATCTCGGCGGCGTTCTTCTCCAGCTTGCTCTTGTCTCGCGAAAAATGTTCGCGACTGAGCCATGCGTTGCTTTTGGTGTTGACGGGGTAGAGCCTGTTCGCCGGGTCGGCGAAGTGGTCTACGGTTACGGAGCTGAAATCTTGCTCGTCAACGCTTTGCGCTTCCTTGACGAATCCTGGTACCTCCATCTCCCGCCAGATCTTGAGAAGTTTGGCATGAGCTGGATCGTTGAATGCATTGGACATCTTGTCGTTCCTCGATTAAATTAATAATAAGTCACTTATTATACTATATAGGTAGAGGTACTCCATGTCAACCGTAACGATACAGACCATGCTACGCTCACCTGAGCTCAAAGCCGACCGTGGGTTCAACAGCCTGTTCGCCGCCTACGCCACGGCGCAGCGTAAATCCTGCGGCAAATGCAAGCGGCGAAAAAGCGGCATGGCGGTGTGCGTTACGCTACTGAATACGCTTATACGGAGCAAACGTAAGCTTCTTGGTGAGGTATTCAGCATAGCGGACGGTGCCACGCTGAGTGTGTTTCACCAAGGTACCGCCTTCGGTTTCACGGTGAAATAAAGGCCCGGCGCAAGAGGCACGTGTGGGGAACTGAGGGTGTCTACAAACGCCGGGCCAATGGAGGTAAATTACTTGTTGACGCGCTCCAGGACGCGCTTGAACATCATGAACTCCTGGAGCTTGTCCAGTTCGGCCTTCCCCCGTTTGTCGTGGACGGCCTTCTCGAACATATGTATGCGGTCGAGCTGCGCCTGGCGAGACTTCTTGATGTCCTCGTAGGTGGCACCGTTGGACCGCATCATGTTCTCTTTGGCCTCCAGCACGGCCTCTATGGTGGCTTCCACGATGTCCCCTACCTGCTTGCGGTCAGATAGGTTGATCTTGTCGAGCATGAGCATCTGGTTGAGGGCCACTGCACGCTGTATGGCCTCCTGGACGGACAGCCGCTGCGTCTGCAGCACGGCGGCATGGATGCGGAAGTCCGTCTGCTTCGGGTCTACCTCGATGACAACCTCCGGTCCTTCTGCGTAGACATTCTTGATGCGGGTGAAGGACTGCTTGTCGTCTTCGAAGCGCCCACTCTGCTTGTCGACGTCGAATCCGGTGGCCTCGTCCTGGTTCACGACGTGGGTAGGCGCCTTTTCCTGCGGGGTGATCTTGAAGTTATCGACGTCGTACTCCTTACGCTCTCCGGAGGGTAGCTCCGTTACGTGTTCGGGTACTTCTCCATCGGCAACCTTTGCCGTGTGCCTCTCCAGTGCCTTCTCGGCGGCAGTTTTCACTTTGTCTGCCATTATCTCCTCCTTTGCATTTGGTTGTACTTGTGGTATATTATATAGTTAACAGCAACGAATCGAGCCATTATTAAAATCCGAGGTATAAGAATCATGAACGCCAGACTCAGAGATGCCATTCTCCTTCAGAAACAGGCTGCCGACGGTACCGCCGACATCGAGAACGAGACTCCGGAGAGCGTTGAGACAGCGCCTGCCGAAACTCCCACCGAAGGGGCCCCTCCCACCGACCTTCCAACGGAAGAAACGGAACCTGCCGACCAGACCAAGTTCATCACGGACGAGATCGAACAGATGCTCTGCCAGCAGATCGGGAACGAGATGTTCGCCTTCTACGAGTACACCGCCGCCGCTGCATGGTTCCGCGGCCAGGGTTTCGATGGCTTCGCTGCCTGGGCCTGTAAGCAGGCAGGGGACGAGAAGTGCCACATGCAGAAGATCCTCGACTTCCTCGTGGAGCTCGGCTGCACTCCAGACCTCCCGCAAATCAGTGGGGTAGCTGCCCGGTTCGGTAGCATACAGGAGGCCGCACAAGGCATCTTCGACCGTGAGAAGGCCGTCACCAAGAACTGGCGCATCATCGCCAAGGCCGCCATGGGTGAGGCCGACGCGGGAACCCTGGACCTTGCTCAATGGTTTGTGCGTGAGCAGATGGAGGAGGAAGACGTCGTTAAGGCGATCCTTAGCCGCCTGCAAGCGGCTGGCGACGGAGCTGGTCTCCTGGTCCTCGACCATATGCTCCTCGAAGAGTACGCTGGTTGATTCAAAGAACATTGAGCCAGCTTCGTTATTTAGGTTGATTGCTGTAGTCATGGTCAGGGAATAGCTCTATTTCTGGCTCTATGTTGTCCAGTTTTACGTTCTTTATGGGCTGGAAGCCACCACAGTGGAACAGCCCTTTTTCATCCCTGCATCTCCTGCTGCAGTACCAAGTGTCCGGAAAGCTCTCGCCCAGGGTGCAGTTAGATTTCGCCGGACAGAATGATCTGCTCAAATAGGAGTTCTTGGAAGAATCCGCTGTCATCGAAATCATCCTCCTTTACTTCTTCTTCTTCCTGTTCTGCTATTAGTATCTCAGGCAGTCCATCGACGAGCGGGAACTCGTCAAAGCAGTCTGCACCCGAGTATAGCGGGTCCTTGGTACTGAAGTAGTCATGTAGCTGTAGCT
>Ga0316191_10004006_pt1 | contig 10943 bp, 10 predicted proteins | sample Eddworburr2cm_MG_FD_204928 | JGI IMG/M metagenome (GOLD analysis project Ga0316191, IMG submission 204928) | Coastal sediment microbial communities from Maine, United States - Eddy worm burrow 2 cm | ecosystem: Environmental > Aquatic > Marine > Coastal > Sediment | place: USA: Maine... | reverse complement strand
ATCGCCGGCGCCCGAATTTTCATGGGCGGCGATGGCCAGAGACAGTGCCAGGCGGGGGAAACGCTTAAGCCGACGAATCCGGGCGGCAGAAAGATGGGCAGATATTTCCTCTATATCAAGAATGCCGGCACACACTTTTCCCTTTGCAATCGCTCCCATGGTCCGGTCTGTTCTTCCGGTACCGGTAACACAGGCGCTTCCCAGGATTGCCATTGGCCGGGTGTCGGCCGGCGTTCGGCCAGGATTGGGTTTTCCGCAGGCACCCAGGACAATGGCCGCATTGTTGCCGCCAAAGCCGAAAGAATTTGAAAGAACAGTTTCAATTGGCCTTTGAAATGGCTGCATCACGGGATCCAATTTTAAATCCGGATCCGGGCGGCGGCATCCGACATTTGCCGGAACCACGCTGCTGGAAATGCTGATGGCCGAGATCACGGCTTCGATGGCACCGGCGGCAGCCAGGGAATGTCCACAAGCGCCCTTGACCGATGACAGCAGTGGTTTTTTCCCCCTAAAAAGGGTGTCGATGGCCCTGGCCTCGGAAATGTCGTTATCACGGGTGCCGGTGCCGTGCAGATTAATATAATCGATATCGGCTATCGAAATTCCGGCATCCATGATAGCAGCCTGCATGGCCGCCAGAGCACCTTTGCCCTGGGGGTGCGGTGTTGCGGGATGATAGGCGTCACAGGACAATCCGGCACCGAGGACTTCGGCAACGGTATGGTCCGGTTCGTCGGCCACCAGCAGTAACATGGCCGCACCTTCACCCACCGACATGCCCCGGCGGTTTGAGTCCAAAGGACGTGCGCCTTCAGGATCGATGAGTTGCAAGGCGTTAAAACCGTAATATGTCAACCGGCATAATGAATCAGCCCCACCGGCCAGTACGCGCTTGACGCTGCCGGCCCGCAGCATTTCCAGTGCAATTTTCAGAGCGGCGGCTCCGGAGGAACAGGCGGTCGAAACCGTCAAGGCCGGACCTGTGCAGCGGTATCGGCGGGCAATATCCTCGGATACCGATCCGGTGGCATGCAGGCAAAACAATTTAGGATCCCGGGCATTTTTTTTCAGGAGATTCTCTGTGGTCAGCATACCGCCGGTGGTGACTCCCATCACCACTGCGTCCGGCGCTTCTTTGGCGTCGGCCATGGCCTGCTCGGCGGCCAGGCGGGCCAATTGATGAGTGCGAGGAAGATCCTCATTCTCTATCAGATCGGCAGCTTCTGCCACCGGAAACGATTGATCGGAAGCTGTCGGAAAGAGGGTTAACGGTCCAATGCCTGTCAGGCTGTTTTGAATGGCATCCCTGGTATCGGAGACGCCGTTTCCGAGGGAGGTGATAATTCCCATTCCGGAAATGTAAACCCTTACCTCCGTCAATTGGACAACTCCGTCGAATGCACATGGATGTATTCGGCCAGGGTGCTTAAGGTCGCAAAGACCTTCACCCCAAGTTCGCGGTTGTCGATTTTAACGCCGTAATCCTTTTCGATCATGATGACCATTTCCAGCACATCGATGGAATCAATCCCAAGATTGCCGCCCACCAGCCGGTCATCTGCTCCGATATCTTCAGGCTGCACATCGATCAGATTCAATACGTCAATAATTTTAACCTGGAGTTCCTTTAACAATTTTTCCATTCAGCCTACCACATCGGATCGTCCCAAAGATATACTTGTACTGTTTACCTGGGTGTTCAAGGTCTTAGCCATGTTTCTTTACAGTGCCAATTTATTATAGTACTATCACATCCAGCTGAAATTGAGAAAACAAAATTTTTTTGATACCGTTCGATAAATGATTAGCGTATTTGCAGAACTATTAACTAGACAGTCCGGGCATGGCCTAAACTTGGGTCAATTAATCTCTCACAGAGCCCACAGAGCACGCAGAGAAAAATCTAAAAACTCTGTGATCTCTGCGGGCTCTGCGAGAGGAAGCGTAATTATGTAAAATGGAGCCAAATCCCAATGTCCGAAATTAGAGCCAACCCCGACGATTTACAAGCAAAAATATGAATCCCGGCGACATCACAATCGAAGATCTCTTGCCCCATAGGGGTCGAATGTTGCTCATAGACGAAATCATTGAAGTGGATGATGAAAAGGCTGTTACCGGTGCCACGGTTACCGACCAATGGCCTTTTTTTGGCTCAAACGGCGTGAATCCACTCGTTCTGATCGAACTGGTGGCTCAGACAGCGGGCGTCACCAACGGCTGGGTCCGAATCAAACAACGCGGCAAAGATTCCGAAAAAAATGGCTGGCTGGTCGGCATCAAGCAATCCCGCTTTTTTGTTAAGGCGATTTCATTGAATCAGCGAATCATCACGCGTGCCGAAAATCAATATGCCTATGAAAGTTACCGGCATATTGCGGGTATCGCCAGAATCGGCTCGGAGATCGTCGGCGAAGTTACCCTGCAGCTTATTCAAACCCAACCCGGACAAGCCGGGATTGAATATTGACGATTGAAGAATGAAGATTTTTGGTATCGCTTCGCTCTGTCTTTTCTATTTAAATCGACAGAATTGCTTAAAAATTCAATCTGGCTATGCCATAAATAATGTTCAAATATGATGTGATTTCAATAGACTATGTGCTAAGCTGAGCGTTCCAAATATTTAAAGGAGATGATTAATTATTATTTTCAATGTATCTTGAAGTCTTACTTTGGTTGTTAGCTATTATTCTGGTGGTGGCAGGAATGGCGGGATTGCTTTTTCCGATCCTCCCCGGTGCGCCGATATTGTTTACAGGGCTTTTGGTAGCGTCCTGGGCTGAAGGCTTTGAGTATGTGGGCACCGGCACACTGATTGTGCTGGGCATCATGGCGTTGCTTATGTACGTAATTGATTTTTTAGCCGGCGCTTTCGGCGCGAAACGATTCGGCGCTTCGAACCGGGCCATCATCGGGGCTACCCTCGGTGCGATCGTCGGTATTTTTTTTGGAATTCCCGGTATTCTGTTGGGCCCTTTTATTGGTGCCGTTTTAGGAGAGCTCACGGCCCAATCCGATTTGAGGACCGCCGGGAGGGCCGGTATCGGCGCTACGGTGGGTCTGGCCCTGGGAATTGCGGCCAAACTTACTTTGGCCTTTGCGATGGTGGGAATATTTGTGGTTGTGAGATTCCTTTAGGTTTTTGACTATGTGGGAGCGGCTTTCCAGCCGCGAATGGTTTTTCGAAGGTCGGGCTATCGCGGCTGGAAAGCCGCTCCCACAATTCAGGATACTTTTTTGGATATAAATCGATGAAAAAACTTGCTGATTTTAGCAAAATCAATGGGTTCTGGGGTTGACCCCAAGCAAGGAGATACAGATGATGGATAAAGCACATTGCGAAAGGCTTGCGATTGTGACCGGAGCCAGCAAAGGTATCGGACGGGCCATCTGTGTTGAACTGGCAAAATGCGGCTATCATATAATCGTCAATTACAAATCGGATGACGCGGGTGCGTCCCAAACCCTAGACATGGTTAAAAAGGAAGGCTCCGACGGCCGGATCATGCAATTTGATGTCGCCAATTATGATGCAACGCAAAATGCGATGGATGACATTAAAAAAAATTATGCGACTATCGATGTTCTGATCAACAACGCCGGAATTACTGCCGATGGTCTGTTTATTATGATGCCCCGTAGAGATTGGCAGGCGGTGATCGACATCAGTCTGAGCGGCTTTTATAACCTTACCAAACCCGTACTTGAAAAAATGATTCGACAGAGACGGGGTGCGGTTGTTTCCATAGCCTCGATCGCCGGTCTTCTGGGAAATAGAGGCCAGGCCAACTATTCGGCGGCCAAAGCCGGACTGATCGGGGCCAGCCGATCCGTCGCCTCCGAGGTCGCCAGGCTGGGAATTCGTGTCAATGTGGTCGCTCCGGGACTCATCGAAACCGACATGATCAAGGATGCTCCCGTGGAAAATATCAAAACCCTGATTCCGATGGCACGGATCGGGCAACCCCAGGAAGTTGCCCGGGTGGTTCGATTCCTTTGCTCTGAGGATGCTTCCTATATTACCGGCCAGGTGATCTCCGTAAACGGCGGGATGTTCTAGAATGAATATTGTCGATTGAATATTGAAGATCATAAATTTCATTATGCAAAAAGTAAAATTTTCAAATCCCTTGCCCGGGACCGCCTTGCTGATAACCGCTTTGCTCTGTCTTGGTTGGGCCGACACCTGGGAGGGCATCCAAAGTGCTGCTTCAACCATCACATCCGTCAGGGCCGAATTTGTGCAGGAAAAGCACATGAAAATTCTTGCCAAACCGCTTGTTTCCAGGGGAATTTTTTATTTCCAGGCTCCCAATTCGCTGCGCTGGGAATATCAATCCCCGGTTCAAAGTATTCTGCTGATGCATGACGGCAGAACAAAGCGTTACCTCAAGAGAAACGGGGTCATTATCGAAGATGCCGGCGCACATCTGCAGTCCATGCAGTTGGTTTTACAGGACATCGCCCAGTGGATGAATGGTCGATTTGAAGAAAATCCGGCTTTTAGCGCCATCCTGGAACCCGGCCGCAAAATCGTGTTACGGCCTAAGGAGAAAAGCCTTGCCACCATAATCCAACGTATCGAACTCGTTCTTTCCGACCGGCCCGGAATTATAGAAGCGGTGATGATCTACGAAGGCGAGCATTCGTACACCCGATTTGAGTTTAAAAACGCTATTCTCAACGAGCCTCTGCAGGATTCCCTTTTCCGGAAAATTTCATGAGATATTTATGTCTAGTGTTGTCTATCGGAGTTGTCCTCATTTCATGCAGTGCGCTGCCGACCTTGCAACCCGTTGATCGTGCGGACCGGACGGAATTACCGCACACATGCCAGCAGCTGTTTCCCAGCGGTAAATGGCAGTTTGTACATTCGATTGAAGCCGTGATGCCGGGTGGTCAGAGGGGTTTGGTCATGGGGGTGACCGTCGTATCTTTGCGGGAGAATAGCGCTCATTGCGTTCTCATGACAATCGAAGGGCTGGTGGTTTTTGATGTCCGCTATGATAAACAGATTGTCGTCAACCGGGCGGTGGCACCATTTGACAATGAGGGTTTTGCCGCCGGCCTTATCAGCGATATCCGGCTGATATTTTTTATGCCGGAAGGACCCCTGATGGAAACCGGCAATGATCCGAACGGGGCATCCGTTTGTCGTTATCAAAATCCGGATGGAGGAATCGTTGACCTCCTGATCGATGCCGATCGCACCCGGCACATCAGACAATACAATGCACAACAGCGGTTAAGCCGGACAGTCGATGCTTCTTTCACCAAACCGGAATCTGACGGCGACGGGCCTGATTTTCCCGATCGACTGGTATTAAGGGCGCATGATGCTGCCGGCTATGTCTTGATCATGGATCTGGTGGAAGCTGTCCCGTTGACAAAGTAATACTGAACCGGCGGGTTTAGTTCATGGGTATTGTGACCGTTGTTATTATTTCGTATCACTGGAATTCGAAGAGTAGGTGTCAGCGCCGCCGCTGGACAAAAAACGGCCAGGCTAATCGAAAAAGAAACTCTGTGAATTCGTAGGGCGGGCTACCGTGCCCGCCGGCTTCGGATCATCGCGTACCCGGGAATATGGTCGGCACGGTGGCCGACGCTACTTAATTTTATTGATGAGATCGACATTGAATTTCATGTAGTATCACCCGAGAAGAAGAGGAATGGATTCTTATCTTAAAAAACAATTGGACAGGATCAACAGGATCTTCAGGATTCAGCGGCTTACAGCCATAGGGACTCTCGCCGCAGGCGAAAAAAATCCCGTCAATCCTGTAAATCCTGTCTAACAAAAATAAAAATCGAATCCATACCACCTAAAAAGTTGTTTATGAAATTAAAGCTGATATATCCCAAATGGCCCAAATTGGCCCGCCAAACCGAATTTCATCTGCCGCCCCATGGGCCGGTTGTTTTTGCGGCAGCACTGCCGGAAGATGTTGAGGTGACATTTATCGATGAAAATCTGGAGGCGATCGATTTTGATGATCCGGTCGATTTGGTTGCCATATCCATGATGCTGACCGTGCAGGTCGAACGCGGCTGGGAAATTGCCGACAGTTATCGCCGCAAAGGCGTCAAAGTGATCTTCGGCGGTATATCCACCATGCTCCATGCTGAAGAAACAATGAGCCATGCGGACGCTGTTTTTATCGGAGAAGCCGAGGGAAAAATGGAGCAGGTCCTGGCGGACTTTAAAGCCGGGCGGCTTAAAAAAATTTATAACTGCCTGGAGGACCGGCCAGCGATTGACACCATCGGCAACGCGCGAAGGGATATTCTGAAAAAAGACCTCTATAACTACAGAGGCATCCAAATGGTGGACCTGGTGCATGCCTCGCGGGGCTGCCGTTTCCACTGTTATCCGTGCGCCGTGGCTTATCTGGGCGGGAAACAATTCAGACCGCGGCCCATCGAGCAAGCTATTGAAGAAATGGCCGGCATCGACAACAATCGCTTGTTTATCGTGGACAATTCCCTGGCCCAGGATACCCAATGGGAAATGGAGTTGTTTCGCGCCATGATCCCCTTGAAGAAAAAATGGTGCAGTCATCCCATCGAGGACAAACCGGAGGTGCTCGATCTGGCGGCCCGGGCCGGCGCGTGGTATGTGTACCAGGCTGTTTTTGACACCTCTGATTACATCCGCGACCGCATTAAACGTTACCATGATCACGGCATCGGGGTGGAAGGCACCATCCTTCTGGGGCTGGACCATCACACGGAAGACTATATCAAAGGTCTGATCGATTTCCTGCTTGAAATCAAACTGGATATGGCCGAATTTACCGTGTTGACACCGTTTCCGCACACCCAAGCCTATGATGAGCTTAAAGCGCAGGATAGGATTTTTTCTTATGACTGGAATGATTATTCCGCCGACAAGGTCGTTTACTATCCGAAGCACATGTCCCCGGATAAACTGCAGCAGCTGTTTTATGACGCTTGGGATACATTTTATCAAGATGAGTCCCAGGAAATAAAGATGTTCAAGCTGTTCCAGCAGGTGATTCAAAAGGAAATGGCGGACGATACCTTCCGACCGCGCAATCGCGCCCTGGCATCGCGCGCCTTTGGGAAAGAGGCCTGATGACCTGCCGGCCTATGCTTTGGGACTTCGCCCCAAAAGTGCTAAGCTATTTTTACGCTGAGGGACCGTGGAAGGTTTATGGAAAATATTAGAATGAAGGGTTTTGGGATCATGATTTAATGGATTCCAGAAATTCCAAAGCATCTTTCTGACTCCAACCACCATGAATAATCAGCGCTGTGGGCCTGGCAGTTTCTCTGGTGATACTATTAAACCCCTTCAAGATCCTCAAAGACATTCACGGCTTTTTGCCGTTTTTTGACCCGCTGGTAGCGCCCTTCCCAACCGTACTTTTTGAGGGACCGGCCGATGAAGAACTTCGCCAGGGGCCTGAAGGCGTGGAGCCAGATTGACGTCCACAACTTGCCCTGATTTTTGACACGCTCCGATGGTTCCCACCAACCCAGAACCTTCTGGCGGTGATACCAGAACAGGTATTGCAATCGATCGGAGTCTAAATGCTTGGTTTTTACGTTGGCCCACATACCGTTATACCATCTGTAATCATCCAGGTTTGTTACCAGTCCCTGGTCCAGCAAGTCCTGACGCATTCCGGTTTTGGGATAGGGGGTGAGGATCTGACAGTAGGCGGTATCCGCTCCAATGGATTTCATAAACTGATAGTTTTCAATGATGTCCTCTTCATCGTCATCCGGAAATCCAAAAATCAATCCGCCGACCACCATGATGCCGTATTTGTGGCACAACTCAATGGCTTTGCGGGAGGCGTCCACGATATTGCCTTTGCCGGCAGTGGCTAGGTTCTTTTTGGAGGCATTTTCAATCCCTAAAAAAACGCATTGAATGCCGGCCTGGGACATTTTACGCACCATTTCTTCGTTTCGGGACATGGATATGCAATCGGCCTGAACAACCATGTGCAGATTTTTATATTGGCGGGCGATGACGGCGTCGCAGATTTCGATCACCCTTTCGGGATCCAGCACCAAATTGTCATCGGAGACAAAGGCCCAATGGGTTTTACGGTTATAATAGATGTCATCCAGATCGGCCATGACGCGCTCGATGGGAAATGTTCGGAATGTCCGTCCGTACATGTGCCGCATGCTGCAATAATTACAGGTGCGGGTGCAACCGCGGGATGTCTCCATGACCTCCACTTTGGCATTCATGATGTGGTATCCCCAGGTTAGTCGCCGTTTATCCCGAATCGGAAGCTTGAGACCGGATAAATCCAGCAATTCTCCCTGGGGGTTGTGAACGAAGTGCTGATTGGCTTTGTAAGAAAGCGAGGCTATGTCTTCCAGCCGGTCTTTTCCCTGCAGGGCATTGACCAGCCGACGGCAGGCTTCCTCGCCCTCGCCGCGGATCATAAAATCGATCGATGCGGCCTCGGGAGATGCGGCGATCTCCTCATGCATCAGGGTGGCATGATATCCGCCAATAACAATTTTTACCTCCGGCAGGACCTGCTTAATCAACCGGATCAGTTTTATACAGGTTTGGTATTGCCATGCCATGGATGATAGACCGACCAGGTCCGGTCGAATTTTTTGCAGGGTCCTGGTTATATATTTTCGCAACTGTCTCCGTTTGCGGATCAAATCGACGATAAAGACCTCGTGTCCTTCATCGATATTGGCACCAATGCTGGCGATCCCGCAATTGGGCATGTGAAAGGCACTCTCGTGCATGATTACGGGGGCCACATCCGGCATCGACATTAAAATAATTTTCATATTTCCTCGTTTGTTTATCAATTTGGGGTTCAACATCCCCAACTCATGGGAGGCAGACAATCAGGAGATCTGTTTGGCTTCCGGCACTTCCAGGATCGAACGCACCTGGGACATCAATTGTGAAATTGAAAAGGTTTCGCTTTGGTAGTCCGGCTCTATACTCGCCAGCGGTTCGACGGTAATGGTGTTGGCTGAACAGGTATTGAATAAAAATTTTCCGGGTCGAAATAATTTATTGGTATTGCGGATAAATAACACCTTGATAGGTTTTCGGCAACGGCGGGCAATTTTAAAAGCACCTTTATTGAGCCGCCCGATGCGGCCGTCCCGGCTGCGGGTGCCTTCGGGGAATATAAAAAGATTACCGCCCGAGGCCAGATAAGCGTCCATTTTCTCAATCCGTTGAATCATCAAATCCGCTAATTTCCCGTCGGATGTCGACGGAATATATCCGGAAGCTTCAATCACCTGGCGGAAAACAGGCACATTGAAAAAGGTGTTTTTGACAATGGTTTTATGTTTTTCAAATAGCGAAATCAATAGAATCGGATCCAGATAGGAAATATGGTTGCAGACAATTACCGATGATCGGATCTTGCGGACGTCTTCATGGATGCGCCAGCGTGTCCGGGGAATGAGGATGCGGGCCAGCCCGAAGAAACCCCGATAAAATTTATGGTTCAGGCTTTGAAAGGACTGCTCGCGATCCCCGGCAAACAGATAGGCAGCCAGATAAAAGGGTGCAAACAAAAAAATAAACCCCAGGGTATAATATCCCCAGAGCAACAGGGTGATGATCAGATCGATTGTAGATTTCAGATATTTGTGTAATTGAGGGTTCAAGGGTTCTGCGTTCACCGTTCAAGGTTATATCAAGATAGGTTCAGAGGTTCCCCCCTTCGACTTTCAGACTTCGCAGGGCAGGTTGGGTTCAACGTTCAAGGCTATACAGGGTCATCGAACTTCCAACCCTGAACCTCTGAACCCAGAACCTTTAAACCTATACTTTTTTTATAATCAGGCAGGTATTGACCCCGCCAAAGGCAAAATTTTGAATGGCGGCAATGCGAATATCCGACTCGCGGAGCTCGACCGCGTGCCGGATCATGGCACACCGTTCATCAACCGTGTCGAGATTCAAGGTCGGTGCAATAAACCCCTCCTGCATCATATAAATGGTAAGAATTGTTTCAATGGCACCGCAGGATCCCATGGTGTGGCCCATATAACTTTTCAGCCCCGTCACCACCGGTGAATCTCCGTATGCCCTGTGAATTGCCTGGGCTTCGATGACATCGCCCATTTTGGTCGCCGTGGCATGGGCACTGACCAACTGCACCGCATCGGGGCCGATTGCAGCATCTCTGAGTCCGAGCCGAATGGTTTCTGTGATGCCGTCCAAATTCGGCAAAATTAAATCGCCACCGTTGTTATTGCACCCAAACCCGATGACCTCGGCTAAGATGTTGGCTCCCCGTTTTTTGGCAAATTCATATTCTTCCAGCAATACCGCCCCGGCCCCTTCGCCCACCACCAGGCCATCGCGGCGCTTTTCAAAAGGGCGCGGTGTCAGATGGGGGGTGTCATTAAATTCGGTTGAACATGCCAGCAGGTTATCGAAGACCGCCACTGTTGTCGTATCATACTCGTCGGCCCCACCGCAGAGCATGGCATCCTGTATGCCGTATTTGACCATTTCGAATCCGAAACCAATGGACTGGCTGCTGGTGGTACAGGCAGTGGACGAAGATATGACCCGGCCGGTAATGCCGAACATCTTGGTAATATTGACTGCCGTGGTATGGACCATGGATTTCAAATAATCCACCGCTCCGATGGAGGATAATTTGGAGCGGGATTCACTGAAGAAGGATTTGTATATTTGCCTTTGAACGGTGGGACTCCCATGAGTCGACCCGAAGGCGACGCCCAGTCGGCCGGAGGTAATAAAGTCGTTATCCAGTCCGGATGCTTCCAGAACCTCCTTGGCTACCTGACAGGCATAATAGGCGACCGGGCCCATGGTTTTGCGATACTGGCGCTTGAAATTATATTCGACCGGGTAGTCCACTGTTCCAAAAACACCGGACTCGATAAGATCGGATAGCAGACCATCGGTCCGCAATTTTTTAACCCCG
>Ga0316191_10004005_pt1 | contig 10943 bp, 8 predicted proteins | sample Eddworburr2cm_MG_FD_204928 | JGI IMG/M metagenome (GOLD analysis project Ga0316191, IMG submission 204928) | Coastal sediment microbial communities from Maine, United States - Eddy worm burrow 2 cm | ecosystem: Environmental > Aquatic > Marine > Coastal > Sediment | place: USA: Maine | collected... | reverse complement strand
TGCGCACTGTTCCTGCGGCACTTCCGCGAACTGGTATTGTCAGGACATGTATACGTTGCGATGCCGCCGCTGTATCGGGTCGATGTCGGTAAACAGGTGTTCTATGCGCTCGACGATAGCGAGCGCAAAGGCATACTCGATCGTATCGAGGCGGAAAAGCTGCGCGGTAAAGTAACCGTCACGCGTTTTAAAGGTCTTGGCGAGATGAACCCCGCGCAGTTGCGCGAGACGACCATGAATCGCGACACACGACGGCTCGTGCAGCTGACCATTAGCGGTGCCGATAAGACCGACCAGCTTATGGATATGTTGCTCGCGAAAAAACGCGCAAAAGACCGTCGCAAATGGCTTGAAACCAAAGGCAATCTTGCCGACCTATAAGGTAAAGGGTTCTTTTCTATGCAGAATAGTCTGAATCTCGAGGGTGTCGAGCGGCAACCGCTAAAGGAATACACCGAGAAGGCGTACCTCGACTACTCGATGTACGTGATCCTGGACCGGGCGTTGCCCCAAATCGGCGATGGCCTGAAGCCTGTGCAAAGACGCATTATTTATGCGATGAGCGAGCTTGGTTTGTCTGCCGGGCAAAAGCCAAAAAAATCAGCACGCACGGTCGGCGACGTTATCGGCAAGTTCCATCCGCACGGCGATTCGGCCTGCTACGAAGCGATGGTTTTGATGGCGCAGGATTTTTCGTACCGCTATACGGTTATCGATGGGCAGGGCAACTGGGGGTCAACTGACGACCCCAAGTCTTTCGCAGCAATGCGATACACAGAATCGCGGCTCACGCCGTATGCGAAGAGCCTGTTACAGGAACTTGCGCACGGTACTGTTGACTGGGTACCGAATTTCGACGGCACGATGGACGAGCCTGTCGTATTGCCCGCACGCTTGCCGAACCTGTTGTTGAACGGCACAACCGGCATTGCCGTGGGTCTGTCCACAGATGTGCCACCGCATAACCTGAAAGAGGTAGCGAGTGCACTTATCCATTTAATCGACAACCCGAAGGCCAATGTCGCGGCACTGATGAAACACATCAAAGGCCCGGATTACCCGACCGGTGGTGAGCTCGTTTCACCGCGTGATGACATCAAAGAGATTTATGAAACCGGCGGCGGCACGTTGCGCTTGCGAGCGGCGTACAAAATCGAGAATGGCGATATTGTGATTACATCGCTGCCGCACCAGATATCCGGTGGCAAGGTGCTCGAGCAAATCGCTATGCAGATGCGCGCCAAGAAATTGCCGCAAGTTGAAGACCTGCGTGACGAATCTGATCATGAAGACCCGACGCGTCTTGTCATTAGCCCCAAATCAAATCGCGTCAACAAAGAAGAGTTGATGTCGCATCTGTTTTCGACGACATCACTCGAACGCACCTGCCGCGTCAATATGAACATCATTGGGCTGGATGGCCGGCCGCAGGCGTTCAACCTGGTCAGGCTGCTGACTGAATGGCTGAAATTCAGGAAAGAAACAGTCAGGCGTCGTCTGAGTCATCGTTTACAAATTGTCACCGATCGCCTGCACATCCTCGACGGCCTGTTGGTTGCCTATCTCAGCATTGACGCGGTTATCAAGATCATCCGGGAAGAGGACGAGCCCAAGCCCGTGCTGATGAAGCGCTTCAAGCTGACCGACATCCAGGCCGAGGCTATTCTAAACCTCAGGTTACGCAATCTCGCCAAACTCGAAGAGATGAAGATTCGCGGCGAGCAGGATGAGTTGAACGAAGAGCGTGAGTTGCTCGAGAAAACGCTTAACAGTGCCGCACGACTGAAGACGCTCATCAAGAAGGAGATTCTCGAGGACGCGGAGGCTTATGGCGACGATCGACGTACCGAGATTGTTGAACGTCAAGCCGCCCAGGCTCTCGACGAAACTCAACTTGTTTCGAGCGAACCGGTGACGGTCGTTTTATCGAAGCGCGGATTCGCGCGCGCGGCAAAAGGCCATGATGTCGATGCTCTGGCGCTTAGCTATAAATCCGGCGATGGCTACCTCGCTGCAGTACAAGGTCGCAGCAATCAGCTGGCAATGTTTATTGACAGTACTGGTCGCGTTTACAGCGTCGCTGCACACACATTGCCATCTGCGCGCGGGCAGGGCGAGCCCTTGTCGAGTCGTTTCAAGCCGCCCGATGGCGCTGAGTTTTGTGGCGCCATAATCGGTGACAATGATCAGAAATACCTGCTCGCAAGTGATGCGGGCTATGGCTTTATTGTGAAGCTTGAGGATCTGGTCACGCGCAACAAGGCCGGTAAGGCAATATTGCGTGTCCCGGCAGGTGGCAGGGCAGTTGTGCCTGCACCGGTGCCGGCAGATAGCGAGTGCCTGATTGCAGCGGTGAGTTCAATCGGTCGATTGTTAATGTTTGAGATGGACGAGTTGCCGGAACTTGCCAAAGGCAAAGGCAACAAGTTAATCAATATTCCAACAAAAAAATATCAGAGTGGCGAAGAGAAACTCATCGCAGCTGCAGTCGTTCCCGAGGATGGCAATTTGCAGGTGTACAGCGGCAGCCGGATCATGACGATCAAGTGGAACGACACAGATCAGTACTATGGAGAACGCGCGCTACGGGGCAGTTTGTTACCGCGTGGCTGGCGTAGTGTTGATCGCCTGGTCGGTCTCGCCAGGTAGCAGCGGTCCATGCAGGAGCAGCCCATGTAGGAGCGGCCCATGGCCGCGATTTTTCTCCTAGTCGCGGCCATGGCACCCACAGGGCATAAAGCCGCTCCTACTAGCCGGCTTTGGTGTCTACCTTACCTGACTCGATTTCCATCTCGACCGTTTTCTCATTATCGCCTCGCGGCATTTCAACGGTGTTGTCAGTGGCGTCCATACTGACCGTCGGGTTGATGCCCGTATCGTCCAGATCGCTGATGTCATCGTTTTGCGCAGGTAACTGAGCCGTAACATCAAGCTCTGTGACGGTTGCCAGCGGCATTTCCGCAGTTGCGTCGCCACGATCTTCGTCCAGATTTGCAGAAAGATCGGCGGAAGCCTTGGCGATTTCAAGGTTGAGCGCCTGGGTCGCCGTCATCTCATCCTCGTAGTCCTGCTCGAGAATCTTGTAGTCGACTTCCTGACTAACCGTGTATTCATTGGTGATCAGGGTGTCGTCGTCCATATCCATCTGAATCGCTTCGAGATCGCGTTCCGTGATGTCGTCCGGATGCGGCATCTTGGTCGCGTCCATAATTACCGACATGTCGTAGTCATCGTCTTCCGGCAAAACCTCTTTCTCGAGGATTGAGTCCGTATCGATACGAACCGGAGGAATGATATCCGTTTGGTTTGCCGTATTATTGCTGGACATTTCTTCAGGCAGATCGAAATCGATGGCTGTCGTTGCAGCAAATGCGAAGTCCTGCGCAATATCGACGTCCGTACCTTCCTGCAAACCGGTGCCGACGATCAGGTCGGCATCCAGCTCAAACTCCCCGGGGAGCGGGGCCTCGTCGGGGAATGCGAAATCCGGTTCTGCAATTGTCTCAACTCTTTCCGTATCGCCATCGGATTGACGTCTGCGCGGTGCCACGGCGGCTGCGCTAATCGGCGTCGAACCAAAGCGGTTGCCGAATCGACCGAATAACAAGAGACCTGCAATTAGCGCAATACCGCCACCAACGAACCACAGCAACCAGTTTACTGTTGAGGGTTCAGCTGTCGCGGAAGTTTGCAGGACCGCGACGGGGACATTCGGTGATGTTGATGATACTTCGGGGGCATCGAGCAAGGTCTCAGGAATAATAGTAGTGCTGGCATCCACGGAGCCAGCGGATGTCACGAACGGATTGTCGCTATCCACAATGACATCGCCCGGCTGCAAATCAGCCATGGGTGCGTCAGATATAGCGCTGGCCGCCGGTTCGTAGGCAGTGCTGTCCGCTGCCGGATCGACGTCTTCAATGACCGCCGGTGTAGCCGCTGGAGTTACCGCAGTGACACTTGCAGCATCGGCCGCGGCAAAGTCCGGAAGATTCAGCCAGCTGCCGGCTTTGAGTCTGTTCGGGTCACCGTCGACAAAAGCACCTGGATTGGCATCAAGAATCGCGTTGACGGTGGACCAAACGCCGAGCGGACGATTCTCGATACGCTGCGCGATCTCAGACAGTGAATCACCGGGTTGTACCTGGTAACGAGTAGTGTCCTTGATCGGATCAGTATTAGCGGGGCTGCGGCGAGCAACGCTCGGCGCTGGTGCAGCAACCGGTGCTGATATGACCGGACGGGATGCAATTGGCGTGGCCGCAACGGCTGTTGCCATAGCCGTATCGGCGCGCCCGGCCGGGTCAACCATTAACATGTATTCCCGGCTCAGGTTTGGTGTGTACGGGCAACGCACGTTGAGTCGCAGTGTCATGAGCGGTTCGCGTACAAGCGAGCTGCCAGTAATCGCTATGACGCCATCGGCGACGATTAACGATGCGCGATTGACTGAAGGTAAGCCGCCGGATGAAAGGCCGGGCTGCAGCGAAACGCAAGTGTCGGATAGTGCCTCGTTCGGCGCGAGCGCATACGCAATGCTTGCGCGCAGGGGCTGCCCAAGTGTGGAGTGAACCTTGATGTCACTGAGTTCGAGCGCCGAAGCCGGGGCAATGGCAAGGCTACCACCGACCGCAACCAGCGCCGGAATCAGTATTCTTTGTCCCATGTCAGGTCGTGCGACCGGACCAGATTTGAATTTAGTTGGTTTCTTCACTTTTCGGCACTCCGTGGTATCAGCGGCTGGCAGTCTCTGCATCGTCGCAGTGACGATTTACAGGGCCATTCTATGTGTTGCCGTTACGCGGTTGTTAGCGTGTGGTTCCAACACCGCAGTGTGACCTACGTCACACTCTAATTTCCTTATAAATCAATCAGTTTGCGTTAGCTGCGATTAGATCGTCCAAAGTAATGTGCTTGCCGGTGTCCGTATCCTCCAAAACCACCTCAGGTTCGTGAACATAATGTCCCTGCATGTAGTCGAGGCCGAGTTGAAACAGCACCGCCATGGCGTTTGCATTCTCGACCCGTTCGGCGATGGTCTTGATACCGCGCTCGCCTGCGGCGCGCACGATTCCTTCCACCGTCTTTTGCATATTCGAGTCAGTCATCAGCGTATGCATCAATTCGCCATCAATCTTGATGTAGTCGGGCTTGAGAATGTCGAGAATCTGAAAGCGTTCCTGATCTACGCCATAGTGCTCAATAGCGAAACCGATGCCGATCTTGCGAAGCTGCTTGACGATAGCCTGGGTCTGCTTGATGTGCTTGGCTGCGTCACGTTCTGGCAACTGCATGACGAGGCGAGTGCAATCGAATTCGCGTTTATCGAATTCCTGCTCCATCCAGGCGATCGTCGAGGAGTCGAGCACCGACTGCCTGGAAAGCCGGACGAAAACGCGATCCGCATTCGAGTTGTTGCAGAATTCGATAGCGGCCTTGACCATCCACCGATCGATATTCTTCATCATGTTGTTGCGTTCGGCTGCTGGCAGGAACTCTGACGGAAGTACCGAGTTGCCCTGTTCGTCGAGCATACGAACGAGCAAGTCGTACATTTCAATGCCATCGCTGCGCAGACCCGCAATAGGCAGTTGAGCAAGACGGAATCGGTCGTCCATAAGTGCAGACTTGAGGTGTTTGACCCAAATCGCGTCGAATTCCTGTTGTTTCGTATCTTCTGCAGCGCTGTTGCTAAGCACAACCGCATTGCCACCGGCCTCTTTTGCAAGTTTGTGTGCAGAAATTGTCGCCGTGACAAATTCTTCGAGGTTGCTGTAGACCTCGTTCGCCGCGCAGACGCCGACCGTACAGGTCAGATTTGTCGATTTATCGTCGACATCAAAGGTCAGTTTGCGGATGTGTTCACAGAGTTGTTTGCCCCAAACTTCGCCGTCACGTGCTTTGCCTCGTTCCAACAGCACCATTAGCGCTGTTCCCTCAAATCGACCGGCGACATCCCGCGGATGCATGCGTTTTCGTACCGCTTCGGCAAACTGCGCAAGTATTTCATCTGAATTGAGAATGCCGACTCTTTCGCAGACATCGGCGAATTTGTCGATGCGTATATAGGTTAATACGTGCAAGCCGGACGCAGGTTTTCTGCGCAGTCGCTTCCCGATACGTTCGAGGAATTGTGCCCGGTGAAACAGCAAGGTTGTGGGGTCGCGCTGCAACGCGTCGTGGACGAGTTTGGTTGGCTCCTGTGTATTTCTTTCAGCTGCAGATATGCGCACTTGCACACACGGCCCATTGTCGAAAACGAATTTTCGGAATTCGAGATGGACTTCGCTGCTATCGTCGCTCGTGACATGTGACTTGACGATGAGCTTCTCGTCCACAGCCCATTTTCCAGCGATAGCCGCGACCAGCGCACCCTTGATGGCGGCCTGACTTTCGCGTTCAAAATTATCCATCAAGGGCAAGCCATTAACCTCGTCATTGCTTGCTGCTCGGAACAGACTGAGCCAGGCGGTGTTGACGTCGGTAATAATTCCGTCTTCGACAAGCGCGATGGCGCTCGACGACGACTGCATGTGGTCTTTTAGCTGGCGCTTGTATTCGGTGGCTGAGTGAATAGTCGAATTCAGCGCGCGCTCAACGCGCAATGCGCGCAATTCACGGGTAACTACTGACTGCAGTCGATCCCGAAGACCCGTTGAAACAAGGTCGCAGGCGCCATTTTTCATGGCTTCCAGAATGTGTTGTTCGTCGGCTTCTTCTTGCAGCGCTATAACCGGTACTTCAGGGTTATGGCGATCCTTTTGTTTTATGACCTGTTTAATAGTATCCGGGTAGCGGTCGCAATTGAGAATCAACAGCTCAACGGGCTCGTCGGCGAGTAGATTACCAAGGTCGGCAGGTGTCTTAACCCAATGGCACTGCGCCGCATGCCCGGCGTCGCGAAGCGTGCTGTTGATTAGCGCAACGTCATCCTGACTTTCACTCAGGATTGCTATCGAGATGCTATGGCGCCCGTTCAAATTGCGTTCCTTGCGACGGTCCGGTGATGTCCGTATCAGCCCGGATTCTGTTAAGAAGAACTGAGTCTAGCACCGCCGTTGCTGGTGTCGCGGTCGCTATGTCAAAACCGTGACGGGTATCAAATTTCGGTGTGCTTTCAGTGCGATCACTGTGATAATCAGTCTATTAGTGCACTCATATGGGACTGCGGTATCATCCGACGTTATGGCAAATTACAACACCAATGAATTCAAATCGGGCCTTCGAATCATTATTGATGGCGATCCATGCATCATTGTCGAGAATGAATTCGTCAAGCCGGGCAAAGGGCAGGCGTTCAACCGTGCACGCATAAAAAACCTCAAAACCGGCAAGACGGTCGATAAAACATTCAAATCGGGCGAAAACGTTGAAGCTGCAGACGTTATGGATACGGACATGCAGTACCTCTATTCCGACGGCGAGTTTTGGCACTTCATGGTCGCTGATACATTTGAGCAGTACGCTGCCGATGAGAAAGCTGTTGGCGAGGCAAAAGACTGGATTAGTGATGGCGATATCTGCCAGATCACGCTGTGGAATAACTCGCCGTTACTTGTCGCGCCACCGAACTTTGTAGAACTCGAAATCACTGAGACCGACCCAGGCGTCAAGGGTGACACTGCCAGCGGCGGCGTAAAGCCCGCAACATTATCGACCGGTGCTGTTGTGCGAGTGCCGTTGTTCGTGGATCAGAACGAAACGATTCGGGTGGACACGCGTTCGCGCGAGTATGTTTCCAGGGTCAAATAAAGTTCCTGCCTGACTGTGATTCGCAAAAAGCGCGGCACAGTAATTCAATACCGTCCTGATCGCTGGCGCTGAATCGGTCAGTCGTTGGGCTATCGATGTCCAGCACTCCGACAAGCGCCCCATCGATCACAAGTGGCACGACAATTTCAGACAGCGACGCATCGTCGCAAGGAATGTGGCCCGGAAACTCGTGCACATTTGCAACACGTTGTGTCTCGAGAGTTGCCGCGGCTGTACCACAAACGCCACGGCCTATCGGTATTCGAATGCATGCGGGCTTGCCCTGAAATGGGCCCAGCACCAGTTCGCCGTCGCGCAAAACATAGATTCCCAACCAGTTAATGTTGTCGAGAGCGTTAAATAACAGGCCGATGAAGTTACTTACGTTAGCAAGTACATCTGGTTCGTCGGAAACCAGTGCCTCGAACTGAGCTTTCAACAAATTGTAATCAGAACTTTCCATCAGTGTGCTCGTTGCCAAAGGTTACTACGTCGCGAATGTCGTCGGTGCCGTCGAAAATCATCTGTAGCCGCTCAAATCCTACGGCAACTCCGGCGCACTGGGGAAGGCCGGATTCGAGTGCGGCGATTAGTGACCTGTCCCAGCGCGGTTCGGCTTGCCCCGAGTCGCGCCTCTTCTCCAGGTCAATGTCCATGCGCCGACGTTGTTCTTCGGCGTCGGTCAATTCTACGTATCCGTTAGCGAGTTCTATCGAACCACAAAAGACCTCGAAACGGTCGGCAGATCGAGGGTCGTCCGGGCATAGTCTTGCCAGCGCTGCCTGGCTTGCAGGGTAGTGTTGCACGACGGTTAGCTGGTCAGGCACAAATTGCGGCGCTATCACGGTGGCAAGGATAAGATCCAACCAGGCATCTCTGTCCATTCCAATGGCGGCACGCAGCCTCTCATCAGCGTCACAGCATTTCGCAAAATCCTCAACTGACGCGTCTATTACGTCGATAGCGGCAAATTCCTGAAACACATCGGCAAAGTCGAATCGCACAACACTATTTGCCAGGGTCGGAAGGTCGAGGCAGGTCGCTATGAAGCGCGTTGTATCGTCGATTATCTGGTTGAGTTCGAAGCCCAGCCGATACCACTCGACCATCGTGAACTCCGGTGCGTGCCACTGGCCCGCCTCACCATCTCTGAACACACGGCAAATCGAATAGATGTCGGGGTAGCCCGCCACAAGCAATCGTTTCATGCAGAACTCAGGCGACGTGTGCAGAAAATACTGGCGGCCATTGCGCGCAGCAACAGCGAAGCTCTCGATATTCGCATCTGTAACCGCATACGGGCTCAAGGCCGGCGTGTCGACCGCGAGCACATCCTGAGCAACGAAATAGTCACGAGCGCGGCACATCATTGCTTCACGGCGGCGAGCCGCCGCGGGCCCGCCGGAGGGCTGCCAATTGCTCATACGTCGATATCCGGCATCTTGCCGATCGACTCGCCCATGCGCACTGTCCGTCCAGGCTCGAAATCGTCGTGCCATTCGCAAGCGTGCTCGGGCATCAGGATGATGACGGTCGATCCCATATTGAACCAGCCGAGCAGATCTCCCTTGTTGATCGTATCCGGACCATTGCTCAAATCTATTGTCTCGACGACACCGTGCTTCCGTGGCCGGATCTGTCCGCTCCAGGGAGTGCTAATGCTGCCGACATTGAGCGCGCCAACCAATATAAACGCCGCCGGACCCCGCGAAGTTTCGATATGCAGGACAAGTCGCTCATTGCGTCGAAATAGCCCGGGAACGTATTCCGCGGTGGCAGCGTTGACGCTGAACAAATCGCCTGGAACATATCGCGCAGCGACAAGCTTGCCATCGAACGGCGCGTGCACACGATGATAGTTGTAGGGCGCGAGATAGATCGTCGCAAATGAGCCATCAGCGAGCGCAGCGGCCTGTTCCAGATCGGTGGCCAGTAAGTCTTCGAGTGTGTAGTCGATGCCCTTCGCCTGCATGATGCTACCGGCCAACATCCGGCCAGACCTGCTTACGGTTCCATCCACCGGGGAAACGATCGACCCCGGATTCGCATCGATCGGCCGGGCATCATCCTCGAGCTTGCGAATAAAAAAATCGTTAAAGGTCTCGAAGCCTGCAGGAATATCGAGCTCGACGTCGTCAATTTCGACATCGTAGAACGATATGAAGCGAGTGATGAGCAGGTCTTTTATGGCGGGAGTGCGGATTCGCGCAAGCCGATACACAAGTGCCGTTAGCCAAAATTGAGGCAGGACATACTGCAGGAACACGAAGAGTCGCGCGCGCATCGAGGGTTTACCGTTCGAATTCTGTATTGACGCTTAGCAGTAGCGAATCGCCAGCGAAAAACTGCAGCGTCACGGAGTCAATACCGTCGGAGGGCTGCATCAGCATCAGATGCTTGCCACCAGGTTCGAAACTGACCGTCTCGCCAGGCTGCAAGGTCAGCATTTTGAGCGCAGCCATGCGTGCTACTTCATCCTCAATGACCGTCTCGTGCATTTGAACCGAGCCGAACTCCGGGCTTGCGACGCGTGAAATGCTGATGACTTCCCCGGTGTTGTTGGTGAGATTGAAGTAGCCGGCACTCATAGGCATACCGGGCACAGTTCGAGTAACAATGACATCACTTGCAGTTAGCGGTGCTTGTGCTTCGGAACACGCCAACATCAGCAGTGCTGAAAGTATGGCGAGAGTCATCTGTTTCATCGCGCGCTCATTATAATTGGCAAATCATGTACGAAGTTTTCTGCAACGTGCGGTGAGCCGAACAGCGAATGAAATCTGCCATCAGGATCAATCAACAAAACAACGGCCGAATGGGCAACTGTGTAGTTCTCTTCATCCAGCCCGGACTTTTCAAAGAAAATGCCGAGGCTGTCAGTGAGTTTGCGGAGTTCGTCCATGGATCCCGTGATACCCAGGCTGTCATCGCCGAAATGACCGACATAAGGTCCGATCACATCAGGCGTGTCTCGTTCGGGGTCGACACTGACGAGCACGATACGCGGCAGCGGCTCCTGGCCGGCATTTGCCAGCTGTCGTTGCGCGTCTGCCAGAACTTGCAGCGTTAGCGGGCAGATGTCCGGGCACTGTGTGAAGCCAAAAAACAGCAAATCCCATTGCCCTTCGAAAACGTCACGGCCAATCGTTTGGCCGCTCTGATCCAGTAACGAGAATTCCGGTAGTTCGCTG
>Ga0316191_10004003_pt1 | contig 10946 bp, 6 predicted proteins | sample Eddworburr2cm_MG_FD_204928 | JGI IMG/M metagenome (GOLD analysis project Ga0316191, IMG submission 204928) | Coastal sediment microbial communities from Maine, United States - Eddy worm burrow 2 cm | ecosystem: Environmental > Aquatic > Marine > Coastal > Sediment | place: USA: Maine | collected... | reverse complement strand
TGACGTGGAAGAACCGGAGTAGACAAGTGGAGTCGAGCCTCAAGAAATCGGCGCCGATCGACAAACAGGTCTTCTGGCCCGCCCTGATCGTTGTGGTGTCGGCCATCCTTCCTCTGCTCTTCTATCCAGAGGAGAGCTCGAAAGTCTTGGATCGGGCGCTGGAGTTCATCACCCACCAGTTCGGATTCCTCTTTCTCTGGTTTACGCTCGGCGCTCTCGTCGTCCTGCTGTGGTTCGCTTTCGGTCGCTTTGGCTCGGTCAGTTTCGGCGGTCCCGAGAGCGAGCCCGAGTTCCGCACCCTGAGTTGGATTGGAATGCTGTTCTGTGCGGGCGTCGGGACATCGCTGCTCTATTGGGCCACCATCGAGTGGGTCTACTACTACCAGGCGCCTCCCTTCGGCATCGAGCCCGAGACCGCCGAAGCCGCTCAGTGGGGGTCCATGTACGGACTCTTCCACTGGGGCCCGCTGGCCTGGGCGCTGTACTGCATTCCGGCGCTGCCCATCGCCTACGCTTTTCACAATCGCAAGATTCCGTTCTTGAGGATCAGTCAGGCCTGTCGTGGCGTCATCGGGGACCGGGCCGATGGCCCACTCGGCAAGCTCATCGACGTGCTGTTCATCTTCGGCCTGGTCGGTGGTACAGGAACCTCTCTTGGCCTGGGGACTCCAATCCTCTCGGAGTCCATCAGCACCCTGCTGGGCATCGAACGAACTTTCGCCCTCGATGCGTTCGTCATCGTGGTGTGGACGGCGATCTTCGGCACCACCGTCTATCTGGGAATGGAGAAGGGCATCAAGAGGCTCGCCGATGCCAACGTCTACCTCGGGTTGTTCCTCTGTGCCTTTGTGCTGGTGGCTGGGCCAACAGTGTTCATTCTGGATACCTTCACCAACAGCTTCGGATTGCTGGTCACGAACTTCGTCAGGATGAGCCTTTACACCGACTCGGTGGGACAGTCTGGGTTTCCCCAGACCTGGACGGTCTTCTACTGGGCCTGGTGGATCGCATATGCACCCTTCATGGGTCTCTTCGTCGCCAGGATTTCGAGAGGCAGAACCGTCCGCGAAGTGGTAGTGGCGAATCTGGTGTGGGGGAGCTGCGGCTGCTGGCTGTTCTTTGCCATGTTCGGCAACACGGCGCTCGAGTACCAACTCACCGGCAAGGTCCCGGTGATCGAGATCATGAACGAGGTCTCACCGCAGGCCGCCATCGTGGCTGTAGTCGAAGCCCTGCCGGCCGGCACCTTTGTCCTGGTGCTCTTTGTCGCCATGTGTTTCATCTACTCGGCGACGACGCTGCAGGCTTCGGCCTACACCATCGCTGCCGTTGCCTCGAAGGACTTGGTGGCGGGCGAGTCGGAGCCGAAACGATGGAACCGGTTGTTTTGGGCGCTGGCCCTTGGCGGCATGGCGGTGGCTTTGATGTACCTCGGTGGGTTGAAACCATTACAGACGGCTTCGTTGATCGTCGCCTTACCGCTCATCTTTGTTATCGGGCTGTGCGTCTGGTCATTCCTGAGATGGTTGAAAGAGGACTACGGAAACTTGCCCCCCGGGGTGAAGGAGGACTGAATGGAATTCAGTTTTTCTGAGCAGCAGAACATGTTCAAAGAATCGGCTCGAGACTTCGCCGAGTCGGAGATCGCACCGCTGATCGAGCAGATGGAGGAGACAAAGCGGACTCCTCGTGAGCTGATTCCCCAGATGCGCAACCTGGGGTTCTATGCCATCCAGTATCCGGAGAAGTATGGGGGTATTGGAGCGTCGTATCTCGAGTACGTGATGGTCCTGGAGGAGCTCTCGAGGGTCTACTGCTCGATCGGAGGTCACATCTCCGTCAACAATCTGTGTGCTGGAACGATCTGCGACTTCGGGACGGAAGAACAGAAGGAGAGGTACCTTCCCGAGCTCCTCACGGGCGATGCGGTCGGCAGTTTTGCCTTTACCGAGCCGAATACGGGCTCTGATCCGAAGGCGCTGCGCACGGTCGCGGTCCGCGATGGCGACAATTGGGTGATCAACGGCGAGAAGATCTTCATTACAAACTCGACCCTGCCCGGGTACCTCGTCGTGTTCTGCAAGGACGTCGAAATGGACGACAAGACGACCAGCATCCTGGTGCCCAAGGATACGCCCGGGTACTCCGCCGGCAAGCTAGTAGAGAAGATGGGGATGCACGGAATGGAGGTGGCGGACGTCCTGCTCGAGGATGTGAGGGTCCCCTACGAGAACACCGTCGGTGGCGAGGAGGGTCGGGGCAAAGGGTTCCGGATTCTGACCACGGAGATCGCCGTTGGAAAACTGGGCATCTCTGCGCAGTGCGTGGGTATGGCGCAAGCGGCACTCGACGAGTCGGCCCAGTACGCGAAAGACAGGGAGCAGCAGAGCAAGCCCATCGCGCGATTCCAGACCATTCAGTGGCTCATTGGAGAGATGTCCGCGGAGGTAGCCGCCGCTCGGTACCTGACTTACGCCACCGCCTACGCGAAGTCGTCGGGCGAGAACATCCTCTCGGATTCGGCCCGAACACGACTCTTCGCCTCGCAGGTGGCCCACCGAGCTGCCAGCTCGGCGATGCAGATCCACGGCGCTTTCTCCTACACGAAGGAGTATGGTGTCGAGAGGATCTTCAGAGACATGAAGCTGGCAGAGATCTATGAAGGTGTGAATGAAATCCAGCGCGTGATCGCTGCGGCCGAGCTACTGCGGTAGCTCAGACGTTTCAGACTTGGAGGATTGGACCCAACTATGCTCGAGACAAGACTGACGAAGTTGCTGGGTGTTGAGCACCCGATCATTCAGGGTGGGATGATGCGGGTCTCTCGGGCGGAGCTGGTGTCGGCCGTGGCCAATGCTGGGGCGTTCGGTTTTCTGACCGCGCTGACACAGCCCACACCCGAGGCGCTGGTGGCAGAGGTGGAGCGAACTCGTTCCATGACCGACAGGCCCTTTGGGGTGAATCTGACCATCCTGCCGAGCCTGAACCCTCCTCCCTACGAGGAGTACGCTCAGGCCATCATCGAGTCAGGAGTCAAGTTCGTCGAGACGGCCGGTCGCAGCCCAGCGCCCTTCGTTCCCCCGTTCGAAGCCGCAGGTGTCAAGGTCATTCACAAGTGCACCTCTCTCAAACACGCTATGAAGGCGCAGCAGGTGGGCTGTGTTGCCGTCGAGATCGATGGGTTCGAAGCAGCAGGACATCCTGGCGAAGACGACATACCGTCTCTGGTCCTGTTGCCCCGAGCTGTGGATGAATTGGAGATTCCCGTCATTGCATGCGGAGGATTCTCTGACGGTCGCAGTCTGGTAGCCGCATTGGCCCTTGGCGCCGAGGGGGTCAGCATGGGAACACGCTTCCTGGGGACGCAGGAAGCGCCAGTGCACGAGAATCTGAAGCAGAAACTGGTGGAAGGCAGTGAGCTCGATACCCAACTGCTGTTCCGCAAGTTCCGGAATACCGCGCGTGTCTACAAGAACTCCGTTGCCCTCGAGGTGGCGGAGATCGAGAGCCGGCCGGATTCCGAGTTCGAGGATGTCGCGGCGCTCGTCGCGGGAAGTCGGGGTGCTGTCGTTCTCGAGACCGGCGACATGGAACATGGAATCTGGTGGGCCGGCATTTCGACGGGTCTGATCCACGACATTCCAACGGTGGCGGAACTGGTGTCGCGGATCGTTTCAGACGCGGAGGAAATCATCCAACAGCGCTTGCCCGGGCTGACACGCTGAGCCGACTCCTGGATTCTGGGTGCAGTTGGGCTGCGGCAAGCGATGAGGCTCGATCGGGGGGAACCATCAATGTCTTTGGAGCGCCTGTTGCAACCTCGGTCCATCGCCGTTTTCGGCGGTTCGGCAGCTGCCGAGCTCATCCGCCAGTGCGATCTCATGAACTACGAAGGGGATCTCTGGCCGGTACATCCCAAGAAGGAAGAGATCCTGGGCCGCAAGGTGTATCGGTCGGTCGAGGATCTTCCGGGCAGTCCGGATGCCGCCTATGTGGCCGTGAACCGGAACCTCACCATCGACATTGTCGGAGCTCTGGCAGCCAGAGACTCGGGCGGTGCGATCTGCTACGCGACGGGCTTTACCGAAGCCGGCGAGGAGGGGGCCGCACTCGAGAAGCAGCTCTTGGAAGCCTGTGGTGAGATGCCGCTCATCGGTCCCAACAGCTACGGCATGCTCAACTATGTCGATGGAGCCATGCTCTGGCCCGACCAGCAGGGAGGTCGGCGGGTCGATCGTGGAATCGCCCTGATCACCATGTCCTCCAACGTGGCCTTCAATCTCACGATGCAGCGCCGTGGGTTGCCCATCGCTTACGTGGTCTCCCTGGGCAACAAGCTGAAGTTCGATCTCCACGATGCGATTCGGACGTTTGCCGGGCAAGAACGGGTAACGGCGATCGGCCTCTACCTGGAAGCGATGCCGGACGCGAGAGAGTTCGAGGCAGCTGTGGAGATCGCGCGCCAGCAGGGCAAACCGATCGTGGCCATCAAGACGGGTCGCTCTGAGGTTGCTCAGAAGATCGTGCTGTCGCATACGGCGTCTCTGGCTGGCTCGGATGAGCTGATCAGTGCCTTGTTCGAGCGCGTCGGAGTGGCCCGAGTGGACTCGCTGGAAGAGCTGATGGAAGCACTGAAGGTACTGCATGTCTTGGGGCCTCTACCGGGTGGCCGGATTGGGGCCATGAGCACCTCGGGTGGGGACCTGTCCCTGGTGGGCGATGCAATGATGGGTTCGAGTCTCACCATGCCAGCGCTCTCGGAGAAGGGAGTGGAGCGGGTTCGCTCGATCGTCCATGAGCGCATGGTCGTGGCCAATCCGCTCGACTATCAGATGTTCGACTGGAACAACGAAGAACGCTTGGCGGAGACCTTCTCGGCCTTTCTTGCCGAGGATTTCGACCTGTCGCTCTGCTTGCTGGACTACCCCAGGGCGGACAAGTGCGATCCCTCGAGCTGGGAAGGGGCCGAGAAGGGATTCATTCGCGCCGCCAAACAGACCGGCGCCAGAGCCGGTGTGCTGTCGACATTCACGGACACGATGCCTGAATCACTGGCTGAGCAGTTGGTCGAAGAAGGGATCGTACCGCTGGCAGGCATCGAGACCGGGCTCGCCGGAATCCAGGCGGCAGTGGACATCGGTGCTGCCTGGCGTCGGGCGCCTTCTCCACCTTTGCTGGGCAGCTCTGACAGGCAAAAGGATGCGCAGGTCCAGATCCTGGATGAGGCGGAATCGAAGAGCATCCTGGGCAAGTACGGTGTCCCGATTCCCGATTCGAAAGTGGCTCGTGACGCTGATGAGGCAGCGACTTCTGCAAAGGAGGTTGGATTTCCCGTCGTCGTCAAAGCCCTGGGTGTGGCACACAAGACCGATGTTGGTGGCGTCAGACTCAACCTCACGACTGGGGCGGAGGTGTCTGCGGCAGTGATGGAGATGTCGGGTCTCGCCGAGCGTTTTCTGGTCGAGAAGATGGTGAATGGTGTTGTGGCCGAGTTGATTGTCGGAGTGGCCCGGGACGATCAGTTCGGTCCCTATCTGATCGTGGGTGGGGGTGGGATCCTGGTCGAGCTGATGAAAGACAGTCAGTCGATCCTGCTGCCCGTCGACAAGGAGAGAGTTCTGGAGACACTGGGGAAGTTGAAGTGCTCTCCACTGTTCGACGGGTTCAGAGGGAAACCTCGTGCAGACCTGAGCGCTGCCGCGGATGCCATTCTGGCCATCGCGAGCTTCGTCGAGGACGACCCCGCGGCCATTGAAGAGCTCGATGTCAATCCGCTGATGTTGCTGGCTGAAGGGCAGGGAGTCGTCGTCGCCGACGCTCTGCTGAGCATGACGGTGAACGGCGAAAACGAGAGTTGAATCTACTGGGAGAGAGACAATGAGTGAGTACCTCAAGATCACCAGAAACGGTCAGATTCTCGAGATCGTATTGGACAGGCCCAAAGCGAACACGCTCGACGGGCCATTGAGCCGGGAGATGGGGAAGGTGTTCGCCGAGTTTCGCGACGACCCGGAGATGAGGGTGGCGATTCTGACCGGTGCGGGAGAGAAGTTCTTCTCTGCCGGCTGGGACCTGAACGCCGTGTCCGAGGGCGAGGAGTATCTCGGTGACTACGGAGAGGGTGGTTTCGGCGGCTTTCCGGAGATGACGAACCTGCTCAAGCCGGTGATCTGCGCCGTCAACGGTTTTGCCGTTGGTGGTGGCTTCGAGATGCTGTTGCGCGCCGATTTCATCGTTGCCGCCGAGCACGCTCAGTTCATGTTGCCGGAAGCCCGTATCGGAGTCGCACCCGATGTCGGTACCTTCATGTTGCCCAAGCTGGTGCCCCGACAGAAGGCGTTCGAGATCCTCATGACGGGCCGGCGCCAGAGTGCGCAGGACCTGGCGGCTCTCGGGTTGGTCAACGAAGTGGTGCCGGCCGAACAATTGATGGAGACCGCGCGAGCCCTGGCGCAGGATCTGCTTTGCGCCGCGCCACTATCGCTCGCCGCCATCAAGGAAGCCGTGCACATCACCGAGAACCTCTCCTTCGAGGAGAGCTACGCGTCCCTACGATCCAAGTCGTGGCCGGCGTTCATGAAGATGCTGGAGAGCAGCGATGCGCAAGAGGGAGCGACAGCGTTTGTCGAGAAGCGGGATCCCGTGTGGAAGGGCGAGTAGGCGGCAGCTGGCGCTGATCTTTGGCTCGATCGCGCTGCTGGCGGCCTGCGGAACGAAGTCAGAACCAGGCCCACCAACGGTCAGTGCCGACAGTGAGACCCTGCAGGGTGTATCTCTCGATACTCATCCTTCTGTGGCGGTCTTCAAGGGCATTCCCTACGCTGCTCCTCCAGTTGGCGAGCTCCGCTGGCGCCCTCCGGCGCCACACTCGCCGCGCCAGGGTGTCCAAGCGGCGACCGAATTCGGACCGGCGTGCATCCAGCACCCTGACCACGTTCCGGATTGGTATCGATACCTCGCTGAGACCTTCGACCAGGACCCCGCACTCGTGCCAGAGCTGGAGCCGGTCAGCGAGGACTGTCTCAATCTGAACGTTTGGACTGCCAATCTCGACGGTGATGAGCCCTGGCCCGTGATGGTATGGATCCACGGCGGTGCAAACACTTCGGGTTCTCCATCGGAGCTCCCCTACGACGGCGCCAATATGACCCGAAAGGGTGTCGTCGTGGTGTCCTTCAACTACCGACTCAACGTTCTCGGTTTTCTAGCTCACCCAGCTCTCACCGCTGAGTCCGACCATGATTCCTCGGGCAACTATGCCTTGCTCGACCAGATCGCGGCGTTGCAGTGGATTCAGAGAAACATCGCGGCCTTTGGTGGTGATCCCGAGCGGGTGACCATTTTCGGCGAGTCCGCCGGGGCGACCAACGTCTCCTACCTGATGAGCTCACCGCTGGCGAGAGGCCTCTTTCAACGGGCGCTCATGCAGAGCGGCGGCTATGGGGTCAGCGAGTTCCGTGATCTGGCCGATCAGGAGGCGATCGGTGAGGGCTTGGTGGCGACTCTGGGTGTGGCCGAGTCCGAGGATGTTCTCGCCACTCTGCGAGCGGCGGATGCCCAGGATCTCCTCCATGCCGCTCTGGAGGGCTACTCGAGCTGGTCGAGCGAGCCCAACGTGGACGGCTGGGTGCTCGAGGAGGCTCCTGCCCGGGTCTTCGAGGCGGGACGACAGGCACCGGTTCCGCTGTTGATCGGCTTCAACTCCGATGAGTGGACGACGCTGGGGCACTACGGCCCCGATGTCACGCTCGAGAGTCTCCACGAGGTGCTCCGCACGGAATACGGAGATCTGGCTGATCGAGCGATCGAGCTCTACCCGGCGTCCAGCGATGAAGAGGCGGCCGAGATGGTGGATCTCTCCCAGACCGACCTGTGGTTTGCCTGTCCCTCCAGGTTTATCGCGGAGAGGATGGCCCGAGCGTCGAGCGAGGCGTATTTCTATTTGTTCTCGCGCTCGCTTCCGACCCCCGGGGGAGATCGACTCGGTGCCTATCACGGGGCCGAGACCGCTTATGTGATGGACAACCTCGCCCTCGAGTCGTGGGTGCCGCGCGAGAACTACGACCAGGAGCTGGCCGACGCGATGTCCGACTACTGGGTGCAGTTCGCGAGCACGGGCGATCCGAACGGTGGCGACAATCCCGTCTGGCCGAAATACGGTTCTGATTCGCAGCAGTATCTCGAGCTCGGCAGCTCGATCAGGACAGGCACAGGTATCCGCACCGAATATTGCAGCCTGTACGACGAGCTCCAGAGACAACGGCTCGGAAGCGAGTAGCTACGAGGGGGTCCTTCTGTCGCCAACCAGGGCTGTTCAACCGTTGGGCTGGATGTTGTGGTTCATCCGAAAGACGTTGTCCGGATCCCACTTCTTCTTGATCTCGACGAGGCGCTCGTAGTTCGTGCCGTAGGCTGCAGGGACCCGTTGTTTTTCCTCTGTACCGAGTAGATTCACGTAGACCCCTCCGGTGGCGAAGGGCGTCATCGCCTCCTGAAATCGCGACACCCAGTCCGTGACCTCGGCGTCCTGCGCAGGGTCCATCCATCCTGCCAGAACGTGGTACCCGTAGGGCGCATCGCGGTGCGGGAAGGCGGTAGCCGCCGGATCGACACGGGCGATGGCGCCCCCGCCTGCCCCGATGTAGGCCATCGTGAACTCTCCGGGCATCGAGCCGATCTGTGCCAGGAAAGCGTCGATCACCTCGTCGGAGAGAGTGCGAAGGTCGTGTGACCCCGATTCGTATCGTTGACCGGCAGGCAGTCCGGCATCGAAAGCCTGCAGCAGCTCTGTCAGCGCCTGGGGCATGGTGAACGCGAGGATGGGATCGCCGAAGTCGAGCAGTCGTCGGAAGGCGTCCTCGGCGGTTGGATCGGGGTGGAACACCACCAGGTCGAGGGCAAGCTGGCCATGGGACTCTTCGGGGAACTCCGGGATCGGCGGAATTCGCAGGATGAAGGCGTAGCAGCCGACCTCGTCTGGAGCCTCGTCCATGAACTCGCGGTACAGGCGGAGCCCCGCCGCGGCATCCTCAAAGCGATAAACGACCTGCCCCGTCAGCACCTGGGGTCCGACCTCGTGCAATTGGAATTCGAAGGTCGTGACGATGCCGAAGTTGCCTCCACCGCCGCGCAGAGCCCAGAAGAGGTCCGGGTTCTCGCTCTCGCTGGCGTGCACGAGCTCGCCATCTGCAGTCACGACATCTGCGGACAGGAGATTGTCGACGCCCATCCCGTATTTGCGGGAGAGATAGCCGCTACCACCACCGAGTGTGAAGCCGGCCACACCCACCGTCGAAACGGTGCCACCGACCGGCGCCAGGCCATGCTTCTCGGTTGCGACGTGGAATTCTCCCCACTTCACACCGGCGCCCACTTTCGCCGTCTTCGCCTCGGCATCGACAGTGATGTGCCTCATCGCGGAGAGGTCGATCAGGAGGCCGCCCTCGCCGACGGTGTTGGCAGCGTAGGCATGGCCACCACCCTTGACGGAGATCTCGAGATCTTCCTGCCGGGCGAATCTGACAGCGGCTTGAACGTCGGCGGCTTCACGACATCGAACGATGACCTTGGGTCGGCGATCGAACCGCACGTTCCAGACGCTGCGGGCCTCGTCGTAGCCTTCGCCGCCAGGCGTGACGACTTCACCGCTGATTGCTTCGCTCAGTTCCTCGATTTTCATGTCGGTCATGCAGACTCCTCGCGGATTTGTTGTGAAGTGTCGTCGATTCTACAGTCGCGCCGAGGATAGGAGTGCCACATGCCTTTGTGCTGGGGACCTTCACACGTAGAATCGGAGCTGTTCCGACATGACGATTCCCAGTGGGACCCAGCTAGGCCCCTACGAGATCCTCGCCCTGATTGGCGAGGGCGGTATGGGTGTGGTCTACCGTGCGAGGGACCCGCGGCTCGGCCGGGAGGTCGCGATCAAGGTCCTGCAAGGTGGTACAGCCGAGAATCCCGAGCGTCTGGCCCGCTTCGAGCGCGAGGCGCGGGCGGCTTCAGCGCTCAACCACCCCAACATCCTCACCATTCACGATGTCGGTTCGCAGGATCGCCAGCCCTATCTGGTTACCGAGTTGCTCGAAGGCGAATCTCTGCGCGAGCTGCTCGACCGTGGTCCCATAGCGGCGAAACAAGCGCTGGAGGTCGCAACCCAGATTGCACGGGGTCTGGCGGCAGCACACGAACGAGGACTCGTGCACCGTGACCTCAAACCGGCGAATCTCTTCCTGACGCGTGACGGGGTAGTCAAGATTCTCGACTTCGGTCTTGCCAAGCTGAAGGATCCTCTCGGGGGTAACCTCAGCGAGGCGAGCACCATGGCAGCCGAGACCGCACAAGGTGTCCTGCTCGGCACATTCGGTTACATGTCCCCCGAGCAGCTTCGTGGCGAGCCAGCGGATACCCGGGCTGACCTGTTTGCCTTTGGTTGCGTCCTCTACGAGATGCTCTCCGGGCGCCAGGCCTTTCAGCGAGATTCTGCCGTCGAGACGATGAGTGCGACCCTGCAGGAAGAGCCGCCCGAACTGGTCGGCTCTGGTGTTTCGATCGACCCACAGGTCGAGAGGATACTTCGCCACTGCCTGGAGAAGCGGCCGGAGGATCGGTTCCAATCGACTCAGGACCTTGTGTTCGATTTGGAGACCGCTCAGGCATCCTTGGGAGCGAGAACATCTGCGTCTGTCGTTGAACCTCAACAGCCGGACAAGCCCCGGCGACCGGGCTGGATCGCTGTGCTGGGAGCGGCCCTTCTGCTCGTCTTGGCAATCGCAGGGTTCTGGGTGTTCGGAGTCCTGCCTCGCGGTGGTGCGGAAGAGGACGATGGGCAGATCGACTCGTTGGCCGTGCTACCGCTCACCAACCTCTCTGGTGACCCGGAGCAGGAGTACTTCGCCGATGGCATGACCGAGGCGCTGATCGCCGAGCTCGCCAAGCTGCGAGAGCTC
>Ga0316191_10004002_pt1 | contig 10949 bp, 10 predicted proteins | sample Eddworburr2cm_MG_FD_204928 | JGI IMG/M metagenome (GOLD analysis project Ga0316191, IMG submission 204928) | Coastal sediment microbial communities from Maine, United States - Eddy worm burrow 2 cm | ecosystem: Environmental > Aquatic > Marine > Coastal > Sediment | place: USA: Maine... | reverse complement strand
AGATTTCCCATTTCCTATCCATTCTCACTTGCCGATAATGGCGGTACAGTTCACCATTTTATCAATAATTGCTATGGGTTATAAATCTTATGTCGCTTTTTATAGATCTGAGGTGTCATCGAGTTTGTTGCCAGTTTCGAAAACCGCAACTATTGATAAAACGCTATTCTATGATATCGGGAATTGAGACTCATCTGCGTTTAGTTGGTTATCTGTAGATTTTTACACTATCTTACTTTACCTCAGTACTGTTATTACCTTCATAATTTTTGATTGTAATCACTTAAAGAATATCAGTTTTTTAAAAGGCAGTATTTACTCGATACAGGAAGCGCCTTCGGGATATTTCGAACGCATGTCTAAAACATAATCTGGGACAGCACTTAAACTAGGTGTTTTTCTGAATGCTTCTCCGATTAGATTTCGATTAATTTGATATGTGTAATCAACAAATTTATAAGTAATATCTCCAGACAGCTCGGTATTGACATCCAATACCTGGACGGGTGTCCCACAGGATAAATCAAACGATTTTAGACTGAAATGCCTAATGCTTTGGTTCTCAAGTGTTCGAAAAAAAACACTGAGATGTTTCACATCATAAACAATCCGCCATTGTGTATAATAGGGATGTGCAACATTTTCTAAAATGTCAAAAGCGTAATCTATAGGTGCCTTTGTCGTTTTCGGATCATATTTCTTTACCATGTTGGCGGCACGGGCAAACCGCCCAACAGTCTTGTACTTGTCAGGTTGAGGTATACTATTATTTTCCCAATAACTGATTGTTTCAGCATATTTACTGTTTGTGAGTGCTTTAACCGGCATCGTCTCTTTTGTGTGGTAAACTGCTTTTTTCCCGATAAACTCAATAGTGGCACAGTTTCCCATTCTATCGCATACTAAAAAGTGGAGCCCCGGATCTGCTATTTCACGAATCCTTATCTGTGATTGACCTGAAATGACTTCTTCGATAGTGCTAAAATTATCAAGTTGGTACTGTACCCACTGCAATGTCTGAACTTCAGGCCGGGAATCGGGTGATGGGTATTCAGTAACTTCAAGCACCATCGTTTCAACAATCAGCCCGGCTTCGTTCATCCCTCCCAAGGGAAATTCACGCCCATGTTGATTAAATGTTACACTGCCATATTTTGATGTCCAGCTCAAAAGGTTATCCCAGTTAAAGGAATCTGCAAGCGCAGTTTTCTCGACCCCTCGTTTATTTATAATCACCAGTCCGTCACCTACAAACCAGTCTAAGTTTCTTCCAAACACTGGTTGGCCGCCATGATCAAGACAGAATGTTGTGCATGATTGACCTGCCGTTAGCAGGAGACTGCTAAACAGAAGAGACAAAAAAACAATCTTTAGGTATCTTTTCATTGTAATTGTGCCTCCCTACTTAGTTGGTAAGTTATAAAGCATTAGGCTTGCGAGCGCTAACATTTGGTTATGATATCATAAAATATCACAAAAATAGGCAAACCTGTGATTAGTAGATGTAACCACCATTTTGCAAAATTGCAGATATGAAAGCACTACCACAAGTATTTTGGAGAATATAAACTACCGATTAGTTGGAGAAAAAAAAGTTTTATGCCCAATATTATTGCTACGATTTCTTGTTTAACTGTACAGAAAAGAAAGGTGTGAAATTTTTCATTAATCCAGGCTTTTTGATTCAGGGGTCCCAGTGAATAACCGAAGCCGTATTTTTCAGGTTCACCATATGTATAACCTTGTCGGCTGAATATTCACCCTTTCAGTCCCGCTTTTCGAAGGCCCTCGATATAGCGCTCCATGTCGTTGGGCCTTTTGAATGGGACTTGTTTTCTGACATCATCTGCTGTCATCCCCGGCATCAAATGAAACAATTTTTTAAGCTCACTTGCCGCCTCCTGCGATTGATCCAATTGACCACAACTCGCTGCTACTAACCGATGGCCGCCTGGAAACATCGGGTTTTGCTGGATCGTTTTTCGACCCCAATAGCAGGCATCCTGGTATCGTTCATCCGCAAAGGCAGCCACGCCAAGGTGACCAAACCAATAAACGGCAAAGGGATCGTGGGGACTCAGCCGAATTGCTTTGTTGATATGGGTGACGGCTGCTTCATATTCGCCTGCAAGTGCCAGCGCCTGTCCAACTGCACCGTATGCGTTGGCCAGATTGGGATTGAGATCAATTGCATTTTCTAATCGACAGACGGCATCATCGTACCGTTTTGAAATTAGATTGACTAAACCCAAAGCTGTGTGCGCCCAAGCATCCCGGTCATCAATTGCCACGGCGCTTTGGGCCGCTTTTTCGGCTGCTTCAATGGACTTAGCTGTTGACTGGCTCCAGCCGAATTGCACCTGCATCAAATGCGTAAAGGCCAAGAGACAGAAAGCCTCAGAACTCATAGGGTCCAGTTCAATCGCCTTGAAAAGCAAGCGTTGAGCTTCTGCGGCATCTTTCTTGGTGTATCGACCGTGATGTGAACTGGCTCTCATGATGTAATCCCATACATCTAAGTTGAGAACGTCTTTTCGCTGGGCGCGTTTCATCTCTGCCGATAGAAATTCGGGACCCACAGAGCGAACAATGTTATGTGTGATCTCATCCTGAACTGCAAAAATATCCTCTAAATCTCGATCATAACGCTCAGCCCAGACATGGTAACCCGTGGGCGCGTCGATCAGCTGTGCAGTAATGCGCGCCTTCTTCCCAGCTTTGCGAACGCTACCTTCCAATACATAACGCACCCCAAGGTCCTCCGCCACCTGCTTGACCTCAATTGTTTTGCCTTTATAGGTAAAGCTGGAATTTCGGGCGATAACGAAAAACCATCTAAATTTAGAAAGGGCGGTGATAATGTCTTCGGTAATACCATCGGAAAAATACTCTTGGTCTACGTCACCACTCATATTTAAAAAAGGGAGCACAGCAATGGAAGGCTTGGCGGGCGGTTCATGCTTTTTTTCCATCTCAGATTCAGTCACATCATCCGCCATTTTGACGACATAAACCCGAATCGGTCTCACGATATTTTTTACCTTTTGTTCGCCTAAGAATTCATATTTTAAATCTAACTTATTCTCGACCTGATCATAGACTCTTCCGGAAATGCAAATTCCCCCTGCATCAGAAAGGCTTTCTATCCGAGCCGCAATATTGACGCCATCACCGTAAATCCGCCCATTTTCTTCAACCACATCTCCCACATTGATGCCAATACGAAATTCCATCTTGCGATTGTCAGGTAATTCCATATTCCGCAGTGCAAGCTCCTGCTGAATCTCCGTGCCACAATTTATGGCATCAACCGCACTGCCAAATTCAGCCAGCAGATTATCGCCTATGATATCCACTACTCGACCTCGATTGTGGCCGATAAGAGTTGTTATTGCAGAACAGTGATTCTTTAAAGTACGTATAGTCTCTGCCTCATTATCGTCCATAAGCGAGCTGTAACCAACAACATCGGCGCTGAGGATTGCCACGAGTTTACGTTTAAAACCCTTTTCTGGCATATTGCACCCCCGTAATTAAGGCTTCAAACAGTGGACCCAATGTGTGAATTATTGCCAGGAATTCAATATCAGAACAGAAACAAGATTCGAATCAGAAATTAGAGACCCGCTTCAGGTCAGATGGAGTGATCTTAAAAAATTGATTTATTGCGTATATAAACAAATCGATTGCATTTAGTCAATCATTATTGAGAGGAAAAGATAGGGAACAAAGCACCCTTATAATAGTTTCCTCGTATTTAATTTGATTTGCTACTTCCAACTTTGTTGGAGATCGCTGTAGTCGCTAACGAATTTCTCAGTGGCGAGAGAACCGAGTCCACTTAAGAAAATGGTTAAGTGACATTTTTTAGTGGTTTATTATATCCCTTGTCACCATATGGTTTTAGCTTCTCGGTCCATAGCTCTTTAAGAAAAAGGAGGTCATCAGCGGGGTTATAACTCGGATCATCCAATGGTTTAAGAATTTCGAGTTCTTCAAATTCAAACGCCTCTGGACCGAATTCTTTCCATTCTTCCTGTAATACAATATTGCGGCAGCTACCCATCTTCAACTCGGCTCTAAAGCGATTAAGTATTGCTGGCAAATTATTACTAGAGCCGATAAGAATCTTGCCATTTAGCTTATTTTTTATCTGAAAAACCCCCATAGAACGAGGAGTATCTTTATATTCCTTTATCTTAGCTTTTTTATCCATTTTCATTCCTTTAGTAGCTGTGGCACTTAACGTTTAGAGTTTTATCCTTCGTTCCGGAATAATGAAGAATATAGCAGGCTTGTATGTCAAAGTCAAAATTTATTGGCGGTTACATATGGGTGGACATAGAGGGATGATGGATAAAACAATGTTGAACTGTGCCGCGGTGCTCCGGGGGCAAAACATTGCAAAGCTATCTTCACCTATATACCCAAAGCAGTCTTTCAACAAATGAAATGTGGATGAATATTTGTTCAGGCGAGATGTTTCTTAAAAAACAACATTGTACGATCCCAGGCGATTTTCGCCTGCTCTTCATTATAACGGGGTGTTGAATTGTTATGGAAGCCGTGACGGGTTCCTTCATAGGTATACATAACAAACTCTTTCTTGTTTTTTTCCAAAGCTTTTCGGTACTCCTCGCGTGAAGCGTTGACACGAGGGTCATTCTCAGCATACTGAATCATAAGTGGTGCATGAATTTCGGCAACATCTTCAGTTGCTGCGGCTTGACCATAAAACGGGACACCCGCATTCAGATTTGTTCCCATACGCACAGCAAGATTATTGACAACACCACCACCATAGCAGAAGCCTGTTGCTCCGAGCTTGCCATTGGACAACTTATGGCCTTTCAAGAATTTGGCACTGTTCAACATGTCAGTGAACAGTTTGTCTTTATCCAAAGACTTTTGCATGACTTTTCCATCGTCATCGTTTCCGGGGTACCCACCGATGGGAGAGAGTCCGTCAGGTGCAAGGGCGAGAAATCCTTCAACAGCGGCACGACGTGCCACATCTTCTATATAGGGGTTTAAGCCTCTATTTTCATGAACAACCAGAACAGCGGGGAAAGGTCCATCACCGGCAGGCTTTACCAGATACCCGCGCATATTGCCTGATGTACCGCCTGGAGAATCATACTCAACATATCGAGCCTTGATCCGTTCATCTGTAAAGGAGATTGTTTGAGCTTCAGCATAGCGTGGCAGCAGCGTTTCCGCCATAGCGAGAGCTGACCCTCCAACGATAGCCAGTGCCGAGGCTTTAGTCAGGAAATCGCGTCTTGTCATCTGGGTGTGGCAGTATTCATCGTATAAGTCATATACCTTGGGATCAATAGTGTCCTTTGTCATAAGGGCCTCCTTTGACATAATTAATTGAAGTATCAGCGGTGATGATTAGTTGGATATATCAGGATTTATTCAAAATCCCATCATCCCAACATATTGTATGGCCTTATCAAAAAAACCGATTCCGACCCGAAATTAATGCTGACGGATCAGTCACACAAGGTTTAGATTTGTTCAATAAAATCATGTCATAACGATTTTTTAACCCATCACCTACTTCCCCACCGGGCAGGCTAGCTCACATCCCCTGCAATACTTGACGCAATAATAAGGGTCTTTATCTCTTTTCGGTTTCACCAAGACACCTTCTTCAAATTCGCCGATCGCCAGTCGAACTTCCTGATGTTCTTCATGGCCTGCCGGTATCGCCATAACTGCTTCCTCAATATCTTTTTCCATCTTCACGTTGCAGATCACCCGGTCATAGGTTCCGTTGATGCCGGGTAATATGGATTGGTCCAGCGCATCGACCGAATAGACGGTGTTTTGAAAGGCTTTTATGGGACAGGCTTTGCGGCAGGGTTGCTTGCAGCCTTCGCAGGGATTAAATTCAAGCGGGCCGGTGGCTTCTGCTTTCCGGTCCAGCAAAAGCGCCCGGAAACGGATGCGGGGGCCGTATCCAGGCGTGATTACAAGGTTGTTCTTGCCGATACATCCTAAACCGGCCATCACTGCCGCATCTTTTAAAAAGATTCCGCCTTTTTCAACAAAATAAGGCAGTTTATAGGTTTTGACAGAAAATGTAATCTCAATCCATTCGGACAGTTTCTTATTGATCTGCACGAGGATACGGTTGCCAGGTGTTCCCTTGCCGTCCCACCAGTCGAGTTCCGGTTCATCGGCGTTGTGCGCAACTCCGATTACAACTGCAGATACTGCATCTGCTGGCCAGGCCACCTCGTCGGGCTTAACATCGACTTTCGCATCTCGCCAATGCACTTCGAGGTTCATACCGATTTTAGGATAGATCCGGTGGGAAGGTGACTCTCTCAAAGATTCGACGCTGGCAACCCCTGCAATGGCTGCGCCCAAAGATTTGGCTTTTTCAACAATTTTTTCGGTCAGCTCCAAGCTGGAAAGCGAATTCATGTTTTGGTCCTTCCATTTATGATGCCTGCGCGATAAAAAGGTAAGATTCCAACTTTATACAACAAATCAGCTGAAAACACAAATTTTGCTTTGTTGGAAATATTTTGACGTGAAAATCAATATATGGTGGTTGGAGATTAGGCTGGAAAGTCAGATAAATTTAGATACAATAAGAGATAGTGCAGGTTTTCATCGAAGAACTTTAAGCACAATATCTGGTATCGTGCGTTTATTGGATAAAGATTGATCTGAGCACTTCAATAATGCGTTTTTTTTCAAAAGGGGATTCAAGGATATGATCATCAGCATCCTTCAAAATACGATCCAAGTTCCGCCAAAGCGCATACCGTTTAAACTTATCATCACGATGGATGCCCATAGCATGGGCAACCAGATGGACATAGTTAGTGACCCTGAAATCAAATCGTTTATCCTCGGCTCCAAACGTTTGACCACAATAGTCTGATCAGCTCGTTGATCAGCATTGGGTTAAGGTCTTCTGGACACATTCCCGCCGTGCACTTGAAACATTCCATACAGGCAAACGCTTTGGCATAAGCCTGTTGATTAGGAATCCCGCTCTCCATGTAATCAAACACATTTTCCTGGATTTCTTGAGCCGAAACCTCGCTCATTTAAGTGTAGGGCAAAATCGGACAGCCTTCAGCACAAAGCCCACATTGTATGCAGTTTTCAAGAAAACGTTGTTTTTGCTTGTCGTAGTGGTCAAGAATCGTCATCTGGTTCTTTCTTTTTAGCACCAACAAAATTTAATACACATCATATCAACATATTGTGGTTACAAATAAACATGCAAGATAAAGGTACATAGGGAAATGCCCCAATATCACTTTTTCTAAAAAATTTCCGTATGCTCGGATATTCTTCGGCAAGCCGAGTGGGTTGGGTTTCAAATATTTAACAAGACAAATAAGTCTCAAAGGTGAAGTGAGTAGCGTTTCCCATCAATTTCAATTGTGGTTAGCCGAAATCTGCGATTTTGCTGTTTTCTACATGCTGTCTTCAAGATGATTTTCTGCTGAATACGTTTCTCCCATTTTGAGAATCCCTAATTCCATAGATTGGGGCTTCATTTTGTCCCACGCATATTGTAGACGAAGTGGCGGATCTAAGATATGTTCCTAGCTCATGATCCATGTCCCCCATCCCCAGGGAATACTTACCGTCTGCATTGGTATGTTCTATGGTGGTTCCCATCATTCAGAAGGAGAACAAATCATGTTTTGAAATCCTATAATTACAATGAGTGAAGATGGCCTGTTATATATTGATTTGCCGATTTAAATATGAGACTACCGTATCGTCCGGTTGACGATTTACTTCTTCGACATGAATACTACGCGGATGTCCTCCCAAACGTTTGAGGTTATTGATAACAGCGGGATGATTATACAGGTTTCCAGGTTCAAAATAGTCTATCGGGGGAGTTTTACGGCCTTTTGTATCCGGCCACATTCGTTCGGTGAATTGATTATTGTGGCGGGAACGGCTCTTGGTCAGCTTTCCATATGTCATATGCGCAAAAGAGGAAGTTTCAAATTGCCGGTTCCATTGGAGCCAGGCATAGGCTAACATCTCATGGGCAAGCAAATATTCGGAAGCCATCACCAACCCATAATCGGGTTTTGCTGTAGGGCCGTCATTCGGGCCGAATAAGGTTAAAACCAATCGGCCTGAAGAGACTGTCAATCTTAACTTGGAGGCGATTTGAGGGATATGGTTGATCTCTTCATACATCGCATAGAATTGGTTCCCGCCGTTGTGAAACGCACCCCTGCTGTCACTCCGTAAGAAACCCACCCCCAGCTTAAAGCCCAAAGTGTTTCCGGCAAGAATATGTGAAGCTACTCTTGGAAGGAAAATAATATGATCTACTTCGTCTAATATCATGGGTATCATTATCGGCTGGTTCCAATGATGCTCACCCGTCGGCGATACTGGTTGATAGCCATCCCACCCATATTCCTCAAAAAAGCATGGTTCAGCATCATTTTCTTCAATAGCATTCAATAATCCTGCAGATGACGCAAGCTGACGAGATGACCCGATCTTCAAGTCTTTTGTCCATTGTACTGTTCCAAAACCACTCTGGTCGCCAACTAATATTTTCCCAGCACCTTTTTCCTTCAACAGTTTGACCATGCAATGGATGGACCAGGGATCGGTGGTGGCTGGATATTTATTACCTGAGTTCAGCGCCACTTTGATAAGCACACGATCCCCTTTAGACAGCCAGGAAAAATCCGTCGCAGCTTCTACTGTTTTTTTATACAGGGCATATGAATTTTCATGCTCGCCTTTAGCTATCCACGAGCAACTTGCAGATAGTTCGATGTCTGTTGAAGTGGAAATCACAGGTGCGGTCGTTTGGGTTTGAACATTTTTCGTCGTCTGAGAGCATCCAGGCAAAACTGATGCAAGAGCCAGGCTTGCTGTGCCTATTAAAAATTCTCGCCGTGTTGCTAAGTTCTGAAAATTACGTTTTTCTTCCGAAACCCCAGCAGAATGCTTGGCCATTGGTTTATGAAGGAGCTTTTGTTTATTCGGCATGTCAATCGCCTTCCGCAATGATGGTTGATCGTTGTAGAAAATGACAATTCGTTGAAAGGTAAGGACAAATCAAGATTGAGGTCAGGTCAGGCTCAGATTTGGAAATTCAGCGTCAGATCAAGCTCAATTTTGACATGATACAAGGAATATATACGAATTGGAGATTTGGGTCAAGGTTGACCGCTTAAATTGTCAAGAATATTAGAGAGATAACCTGCGCTTATTTTCTTGACAGATACTAATTTTGATTGTTAAATTAATCTGTTAGAAGCCGTTATAGTCAAGGCTTTTCTGTAACATGTTGTTATCAAAACAAATTTTAATCTAAAAACCGGAAAAGGAGAACAAAATGACAATTACCAAGGATCTTCAGACTATCAGCAAAGAGTTAACGAAACTGGTAAATCAAATTGAAAAATTGGCAGCTGCACTCGGGAAAGCGGAAAAGCCGAAGGCAAAACCTGTCATGAAAAAGATTAAAGCAAAGGCTGTTTCCAAAAAGACCCCGGCAAAAGTTGGCAAGAAAACTGATACCGACAAGCTCCTTGAATTCATCCATCGATCAAAGAAAGGTCTTGATACGGCCACGTTGATGAAGAAGACCGGTTTTGACCAGAAAAAAGTCCGCAACATGTTGAACAGGACATACAAACAGGGAAAAATCACAAGAGTTGCAAAAGGGATTTATGTTGGTGTGAAATAATGATGGATCAAAGCCGTGATGATTTGAACGGTTAAAAAATCAGGAGCATTATCTATGACCCTCACCAAAGCCCATATCGTCGAGGCGGTTGCCAAACAAAACGGCTATCCAAAGAACCAATCTTTCGAAATGATCGAAACGCTGCTGGAAATCATTAAGCGGACTTTGGAATCCGGAGAGGATGTCCTTGTCAGTCGTTTCGGAAAATTTTGTGTCAAGACCAAGCATGAGCGGAGGGGGAGGAATCCCGCAACAGGTGAAGATTTGACATTGGAACCGAGAAGAGTTGTGACTTTTAGGTGTTCTCGGCAGTTAAGGGATAAGGTTAACGAATAGCTGCTGCAACCAAACGGTCAAATTTTCCCGTCACCCTTTACTCATTGACCCAACCAAGAAACAGCAGGTGTTCGGAACCCCGTCGATGTATTTTTAAGGATATTGAGTAGATCTTTATACGGATCAATATACATTATAAAACATTCAGGATGGTAATTATTTCGATTCAATATCCTCTTTGAGCTGCACAGATTGCATAAGGCACCGGCCTTTTTGGGGTCAGGTGCACTGGCATGGTTATGCAAAGAGAATCTACGGGAAATAGTCCGAAACCAGCTTTTGTCGCCTATGCCCCAAAGAGACTTTTCTCTGAACTATTGTGACTCTCGTAATACCGCGCCTCGATTAGATTGCCTTCCGGGTCTCGAAAATAGATCGACGTTCCAGTACCGTGCGCACCCCAGCGTGAAGCAGGCCCTTCTTCTATATCGACATTGTTAGCCTTAAGTCGCTCCAAAAGGTTTTCCCACGTCTCCTTACTCAAGGCCATACAGAAATGGTTCAAGTTCTCACGACCTTGTCCGGCCCGAGCCTTTTTCTGCCATATCTTTTTCGGAAACAGGTCGATGATCGTATCCGAATTGATACGCACAGACGGAAAGGGCACCTCTCCCGCGCGGTATTCTGATAGACGTTCAGGCGCAAACCTAAGTACTTTTGAATAGAAAACAATCATCTTCTCGTCATCTTCGACATTCAAAACGATGTGATCCATCAAACATTCCATATTCAATCCCTCCGAAAAAAAATCAACGAGCGTTAAGAAACAAGACCCTTAATGGGTGGCCCCTATGCTTTGTGGGCGCACCCAATAGCTCCGCTTTAAATCGTTGGTTCCTTGGCCAGGTTATTTTTCTGGGTTGCGCCGATGGAATACTGAAACAATTTTATATCGTACAAA
>Ga0316191_10004000_pt1 | contig 10950 bp, 9 predicted proteins | sample Eddworburr2cm_MG_FD_204928 | JGI IMG/M metagenome (GOLD analysis project Ga0316191, IMG submission 204928) | Coastal sediment microbial communities from Maine, United States - Eddy worm burrow 2 cm | ecosystem: Environmental > Aquatic > Marine > Coastal > Sediment | place: USA: Maine | collected... | reverse complement strand
CTCTAAAACAAGTCTTAAAACACCGTGTGCTGCAGGATGCTGAGGGCCAAAATTTACAGTAAAATTTTTTATTTCTTTAACTAATTTTTTTTTTAAAACCATAATTTAATTATATAAGCCTAAGTAGATTTGAACTACTGACTTTACGCTTATCAGGCGTACACTCTAACCAACTGAGTTATAGGCTTTATAAAAGTTATCTTAAAATAACTTTGATACAACAAAATAATGATATTGAATAGATGGAACTACTAAAAGAGCTATAGGCATAAATCCATGATTTACTCCACAAATCTCACTACATTGACCAAAAAACATACCAATTCTTTTTAAAAAAACATTTACTTGATTTAATCGACCAGGACAAGCATCAATTTTTACTCCAAATGATGGGATTGTCCAACTATGTAATACATCAACTGAAGTTACTAATAACCTTAGGTGAGTATTAGATGGTAATAATACACGCTTATTAGTTTCAAGTAATCTAAAAAATCCTAAATAGTTTTTTTGAGATATACTTTCTTCTGTTAGTAAATAACAAGTATATTTTAAAGTTTTGTCAGAATCCATACAAGTTGCCATTGTATCAAAATCTGAAATTTCATAGCTCCAAAACCACTGATGTCCTATAATTTTAAGAGAAATTTCTGGAGTAGAAATTTCATCCATAGAATATAACAAAGTAAACGAAGGTGAAGCTAAATTTAATAATGTTAAAGCGGGTAATGATGTCCAAACAATTTCTAAAGCATTCGAATGAAAGAAGCTTTCACTTTTCTTTGTATTAAACTCATCATAATTCGAAATTGTTGCAAAAAGAAGCCAACCTACAAGCATTACAATCACAGTAATTACAAATAATAAGTGTTTATTAAATTCTAATAATCCTTCCATAACTGTTGTAGAAGGGTCTTGCAACCTAAACTGAAAAAACTCAGGTGCATCACAAAAAAAGAAAATTTTTTCTATACTCATTTTTTATTTTTTAGAAATAAAAAATAGTGCGATAAGAGTCAATATCACATACCTATAATCTAAAGTATAAACAAATAATAACCAAAAATCTCTAAAAGTTAATAGTAAAGCAATAGCAGTTAAAATAATTAAAGCATAATGATAAAGAGAACCAGTTTGAGCTTTATGAATAGAATTAGCTGTTTTTAATGCAACAGAAGATAACCCTGTTGGACCAAGTATTTCAAAAATACCTCTATCAATGGCTTTATAGCTTACAGAATATCCAAATTTAAAAAAGAACTGACTCACATATTCGTTATAAATTTTATCAAAAAACCACTTTTTATTTAAAAAAGTATAAACTTTTCTTCCTAAAAACGAGGTTTTAAGAGAAAATAAAATATTACTTTGAAAGTTATATAAAAAAAACGAAAGACTAGCTCCTAAAATACTAAAAGTCACTGGTAATATTTTATAAAAAAACTCAACAAATTCAGCATCAAAAACATGTAAGGTACTTGGATTGTTATAAATAGAAGCTCCAAAAAAGTCACTTCCAACTCCTACTATCATATCTTTAGTTAAATAGCCAATAAATATACTTGGTATTGCTAAAAAGCATAATGCTATAAAAATATTACTGAAAGTTTCTTGAGCAAAACCTATAACTGATTTGTAGCCATTTGGTTTAACTAAAAATGTTAAAGCTACCAGTCTTGTCGAATAAAAGGCTGTCAAGAAAGCTCCAAAAGTTCCTAAAAAATAACTGAAATGGCTAAATGATGAAAATTTACCATAAGCTAGTTCTAAAATAAGATCTTTCGAATAAAACCCTGCTAAAAAAGGAAAACCTATTAAAGCTAATGACCCTATAGTCATTACAGAATAAGTAAAAGGAACTAAATTTCTTAAACCACCCATTTTTCTCATATCTTGTTCATCATTTACTGCATGAATAACTGCACCTGCACCTAAAAACAAAAGAGCTTTAAAGAAAGCATGGTTGGCTAAATGAAAAATTCCTGCAGAGTAATTAGATAAACCACAAGAGAATACCATATAACCTAACTGACTACAGGTAGAATAAGCAATAACTCTTTTTAAATCATTTTGTAACAAACCTACACTAGAAGCAAAAAAAGCAGTACAAGCTCCTAATAAAGCAACAAAATTTAGAATATCAGGAGCATATTCATAAATAAAAGAACTTCTAGCAATTAAAAATACTCCAGCTGTTACCATAGTTGCTGCATGAATAAGAGCAGAAACAGGTGTAGGACCTTCCATTGCGTCAGGAAGCCAAGTATGTAAACCTAATTGAGCAGATTTACCCATAGCTCCTAAAAATAAAAATACACAAATCAATGATAATAAATTAAAATCCATATTTAAAAAATTAACTGTTTGTGTTTTAAACAATGAACTTAATGAAGCAACTGTAGCATAATCAACTGCTTTAAAATTAACATACATAAGCAAAATACCAATCACTAAACAAAAATCACCAATTCTATTTATAATCATAGCTTTTATTGCTGCTTTATTTGCCTGTACTCTAGTAAACCAAAAATTAATTAACAAAAAAGAACATAATCCAACACCTTCCCATCCTAAAAACATTTGTATATAATTATCAGCAGTAACTAAAATTAACATAAAAAAAGTAAACAGAGATAAATAAGACATGAATCTAGGTAAATGTGGGTCATGTGACATATATTCAATAGAATATAAATGTACTAATGAAGAAATAAATGTAACAACAATACACATAACAACAGTCAAACTATCAAAAAGGAAACCCCAATTTATAAGTAAAACTTCAGAACTAACCCAAGTCGATAATCTAATATATACAGGACTTCCCATTAAACCAACTTCATAGAAAGCAAAAAGAGATAAAAAAAATGAAACAACTAAACATCCTGTAGTAATTATTGCAGAACCTTTAGGACCAATATGTCTGCCGAATAATCCAGCAACGCAAAAACCTATTAAAGATAAAAAAACTAATGGAATGTACATATTTGAAATTGAAAGTTTTTAACTTTCAATTCTTTAAAAAATAACATCTTAAGGGATTTGAACCCCTGACCGTCAGCTTAGAAGGCTGTTGCTCTATCCAACTGAGCTAAAGATGCTTCTTTATTAATCTAATTTATTTACAAAAGTATTTTGTTTTTAATATAATTTCCCCTTGACAATCAAATAGTTGAATATATTTTGAAAAACATTTGGAACCATTGGCCAAATAAAGATTTTTTGGATCAAACAATTTTAATGTTTTAGATAGTTTGTTAGATTTATTACATACTCCTATAACTTTTAAAGATATACCAGGAAAACTAAAACTTTTTATTTTTTTTAAAACTAACAAGAATATAGAAGGTTTAAAAGAATTTATCCTAATTTTTTTACTATAAACTCTATACTCAAATTGTTCTTGAGCTGTTTTATTTACGTGAGGAGACTTTAAAACTGTTATTACATCACGTTTTTTTGAATTAAAAACAACTTTCCAAGTAGAAGAAGCTTTTTGTAAACTTAAAAAAAAATTTATGAATAATTCTAATACTTTTTTATCTTTAGCTAATATTTGCAATTGAAAGAACATTTTTAACTTGTTTCAGAAGAAGTGGGATTCGAACCCACGATACAGTCATGCTGTATAAAGATTTAGCAGATCTTCGCTTTAAACCTCTCAGCCATACTTCTGTAAAACAATTAAAATTTTATAAAATTAGGGGTCGGCGTTTAAAATGAGAATTGTCCTAAAACAATAACATCGCTTTAACAAAAACCAAATAAATAATTGTTGGGTCCATACAAATAAACACTATCGACAATGCAATTATTGAAATTAACAAAGATTTTTGAGTTGTTATTGGTATATATAATTTTCCAACTAAACTATTTTCAAAATACAAAATTTTAATTAGTCTAATATAATAAAAAGTAGAAATTACACTTAATAAAATACTTAAAGTAGCTACTAAATGAGCTGAAGATTTTATAACTGTTAAAAAAATTCCAATTTTTGCTAAAAACCCAACTAATGGTGGAATCCCAGCAAGAGAAAATAAAGTTATAGAAAAAATAAGAGCTAACATAGAATTTGATTCTTTTAATAATGCTAAATCACCAAGTTCTTTGTTAGTTTTATCAAAATATTTACTTCTTTTTTGTCTTAAAAACATATAAACTGACCAAAGACATAATCCTGAAATCATGTAAATTACTAAATAATAAAACATCATTTGAATACCTTCTATATTTCCTGAACTAAAAGATAATAATAAATACCCTGTATGACTTATAGAACTGTAAGCAAGTAAAGTTTTTAGTTTTCTTTGCTCCAATCCACCTAAAGAACCAACAAATATACTTAAAATAGCAAAAATAAAAAAATACATTTGATATTGATCTGTAAATGTGTTATAAAAACCTAAATAACAGATTCTCATTAATAAAAGAAATAATCCAATTTTAGGTACTACCGCGAAAAAAAAGGTAGTAGAGTTGGGAGAACCTTCATACACATCAAGTGACCAAAAATGAAAAGGTGCTGCAGCAAGCTTAATTAAAATACTTATGCATAAAATTATAAAACCGATATACACTAAACCTAATTTACTTGATAAAAAAGTATCTATACTGCCTAGTGATAAAAACATATTTAAGTCATCAAAATTTAGACTTCCTGTACAGCCATAGATTAATGAAGATCCAAATAAAAAAAATGCAGAAGACAAAGATCCTATAATAAAATATTTAAGACCACTTTCTACTGAATAGTTAGAATTTTTTTTAAATGCTGCCATAATATAAAATGCCACACTTTGTAACTCAATTGCAAGATAAGCTAAAATCAGATCATTTGAAGAACAAAGTAGTAATAAACCTAAAATAGAAGTAACTATCAATATAATGTATTCAAAATTATTATTTATAGGCTCATCTCTAAAAGCAATATTTGTAATTACTAAAAAAGATAACGAAACTAAACAAAGAACTAATTTAACAAGAAAACTTAAATAATCGTAAACAACAAAATTGTTGCTTGCCAATGAACTAGATATTAGTAAATCTTCGTTTAATAAAAGAAAAGATGCCAAAACAATTAATAATATACTAACATAATAAATTTGGCTATTTAATATAACAAACCCAAATTTACGTTGATATGCAGTACTAATTGCAAAAAATGTAAGTTGAAGTATAGAACAACTTAAAAAAAGCTCGGTTGAAAGAGCCATTTCTTTTAAATGATATAATTCTAATTTCATATTTATTAAAGTTAAGATTGGGATTCGAACCCAAACATTATAAAACCAACAATGTGTTTGAATAAAACAAACACGCTGTTACTTAACATAATTTATTAAAATTTATAACTAACTAATTTATTTTCAATAATTCCAATTAAAGGAATCAGAATTATAAAAAACGAAAAGTAATATACTGACGCTAGTTGACCTAATAAAATAAATGGATCTGTAATTGGTGCTTGACCCACCCACATTAAAGTTAAAAAGTCTGCAACAAGTAACCAGTAAAAAATTTTGAATAAAGGTCTATAAGTAGTATTTCTAATATAACCTGTATAAGTATATGGAATTACTAACATAATTAGAATAGAACCTCCCATAGCAACAATACCTGCCGCTTTATGAGGAATTGACCTTAAAATAGCATAAAATGGTAAAAAATACCACTCTGGTACTAAATGTTTAGGTGTTTCCATTGGATCAGCTGGAATACAATTGTCTGGGTGATTTAAAACATTTGGAAAAAAGAATACAAAAACCCCAAAAAATAAAATAAAACAAGTAAATGCAAATAAATCTTTAGCGAAGTAATATGGATAAAAAGGAATATCATCCACACCTGTGTCAGAACCTATTGGACTACTAGAACCAACTTTGTGTAATAATGCTAAATGAATGATAGTTAAACCCGCAATAATAAATGGTAATAAAAAGTGAACACTGTAAAATCTTCTTAATGTTGGTGCATTTACAGTGAAACCACCCCATAACCATTCAACTATAGTCTGACCACCAAAAGGAATAGCTGTAACCATATTAGTAATTACAGTTGCACCCCAAAAACTCATCTGACCCCAAGGTAGTACATATCCAGTGAAAGCAGTACCCATAATTAATAAGAATAAGACAACACCAGAACACCAAAGAAGTTGTCGAGGTTTCATATAAGATCCATAATATAAACCTCTAAATATATGAGAATACACTACAATAAAAAACATAGATGCTCCATTAGCGTGAACATATCTAATAAACCAACCATTAGGGACATCCCTCATAATATATTCTACACTAGAAAATGCTAAATCAATATTAGCTGTATAATGAAGAGATAACAAGATACCTGAAATTATTTGAATAACTAAACAAACACCTGCTAACGAACCAAAACTCCAAGCATAAGTTAAAGTAATTGGTGTAGGGTAATGAATTAAATGGCTATCAATAAAACCTAAAAGATAAGTTTTGTTCCATCTAAATTTGTTTAAAGACACATTTCCAGCTCTTGTTCTTGTTGCCAATGATACTTCTTTTACAATTTTATTACTATTAAAAATATTTTGATTAAAAAGATTAGAAACCATAAAAATAAAGTTTTAAACTAAAACAGTTGCTGGTATATTATAAGGTTCAAGATTACCCCACCAATAAATATTGATAAATAAGAAAAGCCATACAACATCTACAAAATGCCAATACCAAATTGCAGACTCAAAACCAAAATGGTGAGTGTTTGTAGAATGATTCAATACAATTCTTACAAATGAAACGATCAAAGCTATAGTACCTACAAATACATGAAAACCGTGAAAACCAGTAGCCATATAAAAACAAGATCCATAAACTCCATCACTAATATTAAAAGGAGCTGAAACATATTCTAAACCTTGAAAATATGTAAATAAAGCTGCAAGAACAATTGTATAAATTAATGATATTATAGTATGTCTTTTAGAATTTAAAATAATAGCATGATGAGCCCAGGTTACAGTAGCTCCAGAACTCAATAAAATAAAAGTATTAGTTAATGGAATTGTGTAAGTATTCATTGTTATAATAGCTTTAGGGGGCCAAACACCACCAATATTAAACACAGGAGCCAAACTTGAATGAAAGAAAGCCCAAAAGAATGCAAAAAAAAACATTACTTCAGAAGCAATAAATAATATCATACCTAATCTTAGACCTCTTTGCACTACAAAAGTATGCTGTTCCTCATAAGTAGCTTCTCTTACAATATCACGCCACCAAACATACATAACAAAAAGAACTACTACAAAACCACTAACAAGTAAACTCCAACCTCCTAAAAATTTATGCATATATGATACAAGACCTGTTGTTAACATAAAACCTCCTAATGCAGCAAGAAGAGGCCAAGGGCTTGGATCAACAAGATGAAACTGATGAGTTGTACGTAAATATGAAAAACTATTATTCTTTAAATTACTCATAGTAAAAATCTAACTCCATTCTATGGCACCAACACACCAAGCATAAATAAAACCTATACCTAGTTCAACTAAGAATTCAACCATAGACCAAAAACCCAATAAATTTAACTGAGATATAGAAACACACCAAGGTAACATAAAAATAATTTCAATATCAAATAAAATAAATAGAATTGCTATAATATAAAATCGAATATTAAATTGATTTCTTGTATCACCATAAGGTTCAAACCCACATTCATAAGTAGAAAGTTTTTCAGTTTCTGGACTTTGAGTTACCAAAAAATAAGACAATGCAACTATTAAACAAGCAAGAAATATTGCAAAAAGTAAATAAATAAAAATATTTAAATATTCTTCTTTCATTGAAGAATGTTTTACTAAAAAATAATTATCTAAATATTTGTTATGACTTATAAAACTTTGTAAAAAAAAATTTGTACCCATAAAAATTATATTAAAATCAAAAAAAGTTTGTTGAACTCAATCTTAAAACTTTAGAACAATCTATCATTACAGAAGAATTGTAACTAAAAGAATCACGCCTATTAGTATTAAAAAAGTCATCAAGCCAATATTTTGTTTTAGTATTTAAAATTTTAATTTTACTATCTTTAAAAGGAATTGATGAAGATTTTGTAATAGGTGAATTTTGTTTAATTAAGTAATAACTTAAACTTGTTAAAGTTGGTGTAGCAAAATATTGGAAACTGATATAATTTTTAAAATTAAACGAATTAACTGAATCAAATTGAATTAATTGATTATCTTTTTTATTATTATAAAATGCCATAGATTTAACATTAGAATAAAGTTTTCTAAGAAGTTGCCAATTCGTTTTAGCCTCCTTTTTAAAATGTATCAACTTACCCATTCGTTTTACTAATCCTTGAGTATTAAGATATGTTTCATTGTCTTCATATACCATATTTGCAGGTAAATGCAAATAAGATTTCATTAAATTACCATTAACTTTTTCATAAAAAAAGTCATCCACCGGATTTACATTTTGAGAAATTAGTAAAGAAGCATCACAGTTTAATGGCACAACTTTAGAATCTGATAATTCTTCAGACTGCAAAACATATTCTAAACTTAAAATTTTTAATAAATATAATTCAATCAAAGTTTTAATATTTGGAATAGAATTTAATGAAACATTTATGCTATAGATACTAAAAAAAGATACAAAATCTTCACTAGAAATATGTAAAATTTTATTTAATGAGTACATTCCTACAGAACTTAAATTAGGACTTAATACATTAAAACCATTCCAAGAATTATCTAATACATTTATATATTTAAAAACAGAATGTAGAAGACTAGAGTCGGATCTTTTAAAAATTTCCATATTAGTAATAAGTAATGGGAATTCCGAATTTTTTATATCTTGACAAACAAGGTGAGTACCTTCTCCAATAGATTTTAAAATATTTATATTAGAACCTAAATTGTAAACTGGAATCGTTAAATCTAGAATAGATCCAATAGTAAGTAATTTGAAATTACCTTTTAAAAATCTTTGTCTAAGACTTATATTTAATACATATCCCTCATATCTAGGATTAGTACCAATTAATAATCCTAAACTAGACATGTGTAATTTAGGTTTTTGAGTAGAATTTACTAGTTGAAAATTCGATTCAAAATCATTTTCAACTGTATTTTTTTCTACCGTTTTTAACTCCACAAAAGAGCAACTTTGATTAATAAGGTATAATATATTTAATACTTCTAAACTTACATTATCAAAAACAAAAATCATAGAAAAAGTATTTTTTTCGTGTAAATACAAGTGATCTATAAAATATATTAATTCACAAAAATCAGTAAAAAAATTTTTCCAATTAGTTTTTTCAACAAAGTTATTTTTTTGAAATAACCCATCAAAAAACAAACGACCTTTATCAGTTATCCAAGGAGTAGATGGATCATAAGGTTCAGCTAAATATATTTGATTTTCTCTAATAGAAAGTCTTAAATTTGTCCCAAAACTATCTGTAGGGTCAATTCCTTCACTTTCAATTAATTCCCATTCTCTTAACTCATCTGAAAATGTTTTAAGCGTTAGTGCTCCGATAACCTATCTTAATATTTTTATAAATGATAGTGGACTCGAACCACTAACTTTCTCGTTGTAAGCGAGACACTCTACCAATTGAGTTAATCACTTTTATTATTTTTACTTAACGAAAGAGGGACTTGAACCCCCGACACTTGGATTATGATTCCAACGTTCTAACCAAACTGAACTATTTCGCCGCTAAAATTAATAATTATAATGAATTGGTTCTAGATAATTGCCTAAAAATTGATTGCTCTAATTTTGAATTTTTTTCAAAAGAAGCTTTGACAGTTAAAAATGCAACTCCAATAACAGCAATATATAAAATTAAACCTGCCATTAAAATTTGCAATACAAAATGTGTGTAAAATACTTGACCAAAAACAAAAATATCAGGTAGTACATCTAAATTATAATACCAGTTATAGTAATTATTACTGCTTATATTACTAAAATTGGTATTATTTGAAAAAAACTTAGAAAAGGCACCATAAACTTGAGTTAAAAGACTTAAACCTATTAACACACCTATTGGAAAATACTGACGACTAGTTTGCAGTTCTCTGTATTTTATATTTAACATCATTACCACAAATAAAAATAAAATTGCTATCGCTCCTAAATAAATAATTAAAAAGAAGAAAGCTAAAAACTCGTTTTCAAATAAAAATAATAACATTGATGCTGATAAAAAACTTAAAACTAAAAATAGTACAGAATGAAGAGGGTTTTTTGAGATAATAACCATCGAAGCGCTACCTAATAGCACTGCACAAAAAAATAAGTTAATAAAATCATTTTGTTAGAGGCAGGATTCGAACCTACAATCTTTAGGTCATGAGCCTAATGTGCTAACCAATGCACTTCTCTAACACGTACTCGTTTCAATAAAAATATTTTAATTGGTTCCCAAAATAAATCAGTATTTATAAAATCTTTTTATTATACTCTTGAAAAGTTTCAGGTATTTAAAAAATAAAGAAAGGATTTGAACCTTCTAAATTACCGTGCTTTATTTATATTCCAGCCACACGTTCCCGTACGGCTACCTTGTTACGACTTCATCCAAATTATTAATCTCTCAATAGACTTTATTAAAGCCTTCAAGCGAAACTAATTCTTTGCATGTGACGGGCGGTGTGTACAAGGTCAATTTACATGTTCACCGCAACGTGCTGATTCGCGATTACTAGTGATTCCAACTTTATGTAAACGAGTTGCAGTTTACAATCCGAACTGGGAAAACTTTTTTGATTAACCAAAAATTTTCTTTTTTGTTACCTTTTGTAGTTTTCATTGTAGCACATGTGTAGCCCAATTCATTAGGGTCACATTGACTTGACTTTATTCTTACCTTCCTTCAATTTATCATTGACCGTACTTTTGAAGAAATAAGAAATAGAACTAATGTTTTTAAATT
>Ga0316191_10003999_pt1 | contig 10950 bp, 11 predicted proteins | sample Eddworburr2cm_MG_FD_204928 | JGI IMG/M metagenome (GOLD analysis project Ga0316191, IMG submission 204928) | Coastal sediment microbial communities from Maine, United States - Eddy worm burrow 2 cm | ecosystem: Environmental > Aquatic > Marine > Coastal > Sediment | place: USA: Maine... | reverse complement strand
CGGCGGAACGCTGTCCTACATCGATACTATTGGAATTCAACAGTTCGTCGCCGAGTGTGATCGCATGGCCGGAACCTATGGCGAGCGCTTCACAGTCTCTCCCTGGCTGCGTGAGCGAGCCGGGAAAAGCCAGCCCTTTTACGGATAACGCACCATTATGAAACGACTAATATTCGATGAAGACCATGAAATGTTCCGTGATTCTGTACGCAAGTTCATGCAGGCTGAGGTGGGGCCGCATGTCGAGCGTTGGCGTGAACAGGGCATTTGCGACAAGGATGCTTTTCTGAAGGCGGGCGAGCAGGGTTTGCTCTGCATGTGGGCCGATGAGAAATACGGTGGGCTGGGCATCGGGGACTTTCGTTTTGAGCAGATTGTCATTGAAGAAACCATGCGTCATGGCGATCTTGCCCTGTTCCTGACCCTGCACAGCCGCCTGGTGGGTCCTTATATCGGCCACCTCGGCAGCGAGGCGCTGAAAGAACGTTTACTGCCCAAATGCATCAGCGGTGAAACAATTCTCGGCGTAGCAATGACTGAACCCGGTGCCGGCAGCGACCTCGCCGGGATGAAGTCCCGTGCCGTACGTGATGGCGATGAGTGGATTATCAACGGATCGAAAACGTACATTTCCAACGGCATCAACGGTGGCGCCTTCGTAGTGGCAGCCCGGACCGTCCCCGGCAAGCCGCATGGCATTGGCCTGTTCATCATCGAGGAGGGAATGGATGGTTTCAGCAGGGGCCGCAATCTCAGCAAGATGGGCCTGAAGGCACAGGACACGGCGGAACTGTTCTTCGAGAACGTTCGTGTGCCTGCTGAAAATGTGCTGGGTGATCCAGAAAGCGGTTTTTACAGCCTGATGCATTTCCTGGCCGAGGAACGCCTGATCAGTGCCTGCCAGGCCGTTGCCCATGGCCAGATCGCATTCGATATCACGCTGGATTACATCCTGGAACGAAAGGCTTTCGGTAAACCGATCGGAGCTTTCCAGAACAGCCGCTTCAAAATGGCTGAAATGCGGACCGGCCTGGATGCTACCCAGACCTTCATTGACCAGTGCGTGATGCTGCATCTGGACGGCGAATTGAGCGCCGACCTGGCGGCCGAAGCGAAGTATTGCGCAACCGAACTGGAATCAAAGGTGATGGACGAGTGTGTCCAGCTTCACGGCGGCGCCGGGTACATGAGCGAATACCGAATTTCCCACATGTTCACGGATGCCCGTGTATCGCGTATTTACGCAGGCAGCTCTGAAATCATGAAAGAAATTATCGCCCGCAGTATCGGGCTGGATGAACGGAAGCTGACGAGTGGCTGAAAATTATGCCTCGGGCTGAAAATTCAGTCCCGGGGCATTTCCGGAAAAGTTTTTAACAGCATATACTCCACCGCGGCGGCAACATTATCGTCGGATAGTTCACTGTGTCCGCCTTTTTCCGGCATGTCCAGGTAACCTTGGTTTGCGTGTTCTGACAGAATGGCTGTCCATAAATCCGAACGTCCGGACCACTCTTCCTGATTGCCGATTAACGGCGCATTTTCTTCCCCCCGGTCATGGCAGGAAGCGCAGGCCGCTTCGTATGTGTCCTGTCCCACTAGCATGCGGCTTTCCCGCCAGGATTCTGAGCGGGCAGGCTCAGGAACCGTCGCGGTGGCAGGAGAAGGATCCTCATCACTCCGGGAACAACCGATCAACAGGACCAGGATGGACATTATAAAAAACGGGGGTACACGAATCATTTCACGGCCTCGCATGGCAGCATGTCGTATTTCTGTGCCTATGATATCACTCCCGATGCCCGGGGCACTCGCCTTGCATGGACCCCGGCAGTGCATGATGAGATAATCCAGTTCCGGCAATGATCCTGCTGGCTGTGTCCTGAACAAGAGACGACCCTCATTTCTACTTTATCCACGCTTGTCAAAACCGCGAAAGGCACAGTGGCCCTGTTGGCCATTGCGCTCAGCACCATCGTGCTGACCACGCTGTTGTGCATCCTTGCGATCGGTAAGTTTCTTGCCCCCACCGAGGCGTTCCGTAACCGGATGAGGAAGATCCTGGCCGGGCTCGCTGAGACCTGGATTTCCGTGAACAACGGAATCCTTTCGCTCTACAAGACTCCCCGCTGGGATATTGAAATCCCGCCCGACCTCGACCCAAAAGGCTGTTACCTGGTCAGCAGTAATCACCAGTCGTGGGTGGACGTGCTGGTCCTGCAGCACTGCTTCAACCGGCGCTTGCCATTTTTCCGCTTTTTCATCAAGAGCCAGATGTTCTGGGTGCCGTTTCTGGGCATTGCCTGGTGGGCGCTGGACATGCCATTCATGCAACGCCATTCAAAGGAAAAGCTGGCTCAGCAGCCGGAACTCAAAGGCCGCGACCTGGAAAATGCCCGCAAAGCTTGTGAGAAATTCCGGACCATTCCGGTTGCGATGACCAATTTTCCTGAAGGTACCCGCTTTTCCATCGCCAAACGGGATGGAAAAATGAGTCCCTTTGAAAACCTGCTGCCTCCTCGAATTGGCGGGATCGGGCAAGTGTTCTATGCGCTTGCAGATGAGCTTGATGCAGTGATCGATGTAACGATAATCTATCCGCTGGCCCGCAAAACCGGCATTACACCCACTTTCTGGCAATTATTAACCGGCGAAATTCCGGAAATCATCGTTCGGGCCAGGCGCAGGGAGATTCCGGCAGGGCTGCTGGGAAGAAATTTCAGAACTGACCGCGAGTTCCGAACTGAGCTGGAAGCCTGGGTGAGCCAGATGTGGCATGAAAAAGACGAGCTGATTTCAGAAACGCTCAGCGCCTGAGCCCCGCTCAGAGAACCCCGGTGATCAACGCCAGGCCTACCCCGAACAACAGTATGCCAACCAGGCTCTGAACGCTCCGCATCGTGACCTTGTGCAGGAACCGTTTGCCTACCATCACACCGCAGAATGCAGACAATGAACCGGCAATGATCAGCGGCCATGCATCGAATTCGCCGAGTTCGTATCCGGCGGCCGCAAAGAGGGCGACATAAACGCTTACCCGGGTCAGGTCCACCAGGAAACCAATCACAGCATTGCTGCCCACAAAACGTTCCGTGTTGAGTCCTGCTTTGGCCAGGAAAGCTGAACGAAGCGCTCCCTGGTGTCCCGAGAGGCCACCGAAAAATCCGGAAAGCAACCCTCCGAGAGGCAGGTAGCGGCGCTCAAATTGCAGATTGCGGAACCGCGGCAGCAATTCAAACAGCGCAAATCCGATCATCAGGAAGCCGATCATCAGCTTGATTGGAGTGACCCTCGAAACTACCTGGTCGTTAACTTCCACATTCATGCTGATATTCAGATGCGCCAGCCAGCCCAGCAGCAGCGCACCCGCCACGGCCGCAATGATGGCGGTGATGCCGAATTTGAGAACCACTTCGCGATCTGCATGACGTCCCAGCAGGGACACCTTGAACACATTGTTTGCGCCATGGACCAGCGCTGTGGCCATCACCGCCATTTCGACCGGAAAAAACAGGGCAAAGACCGGCAACATCAACGTGCCCAGGCCGAAGCCGGAATACATGGTCAGGCCGGCCGAGAAAAATGCTGCCAATCCTACAATGGTGAAATCAAGCCATTCCAAAACGTTACGAAGCGCCCTGGGCGTGCTTTTCGGCTGCGCGCCAGACCCGCATCAGGTTTCCGCCCATGATCTTCGCGATATCCTCAACCGAATATTCCAGCTTCAGCAGTGCTTCGATCAGGTTGGGGTATTCTGAAACGTCTTTCATACCGACCGGGAGGCTATCGCCCACACCGTCGAAATCAGAGCCGATACCGACGTGCTCTACGCCGACCAGCCCAATGACGTGCTGAACATTTGCGACAATGTCCTCCATCGAGGCAAAAGGAAACGGGTGCTCCGCCCGGTAGGATTCACGGAACGCATCCGGGTCGTCCAGTTCTTCCAGTTCGTTCGCCGCAAGGAAGGCATCCCGCGCTTCATCCATCTGTTCGTACCAGGTCATCGCGGGTTCGGTCAGAAAGCTGGAGCCGAAGTTGATCTGGATGACGCCCCCTTTATCAGCCATCGCCCTGATCATCTCGTCGGTCATGTTGCGCTCGAAACCCGGCGTGAAGTGCCGGGCCGAGGAGTGAGAGGCAATGACAGGCACTTCGGATATTTTCAGCACCTGCCAGAAAGCCTCGTCTGAAACGTGGGAAATATCGACCATGATGCCCTGGCGATTCATTTCCACGACGACTTCCCTGCCAAAGGGACTCAACCCGTTCCACTGGTGATTATCATCGTACGAAGAATCGGAAATTTGATTGCTCAGAGAGTGGGTCAGCGTGATGTAACTGATGCCGCGAGCCTTGAAGAACGCCACATTTTCGAGCTTGCCGTCCAGTGGAGAGCCGTTTTCCATCCCCATTGCCAGTCCGATCAACCCGCGCCGCATGGCTTTTTCTGCATCACTGCTGGTTTTCACGACCGTAAATTTCCCGGGCGCACGCCAGGCCAGGGCTTCGACGCTGTCGATCAATTGATTGGCAAGCTGGTAGCTGGTGCCCTCTGCCTCAGATTCGGCAGGCGTGTAGATCGACATGAACGGGATGTTCAAACCACCCTTGTGCGCCCTTGGATAGTCAAAATCTCCTTCTGCTGTTGCCCTGGTGACGTCCTCCCAATTTTCACGAAGCCGCTCGGGAACGTCGATATGCGTATCGATCAGCATATGCTGTTGGGCAATCATGTTTGCCGTCGATGCAAGATCCACCGGCTCTTCCCTGGCCGCGACCGTTGAAGCGGTCATCGTCAAAAGGGCGATAATGCCAAAAATTGAAATGAATTTCATCTGTCTAACTCCGTCGCCTGGCGGCCGTTAAGCCCTCCCAGGAATCCATATTGCCATCGGCCTCGATCGCATAATCCACCATGCGGTCACCGTCGAAAATCCAGCGTGCCTGAAAGCGCTCACCGCGAACCACCATCGGCAGCCAGTACTTGTCATCCTCCCACATGCGGTCGTATGGGATCTGGTCCAGCCGTGTCCATAGGGGCGTGGCTTCCCTGGACTCTGTCGGGATGCCCGTAAAATCCTGAGTCCGGTAGACCCAGACATGGATTGAGTACCCGTCGACAAACTGGAACCGGTGTTCACCGCAATATTCCAGGTTACTGACCGCAATATCGAGTTCCTCGTGGCATTCCCGGATCGCGGCGATTTCCGGTGTTTCACCCGGATCGACCTTACCGCCCGGGCCGTTCACCTTGCCCTTGCCCAGCCCGGTCTTCTTGTTGATCAGCAATATTTCGTCGCCGCGAAAAACAAAAACCAGTGTGGCTGGATCTTTGGCTTCCCATTGCGCCCAGTCGATATCAGAAAGCCGGTTCATTCGACCGTAACGTTACAGAACTTGCGCTTGCCGACCTGCAAAATACCGGTAAAACCGGGTTCAAGGCGTAAAGTGCGATCCGAGACTTTCTCGCCGTCTATTTTTACGCCGCCTTGCTGTATCAGGCGAAACGCTTCCGAATTACTGGTCGTCAATTCACACTGGCTGAGCGCCGCGGCAATACCAATGCCTTCACCCCCGGTGTGGATACGCTGCCGGGGAATATCCTCAGGCATTTGGCCCTGTTGAAAGCGCGAGATGAATTCTTCGCGGGCCGCCACTGCGTCTTCACGGCTGTGAAAGCGCTCAATGAGTTCCTCGCACAGCAGGAACTTGATGTCCCTGGGATTGCGGCCGGCCACTGCGTCGGCCTTGAGGTCCGCAATTTCCTGGTTGCTGCGGAAACTCAGCAGGTCGAAATAACGCCACATCAACTCATCACTGATGGACATCAGCTTGCCGAACATCTCACCCGGCGGCTCGGTGATGCCCACGTAATTTCCCAGCGACTTGGACATCTTCTGTACACCGTCCAGCCCTTCCAGCAACGGCAGGGTGATGATGACCTGGGGCGGCTGCTCATAATGCTGTTGCAGGTGGCGCCCGACGTGCAGATTGAACTTCTGATCGGTGCCGCCCATTTCCACGTCGCATTTCAACTCCACCGAATCATAGCCCTGGGCCAGCGGGTAAAGAAACTCATGAATCGCGATAGGCTGGTTATTCTTGTAGCGGGCTTCAAAATCATCGCGCTCCAGCATGCGGGCTACCGTGTACTTGGCGGCCAGCCGGACCATGCCGTCTGAGCCCAGCTTGCCCAGCCATTCTGAATTGAAACGAATCTCGGTTTTGTCCGGATCGAGTATCTTGAATACCTGTTTCGCGTAGGTCTCAGCGTTTTCCCGAACCTGTTCCGGCGTCAGGGGCTTGCGGGTCACATTTTTACCGGTGGGGTCTCCAATCAGGCCGGTGAAGTCACCAATCAGGAAGATGACGGTGTGGCCCAGGTCCTGGAACTGGCGCATTTTATTGATGATGACGGTATGGCCGATATGCAGGTCCGGTGCGGTCGGATCAAACCCCACTTTCACCCGCAAAGGCCGCCCCAGCTTCAGGCGCTCCTCGAGTTCTTCGAGCTTGGTGATTTCATCCGTACCCCGGGCCAGCAGGGCCAATGCGTTTTTTATATCTGTCATACCGGCTTCCAACAGCGAATCCGGCATTTTACAACAAAGATTGACCCAGTTGCGGCCTGTCAGTAAGGTAAGCACGCCTGAACCAGTACAGGAAGTTATGGTCTGAAATCGTCATGGGAAAACCGGGCTTGATAACAACAATCCGTCAGAAACTCCACGACGAGAACCATTGGCTGACCCGCCGGAAGCTGGTAATCACCGGTATAACCCTGATCCTGGCTGGAATCCTGCTGGGACTGTTTGAATCCAGCAGCCAACCGGAGCGGGCAAACCGCCCTGCCGTGATCGACATTCCCCTGCCCGAGAGGACGCCCAAACCCGGCACCGAACCGGCGGATAAGGACGATACGGCCGGCTGGCCATCTGCACCCGGGGAAACTGAATGGAATAGCGTCACCGTCAAAAAGGGCCAGACGCTCGACGCGATTTTCAAGCAGCAGGGCCTCCCCATTGGATTGCTGCATGAGATTATTGCGCTGAATGCAGAAACCCGGGGCTTGACCAAAATCCGCCCCGGCGATGTTTTCGATTTCAGTACCGGCCCGCAAGGCGAATTCCAGCAAATGCGCTACGCCCTGGACGAATCAAGATATCTGTTCGTGCGGCTGGAGGGAGATAGCCTGGGTGCTGAAATTCAGCAGCGAGAAATATTCTCCGAGGTTGCCGAAACCGAGGGCGCCATCGAGTCTTCCCTGTTCCTGGCGGGCAAGCAGGCCGGGCTGACGGACTCGATGATCATGAAACTGGCCAACATCTTTGGCTGGGACATCGATTTCGTGCTGGATATCCGCGAGGGCGACCGCTTCATGCTGGTGTATGAAAAGCTCTATCGCGACGGTGAGTTTTTACGGGACGGCAACATCCTGGCCGCCACGTTTATCAACCAGGGACAGAGATTTCAGGCCGTATACTTCGAACAGGGTGATGTAGCAGGCTACTTTGCACCCGACGGACGGAACATGCGGAAGGCGTTTTTACGGGCGCCGCTCAACTTCGCTTACATCAGCTCCGGATTCAATCCAAAGCGAATGCACCCGGTTCTGAAACGCATCCGGCCGCATAACGGCATCGACTACTACGCACCCCGCGGCACACCGGTTTACGCGGCCGGAGACGGTACGGTAACGCGGTCCGATTACTCCAGGGCCAATGGACATCACGTGTTCATCAAGCACGCCAACAGCATTCAGACCAAGTACCTGCACTTCACCAACCGGGCCGTCAAGAAAGGCCAGAAAGTCAAGCAGGGCCAGACCATCGGCTATGTCGGCTCCACCGGGCTGGCCACTGGACCGCACCTGCACTACGAATTCGTGGTTAACGGCGTCCACCGCAACCCGCGGACGGTACCGCTGCCCAAGGTCGAACCGTTGCAGGGGGCCGCGCTCGGCTCTTTCCAGGCACAGGCGGCGCCTATGCTGACCCAGTTGAGCCGAATGGAGTCGGCCTCGATGTATGCGGCCCGCGAGTGAGGCCATTGCTCTACATCGGCCTGATTTCCGGCACCAGCCGCGACGGCGTGGACGCTGCGCTGGTCGGTTTCGAACAACCCCACCCCATAATACGGGCAGCCGTCTGCGTCCCCTACCCGGCTGCGCTGGCCCGGAATCTGAACCGCATGATCCTTGCGGGAGAGCGCCCGGATACGACAGCGCAAAACGAAATGGATATGCTGCTCGCTGACCATTTCAGCGAAACCGTCCGCCAACTGCTGCAAAAAGCCGGCGTGAGTGCAGCGGACATAACGGCGATAGGCTCCCATGGGCAGACCATCTGGCACCAACCTGAAGGGCTCCATCCGGAGTCGATTCAATCAGGAGACCCTGAACGGATTGCCGTACAGACCGGGATCGTCACCGTAGGGGATTTCCGGCGCGCCGATATCGAGGCCGGCGGCCAGGGTGCGCCCCTGGCGCCATTACTGCATCGGGCGCTGTTCCGGCCAACCGGTCCTGCGGCCCGGGTGGTGCTGAACCTCGGCGGCATCGCCAATATTTCCATCATCGATAACACAGGCGCAGTATCCGGATTCGACACCGGTCCGGCCAATTGCCTGCTCGACACGTGGATCCGGAAACACCGCAACGAGCCGTTTGACTGCGACGGTCAGTGGGCGGCCGGCGGCCAGGTGATACACAGCCTGCTGGAAAAGATGCTGGCCGATCCGTATTTCCAGCAAGCCGCTCCGAAAAGCACCGGCATCGAGTACTTCAACCTGGGCTGGCTTGAATCCTTCAGGCCGGAGCAGTATTCAGAGACCGCGGATGTGCAGGCGACCCTGGCGGAACTGACGGCCGTATCGGTTGCAGATTCGATCCGCCCGCATACTCCCGGCGATGTCCTGGTTTGCGGCGGCGGCGTGCACAACACCTTCCTCACTGGACGGTTGCAGCAGCACCTGCAGGACATTCCTGTCCGTTCGACAGCGGAATTTGGCCTTGATCCCGACTGGATCGAAGCCATGTTGTTCGCGTGGCTCGCGCGGGTACGCCTGGCGGGCCAAACGCTGGATACGCGCAGCATTACCGGTGCTGCCCAGCCGGTTTTACTGGGGGTCATATCAAGTCCGCACTAGCAGAACGCCATCCTTGGGCTAAAATACCGTCATGAACCTTCTTCTGAACCTCATCTGGCTTATCTTCGGCGGATTTATTGTTGTTATCGCGTATCTGCTGGGCGGCCTTCTGCTCTGCATTACCATCGTTGGCATTCCGTTTGGCATCCAGTGCTTCAAGCTGGCCGGGCTGGCGCTGGCGCCTTTCGGACGCGAGATTCGCGAGAAGGAGCCACCGAGCGGCGCCGTCGCTGTGATCATGAACGTTATCTGGATCATTCTGCCTGGGCTTGAACTGGCCGTGTTTCACCTGATCATGGCCCTGGTTTTCGCCGTTACGATCATTGGCCTGCCGATAGCGGCCCAGCACCTGAAAATGACGCGGCTTGCTTTGATTCCGTTCGGTTTTCAGGTCAGGGACATGGCTTGATGGCCCGGCGCCCCTGGTCCGAACTGTTAGACACCTGGTTTGCTGAAACACTGGAGGATGCATCCGCCATCCCATCCCGCATGGGCTGGTGGTTTAACTCTGATCCGTCAAGGGACGCCGGATTGGCTGAACAGTTCGGCGGGTTGGTGGAGCAATGTTCACAGGGCCGCATGTATCGATGGCTTGATGATCCCGAAGGGCGGCTGGCGCTCATCCTTGCCCTGGACCAGTTACCTCGGAACCTGTTCCGTGGGACACCAAGGGCGTTCGCCTATGATCCCTACACTGCCGCACTTTGCCTCGCCGCGGCGCACACCGGGCAGGACCAGCAGTTGAAACCCATCCAGCGGGTTTTCCTGTATATGCCGCTGCAGCACTTCGAAGACTTGCAGGCACAGGACACAGGCGTCCGGCTTTACCAGCGCCTCGCAGATGAACACCCGGAACCGCCCGTACTCAGTGAAGGCGTGCTGCCTTTCGCCCGTTTGCACCGCGACATCATCGCGCGTTTCGGGCGCTTCCCCCACCGCAACAGGATCCTGAATCGCGAGAGCACGGCCGAAGAAGCCGAATACCTCGTGAACGACGCCCCGACATTTGGACAATAGAATGAAAAAAGCACTATTCACCATTCTCATACTGGTTATTGTCGTCGTAGCCGTGTTGTTATATCGCGCCGGATCCACTTTCAAGGACATGCAACTCGAGCCCGCGACCGGCATTACAGCCGTCGCAATCGATGAAGACCAGGCCATCGAGCGATTTTCCGGCGCCCTGCAGTTCCCTACAATTTCCTACGATGACCGCAACAACTTCGATGCAGGAGCTTTCACGGATTTTCATGCCTTCCTGCAATCCTCCTATCCGCTGGTGCATCAAAACGCCAGCCGCATCGTGGTGAATGACTACAGCCTTGTCTATCACCTCCCCGGCACCGACCCGTTACTGCAGCCGGTGCTTTTCATGGGACACATGGATGTTGTGCCGGTTGAAGAAATCACCCGGAGCGAATGGTCGTATCCGCCGTTCAACGGCACGGTTTCAGACGGCGTCATCTGGGGGCGCGGCAGCGTTGATGACAAGTTCACCGTCATTGCACTGATGGAGGCGATGGAGCAGTTATTAGCGGAAAATATCCAGCCAGAGCGTTCCATTTACTTTTCTTTCGGGCACGATGAAGAAGTCGGCGGAAAAGATGGGGCGGCCCAGGTTGCGAAATACTTCGAAGAAAAAGGCATCACTTTTGACTATGTAATGGATGAAGGCGGCGTGGTCACCGAAGGACTGATGGATGACCTGGACCAGCCGCTTGCCGTCATCGGCGTATCGGAAAAAGGCTATGTCAACCTGGTGTTGACCGTCAATGCGCCAGGAGGCCATTCCTCACAGCC
>Ga0316191_10003998_pt1 | contig 10952 bp, 6 predicted proteins | sample Eddworburr2cm_MG_FD_204928 | JGI IMG/M metagenome (GOLD analysis project Ga0316191, IMG submission 204928) | Coastal sediment microbial communities from Maine, United States - Eddy worm burrow 2 cm | ecosystem: Environmental > Aquatic > Marine > Coastal > Sediment | place: USA: Maine | collected... | reverse complement strand
CAGCCTGTCTGCTGGAGTACAGTTTGGTGCGCATAATCAGTGCCTGCATGCGCACTGGGTGGTATCCCACGACGCAGCATCTGCGGCAACATGGAGTCCGCAGTGGATAAGGTCGGGCGTGGTAAGCAGCGCCAGGCCAATGCGCGTTTTCGCCTTTGGGATGATGCCGAGCGACTGATGATGGTTGCCACAGTAATAGTAATCGCCGGGCACGAGTGCATCCGCAACCGTGCTCATTCCAGCTTCGACTTAATATACGCGATTCCCTTTCTTTATCCTGGTGGAATACGGAAAATAGGGTGTTAATTCTTTCTTTACCTTGAAAACCCGGTGTCTACAGGAACGAATAATGGAACCCACTAAAACCCCTGGCGTCTACATTGAAGACATTGACGCCTATCCCCCCGCCATAACGTCGGTTAAAACAGCCATCCCGGCCTTTATCGGCTATACCAGAAAAGCGAAGCAGATCGCGCCCAATGACCTGGTAATGAACCCCGTCAAGCTGAGTTCCCTGCGGGAGTTCAAGCAATTCTTTGGTGGCCCGCAGATCAACCCGATTGCTATCTCGGTGGACGACGATGGTGCCGGTGGTTTTGCAGTCACGAACTTTACCGAACCGAGCCTCGACTATTTGCTCTATCACAGCGTGAAATTATTTTTCAGCAATGGTGGCGATCAGTGCTACGTCATTTGTGTGGGCACTTACCAGGCCACGCCGGACATAAGTCTTACCGGCGACGGCAGTAACAAGCCATCAACAAGGTATGGCCTTGTTGATGGCCTGGACGCACTGGCGAGAGAAGATGAACCCACCCTGGTCGTAATTCCCGAAGCGGTAAAGTTGGCGGCTGCTGATTATCAATCGCTGATGCAGGCCACATTGTTGCAGTGTCAGACCCTGGGTGACCGCTTCGCAATTATCGATGTTTTTGATGGCGCCATTCATCTGGATAGCAACGCACGAATCAGCAACCGGAATTATTTTGGCACGGACAATCTAGCCTACGGTGCAGCTTATTACCCGTTTCTGAGAACACAGATGAACTTCCCGATAAACAAACAGCGGAGCAGCGTAAGCGTGTCGTACAACGGGGTTGCAGTGGCCCCCTTGTCGACAATTAAAAGTTCTAACAGAAAACTGTTCAGGTTCGTAAGGGCGGCGCTCAAAAAACACTTTATGGTGCTACCTCCGTCCGGCGCCATCGCCGGCATTTATACGGCCACTGACAACAGTCGCGGCGTGTGGAAGGCACCCGCTAACGTTGCTCTAGTCAATGTCCAGGAACCCGTCGTATTAATTGCTAACACGGAGCAGGAATCCCTTCAGTTAGACCGTACCGGTGGCAAGTCGATCAATGCCATACGCGCCTTCGCAGGCAAAGGCACTTTAGTGTGGGGTGCCCGGACGCTGGCCGGCAACGACAATGAATGGCGCTATGTTCCTGTACGTCGCTTCGTCACTATGGTTGAAGTATCCGTCAAACGAGACACCGCCTGGGCAGTATTTGAACCCAATAACGCCACCCTCTGGGCTATGCTGCGAACCCAGATCGAGACTTATCTGATCGAGCAATGGCATTCAGGTGCGCTGGCAGGCGACAGGTCTGAGCAGGCCTTTTATGTCAGGTGTGGACTGGGGCAGACCATGACTGCACAGGATATACAGCAGGGTCGCATGATTGTTGAAATCGGAATGGCGGCAGTGCGCCCGGCTGAGTTTATTGTTTTAAAAATCACACACCAGTTACAGAGCCCCTAGCGCTGGACGGAGTCATGCATCCCTCAATTAATATTGGTGGGGCATGCCGCAGTAGCTCAGGTGTTCTTCCATGGCCAAACTGGCCAGATCGCCACCGACAATGAGCATCTCTACTTTTTCAGTTGACTTTTCTGACTCCTTTTTAGGTATGCTTGCATAATGTTCGAAATAGCTAAAAACGAGAGGGGTTGACCTTGAAGCGTGAAGTGATCGGCCCGGTATTTTTCATTGCCCTCTTTACCTTTGCATCTGTAGCCAGGGGCGCTGATCAACAGTGGGTCGAATTCGGTGCCAGACTTGGTTTCTCAACAGACGTCAAGGGAGAGAATTTCAACCAGCTGGAAATTGCCACTGCCTATCGGCTGCCCCGTTCCTGGATGTTGGACGAAGGCTGGGTACTCGAGAGCAGAATCAATGCCTCGGCTGGAGCGCTTCATGGTGGTGGTGACACTGCGGCGATCGTGACCATGGGACCAGGCCTTGCCTGGGTCAGCCCGAGCCAGCAGTATGCGGTCGAGGCAGGGATTAGCCCGACCCTGCTGAGTAAGCATGAATTTGGAGAGGCGGATTTTGGCGGTAAATTTCAGTTTACCAGTTTCGTCGGAGTGAATGCCCGTCTCGGTGAGTGGATTGCGGCCACGGTGCGAGTGCAGCACATGTCAAATGCAGGCATCTATAGCCCTAATCCGGGGTTGGATCAAACGATGCTGGGGATCCATTATCGATTTTGAGGTTTGTCCAGCCTCAATAAAATCGATTTGGTTTCAGCAGCGATCACGATCATGCGCGATGCCTGTTTCCGGGTTTAGATGTCATCAGCATCAACGATTGCTATCTTTCCAGTTGGGTAAGCCATTGACGATCAAGTGCGCGGGCGCAACGGCCACGGACACCGGGTACATTAGTAGAAGATGACCTGGGCATCGCGCCCATCATGCGCTATCTAAAAGTTATCCTGGCAGGTCAGAAATTTATACTATTTCGCTAAATATTCCCCGATTACATCTTTATGCTTCTCGATATAATCATTACAGCCGCTATCGTTATCACTACTGAAAAATCGCCACACCTGCTCAATCAGAAACACTGGGACGATGACTTGTGGAATCAGGATGACACCACCGACAGCTGCAGCCGTAGCAGCCCCGGTACCCGTTGCCTCTACATCTGGATCCGCCATCGGGCCCTTCACTGTAATCTTGGAATAATCAAAGCCAATACGTTTCTTTGGCTTCGGCAGAAATACCATGTCGAGAGTTTCCTGCCCCAGGTCTACGGTTGCAGTGCCCTCGACAGCAAGACTAGGACCATCCCCAATCAAAAGCACGCTTTTGGCGACACCCTTATCAACTTCAAAACCGGTCATGACGCAGTTAAGCGTGGCGTAGGAATCTTTGAATGTTACTGATCTGAACAGAAAACCAAACAAATCGGCCGTCAGAAATTCAACGTACTTCTTCGGCACACGGGCATTTTCCAGACTGAAACTGAGTTTCCCCGACAGATCGGATGCCAGTTCGTGCGCGGAGTGTCCGGTGCTGGTGATGTCTATAAGTAAATGAGCTTTTCCCTCTACCGGCACCTCCTCTTGCGCTCTGGCTATCAACTCGCCAAGCTGTAGATCATCAGCTGTTACCTTGAGCCTGACCGAGGGGGTGTCGCGCGTGACCAGTTCAAGCTCGATATCGGTAGTCCCACCCTCAACGACCAGTTGCATGGGAGATAGACGCAGGGTACCGTCGGTCAGCCTGATCCGGCCCTCCAGTTTCTCGATCGAGAAATCGACACCGGTAATGTGATCGATCAAAATCTCCAGGTCCAGGTTGAAACCCTGCAGTCCGGAAAAATCCAGTGGTTCGCGGTCAAAAACAAACTGCTCATCGGCAGCAATCGGGGCGGGTTCTTTGGGCTTTTTTTCCCCGGCATGGGGGTTAGCGGTTACCTGGTCATCGGCCTCCGGTTCATTGGGATCCACACCAAGGTACTTGTGCAGACCGATATCCTCCAGATATAGATTCGGGGTAACAAATTTCCCCTCTATCAACGGCTTGCCTCCCGCCAGGGTTACCTTTAATGTGGTACCGTTCTCTGTCCTGCCGATGTTTGTTTGCCCCTGATAGTTGATCACAGTTCGGTTACCGGTAAAAACCCCAACCCCGTGGTAAGCGGCATAACCGGTTAAATCAAGGCCAAACTGCGCGCCAAATGCAGCCGGATCAGGCACATCTAACTCGCTGTGTAGCTCAAATTCCCCCTCGTCTTGCGCGCCCTCGCCCTTCAATGTGAGTTGGTATAATTCTGAATCGGAAGAGGTCAGATCGAGTTTTCTCAGAGCCCAACGTCCATCCAAATCCACAAATTCGTAGTTGCCTTGCAGGCGACCCAGGCTGTCTATGATTTTCTCCTGATTGAAAACAGAAATCAGTGCAGAAACATCGACCTCGAAATCAGCCTCGAACACGCCTCCAGTGGGTAGAGTTCTGTCTACTTTGCCATTAACTTTAATCAACGGTTTTCTCGGTGGGAACTCAACAGTGCCGCTGCTGAGGACATAGTTAACCGGAAAAACCTGGTTCTTGCCCCGGGGCTCTTCCGGCGTACCCAGGGTGCCTTCGAGTTGCAGGGTCCGCTGGTTCACCTTTCCGCTCATACTCATCGCCAACGGCTCATCGCTGTTATCATTATCGAGGACAAAGTGACTCAAACTCGCTGTATCCTGTTCATCGCCAGACGTATAGACCAGTGAGAGATTCTTCACATCCATGCGTTCTATGTTTATTAGCGGTATATCATCGAAGCGAAAGTCAAATTCGTGCCATTCATATTCCGATGGCGCACTTTCCACGATTTCGCTTTCAACTACTTCGACGTGCATGTCAGCCATGTTCAGACGGTGGATCGAAAATTCACCTGTAGCAAGATAATGCGCGAGATTCTGCTGCAGATACATTTTGCCTAGCGCGACGTCATAGCTACCATCGTTAGTTCGCACGCTAACCGTTTCAGCGGTGAGTTCGACTTCATTACCAAATTTGATTGCGACTACACCATCCATTTCAAGCATGGTATAGGCGTCGCTGGCAGCGGCGGTTTCCAGTTCATCAGCCAATAGATAATCCGCGTATTGTCGTGGTAAGCGGACGTTTTCCAGATCCAGCTTAACGTCTCCGGATAGTGCGGATACCAGGTCGTGTACAGAGCGTCCTTTAGTTTGGATATCGATAAGCAAACCGGCTTTTCCAGTTAGCTGCAAGTCTGGCTGTGTATGTGGCACCACGCCACCGAGCTTTAATTCATCGCCTGTCACCTTGAGGGCGACAGATGGCGTGTTGCGCGCGTCCACGGCCAATTCGAAATCCGTATACCCGCCTTCAAGTGTCACGCGCATCGGGGAGATTTTCAGCACGCCGTCATTTAACCTGACCTGCCCCGCCAGTTTTTTGATCGAGAAATCGGCGCCGATAAGCTGATCGATTGAAATCTGCAAATCGAGGTTGACTTGCCGTAGATCGGAAAGGTCCAGTGGCTCTCGATCAAGTAGCGTCTGGCTATCGTCGGATGCGGGTGCGGGTACTGATGCTCCAGAGCCACCTTGTGTGCTGGTGTCATGGCTGGATACTGCCAGGGTATCAACTCTTGAGCTTGATGTTTTCGGCTTCGCCTGTTCATCGCTAGCAAGATTCGTTTTTCCCGTGGCAGCAATGGGCAGGCTCAATCGCTGGTCTATGCCGATATCCGCCAGAAAGAACTGGGCAATACTCATCTTACCCTTAACCTGCGGCTTGCCTCTCCCCAGCGAAGCAGCCAATGCCGTCTCGCTCTGTATCCGGCCGATGCTCATCTTACCCTGGTAATTGAGCTTGTTTTTGTTGCCCGAGATTACACCCTTGCCTTTGAAAGGCGCGTACCTGGGAATATCGATGCCAAAACGAGCACCGAATGCTGCCGGATCAGGCACTCCGAATTCACTGTGCAGTTCAAATTGACCCGAATTTTCGATCGCGCCGCCGACACGCAGTTGATATGCATCGGTACCGTTAGCGGCGAACTGGGTTTTCCTTATACGCCAGCGGCCACCCTCCTCAACGGCAATGAAGCTGCCCTGTAAATGCCCCAGTTTGTCCGCGACTATCGCCTTGCTGAATATCGGCACCAGTTCAGGAATGTTCACATTAAAAATGGCATCCACCTGGCTGCGGCCCGCCGGTGTGTGGCCAACAGTACCGTCGAGTTCGATAATCTGCCTGTTCGATCCGGCATCGCCGGTATCATTGCTCAGGATAAAATCAACCGGATAAGTCTGGTTATTACTGCGCAACTGCTTCAATGAACCCAGCGTGCCTTCGAGTCTCAAAGGTCTCGAGTTCAATACCCCGGCAGCGCTAACCTTTACCGGCCCCTGGTTGTCCGTATCATCGAGCAGAACATGGCTCAACTCGATGGTATGCTGCTGCTGATCGGTTTCGGTATAGACTAACGAAAGATTGTTTAACTCTATTTCTTCTATGACCACAAATGGCAAAGAAAAAGCCTGCCAGTCAAACTCCTCTCCGTTCCCGGTTTCCCTTATTTCTCCACGCAGATCCTCCATGTTCAGATGGTTAATCCACAAGGTGCCCGTCCACAGATAAGACCCGAATCTCTGCTCCACATTCAGCTTGCCTACCGACAGGTCATAACTGCCGTCTTTGGCTTTCAGCCGAACTGTCTCAGCCGTGAGTTCAATTTCGTGACCAATACTGATCGAAAAGTCACCATCGATTGCAAGCTCACTGTCGAGAAATTGATCGGCCGACCAGACCAGAAGCTCTCGGTAATTATCATCACTCAGAAAGTACAAAATGACGCCGAGTAGCAGCATCAGGTTGAATGCAAAAGCCAGCGCCATAAACAGTGCTCGAATTGCGCGAAAGCCTTTCGGTTTGGATTTTTTTCTACTTTCAAACAATGTTCTAATCCGTACTCAGAAGTAACTCGGCGTTGCCGGACGGGCAGATTTTACTAGTTAACGATTAACAGCGACACTGAATTAATGAAATATCAACCCGAAGATCGGGACATGTTTGGGTAATAACCCGACCCGGTAAATTTCGCTGATGCAAAGTATCGCAAGCAGATATTTTATCTAATCGCTGGAAAGTGCCCGATACCGGTAAAGCTGACAGCTATCTGTCGGTGAGAGCGGGGTAAGCACCCGCTGACAGTGAAGATTTATGCCCAAACATTCGATGTTCGCCACTCTAGCTTCGACGCAGCGAGTGCGCTTGAGATCATTAACGGGTTTTCAAAACTGGATGTCTAAAAATCTTGCGATCACATTGCGTCATAGCAGGATTCTGGCTCTGGCACAGCCTACAAAATATCAGACAACAGGATGCCAATGCCAACTCGAGTTAAATTATAATTGTAATCGATCAGGCTATTGCCGTAACCGTTGAAAAACTGCGCATAACCGCGTACCCGGCCCCAAAGCGGGAAGGTGTAGTCGAGTTGTACCGCGCCCCTCGACTTCGCAGCACCCGAGCCGACATTGTTGCGTATCATGAACCCAAATTCATTCCCATCAGCATTATGAATACCCGTAAATTCAAAGTAACCCATATACTTGTGGATATCGGGATTGTCATCGCCATCGGTGTCCGTAGGATCGTCCTTATCGTCTTCGGGGATGCGATACCAGGGTTTGAAACGGAAGGCGTAATCCTCAACCAGCCAGGTCACGGTGGTGTAGATCCGATTCCAGCTGCGCGACAACTCCCGCGAACGCCCGTTTGACTGGTGCTCCGCACCGATCCCCCACAGCATGGTTTCACTGCCGAAAGAATTCCAGGGAATCGGTGTGCGATACCAGATTTCGGGCTGGTAATTTGTTTCGCGAAAGGGGGAAGATTCGTCATCATTGAAGGTTTGCCAGAAGGACTTGAGGGTGAAGCCAAATTGAAGTGCATCGCCGTTGTAGAACGTATCCCTGGCCAGTGCTACCTTGATACTGACCTGAAATTCTGTTTCTGTGTTGTCCAGTTCAGCATCTTCATTGTCGAGGAGATCTTTGAAAGCGTCATCGTTTGGGTCATCGGCGTAGGACAGAAGGAAATAATTGCGTTTGTGGGGGATGAGAACAAACCTGTTACCGGCTGTCGCCGCTTCCGCTTCCATACGTGTGGTTCCGGCATTTTCTTCAAGTTCCTGGGCCAGACATAGTGGGCTGGCGAGTAACAGCAAAATCAGCCCGAGCCAGTGTGCCTGGATTCCCAGCTTCTTAACGGAAGTGTGCATAAAACTGCCCCAGGATTTTTGATTTGTTTTGACCATAGCAGACTTTGGTTTACAGTTAGAGCAATTTCCAAAGCAAAAATTTCGATCTCGACTTGCTTCTGCCCCGATCATTTTAATACCTGCATTCTGTTATGAGAATGACGGAAATTATTACTCTTATATCAATCTTCTTTGTTCTTGCCGGGCCGGATTCTAGAGATATAAATCCCGATATTATAAGTTGAGGCACACATTGCTACCCATTTCGTTGGACGCGCTGGTTGCCCTGATGACTAGCGATTGCCGATTATTTCTACGCGCAGCAATTTGGTGGAATTTAATTACCATAATCGCAATGACATGAAAATAAACCCTTAATCTCTGCACGCCCAACTAGCGCAGGATGAATCTTTGTTCCAGCGGCAGGAAAGATCCTTTCTATCTACGCAATTTGGCTGTTCGCAGACGGCGGTGCCCAGGGTCCAACCAAGCTTGACATCATCCTTTCTTGCTCATTGCAAAATAAGGAGCCTGGGGGATTAAAATTAAATCCACCGGGCTCCTTTTCTCTTGCAATGCAGATGAAGGCATGTGCCTCGGTCAGCGCAAACGATGCTCATCCGAGCGGGTTCTGCACCAGTTCAGTGTGCAGACTCCTTTCTTACAACTCGTTACATGGCATCCTGTATCAAGTCCATTGCCCAGGGGGGGATGTCCCCGGCGTCGGGCGGCGTGTGTCCCCATGGGTCGGACTCGTTCGCGAGCGAACGTCCCGCGTCGAAGGCGGCGCGCATCTGTTTTGGATCAAAGGCCAGCGGATCATTGCCGATCTCTACCTCATCCGGAATAGCGACCATATTGAAGTTGTAACCCAGGAACTGTGCGCCGAAGTATGACCGCATCAAAGCCGTTTGCATCGACTGGTCCATCATTACGCCAACGGTTGTGGCGGCGACGCTACCGAGAGCCCTTTGTAAAGCCGCGGGAGGATGCTGAAACTTGCCATTAGAAATCAGGTACAGGTTGCCGGGTCCATACAGAGACGGCGCGGGTTTCTCCGACCCGGCCATGCCAATAACCACTACATTCGAACGGGCGGCGCCGTCGACAAAAAGATGGCCATCGATTTCTACGGGGGGAAAGACGATCGGGAACGACGCAGAGGCAAGCAATACCTTGCGATACAGGTCGAGCTCACCGTTCTTCGCGATGAGCGACAGATTCCATACCCAGGTCTGGCCATAATCTACGTTGGTCGTGCCGACCATGAGCATTCGATTGTCGTCTAAGGCGGCAGCCACTCGTTGCAAGGTCTCGGCGGTAATGTATTTGGCGATGAGCGCTTGCAGTGGCGTGGTATCTCTAATGGAATCGCTGGACGGGAGGTCAAATAATGACCTGCTCGAGTAAATATCCTCGTCGGTAACCTCGGTGTACATCTGTTCGAGTATCACGTCGTCGGCTGGAGTGCCCAGTAGCGCGTGCGTCGCCAGTAATGAGCCGGTGCTGACACCGGTGACGATATCAAACTCGGGACGTCTACCGCTCTCACGCCATCCGATAAGGAAACCGGCACCGAAGGCGCCGTTCTGACCGCCACCAGACAGGGAAAGCATATTGAGCGCATGACCGCGTTTACGTTCCAGTTGGCGAGTAAGGTTTTCTTCGGTCCCGGACGCTGCCGTGGCGTACATGGGGGAAAGCTGGCTCGGGTCCATCGGATTGTGGCCATTCGCCAACGCGGCGTACTTTGGCACCTTTGTGGAAAGCACTCGCTCGGGTGGCGGGGTAGACGCGCAGCCGGCCAGGATCAGGGTTAGTACAAAGCCAGTCAGGAACACTTTGGTACTGTGCCCCATGCCCAATCCTCTTCGCCAGCCTGGTCTATGACTGTCACGCGGACGACCGGTTTCTTCCCTGCAGGCCACGTATGTATTCAACAGCTTTTTTATGTGTCCCAGGCTTAGTGGGGCGATGACTGGTTGTATGTTCTTTCTCATGATCAACATTTCTCCTTTGTTTCGGTGAGTATCTCACCAAGAGCTTTGCACGCTAAAAACAGTCGGCATCTCTATCGGTTTGGCGGGCAATCAAACGGGTTCGGGGCAAAGCGGGCTTGGTACGGATACTATATGGGTAGTACGGACTATAGGTCATACCTGGCCTGGCCTCAATCTTGTTATTCATCGTTATCCTGATCATCGTTTTTCATGGTGACACGACTGCCTCAGGTATTTTTTACTTAGTACGTATACGGAGCGAAAAATCAGGGGCATCACCCAGAGCCTGCGCAACAGGGTTGACGTAACCTTGTTGGGTCAATTCGGCAAAGGGTAACGATGTATCCAGTCTATCCATTTCGTATAAATACTCGGCCGAATAACCACTGGCAAGTAATTTCCAGGAAAAAGGAACACGATCTTGAAGGACGCTTGCGTGCTTCCAGATCACATTGGTGCAATTCGCTGTCAGTGTATTATAGAAGCTCGGACGTTCCTTTTCTTCGTTGATCGTTTTTACGTATTGAAGAAAAAACTTGCGCGCGGCTTCCGGCGAAGCCACCAGCCGATAGCGATAGACGTCCTCAGGGGGATCTTGACGGTAGTTGGTACGCAGGCGAATAACATCACGCTCGTCAGCCACAATATGAATCTGTTCATACTGGCGAAAGAAGCCCTTGATAGTGGAATAACCCTCACCTTCCTCCTTGCGCGCCTCGATGGAAATTGCCAGGTACTCCCCGTCACCAAAACCAAAACTTACGATAGTGTGTGCGACCGCCGGCCCCATCCAGTAGACCGCAAACAAATCGACGTGGTCGAGTTTGGAGAGATCGTAGGCTTTAGTGTAATAAGCGGGAGTGAAATCAGTTTCAGAGCGATAACTGAAATTACGGATGTTGTGCATGGTGACAATATCGCCTTCGATAATCGCA
>Ga0316191_10003996_pt1 | contig 10955 bp, 8 predicted proteins | sample Eddworburr2cm_MG_FD_204928 | JGI IMG/M metagenome (GOLD analysis project Ga0316191, IMG submission 204928) | Coastal sediment microbial communities from Maine, United States - Eddy worm burrow 2 cm | ecosystem: Environmental > Aquatic > Marine > Coastal > Sediment | place: USA: Maine | collected... | reverse complement strand
GTTGACGTAGTAGGGTCATCGACCTTCTCCTTTGCTAAGACCAGGACTGGTCTTAACTGAGTGTGATCGATGTTCGCGAGGAAGCTAGTTCTGAGAGGCTACCGCGTAGCGGTTTAGTTCAACTACAATTATTGTGAACCAGGCACATTACGCACGCTGGTTGGGGCTGTTTTTATAACTTGGGATTTTAACTTGCTATTTTTCATGGTCTTATCATACGCCTCTTTGTGTAATTAGCGGTACTTGTTGCGCATAAATAGCAAATGCCTTACGTCCTTTATGCACTATTATCCACTGAATTTATTTACGATTATTCGTAAATTGTCAAAATAACAAATTCATGGAAATGGAATGCCAAAAACTCGCTTATTGGATCGTTTACGCAATGCAATCCGAATACGCCAATATAGTCTGGCAACAGAAAAGGCCTATGTGGGTTGGGTGCGTAGATTGATTTTATTCCATGGAAAGCGCCATCATGCTGAGAATAGGGATCAGAGTCCTTTTCGTCCTGAGGATCAGTTTATACCGATTTCAACCATGGCAGCCGTGCGCCAGGAGATTGGAACCGGATACATCAAATATAGCTTTAATACTGCTTCTATACTCTACCTGGCGCGGCAATCAAGCCGAATTTTTCATTGACGTAGCCCGTCATCTTTCCCATAGTGGAATGAGAATGATAAACAATCCTATCTTTAACGCGCCTTTCGTCAATCGCCGCGATTTTCTCAAACAAACCACGCTCGCCAGCCTGGGAATGGTGGCTGCAAACCTGCCTGGCACGACCTGGGCAGTTGACGGGAATGTTCTGCACATCCGTAACTATCAGGATGTCAAATCGCTGGACCCGGTATCAATGCTGTCGGGTGCCGAAGGTTTAATAGGCAACGCGATGTTCCTGAACCTGGTGAAATTCCAGCCTGGCGACAGCTGGGAGTGGGAACTCGATGCGGCAGAATATTTCGAACAACTTGACGAAACACACTACGCCTTTCGCCTGCGCCCGGGTATTCAATTTACCAATGGATTTGGTGAAATGACCGCGGAGGACGTCAAATATTCGCTGGAGCGAATCGTGGACCCGGCAATGAAGTCACCCAACGCCGGTGAAATGGGGCCGCTGAGTCATGTCGAGATCACCGGACGCTACTCAGGTGTGATCGTGCTGGATTCTCCATACTCCGCATTCATCCCGATTGGATTGTGCACCTCAAGCGGCGGTATACATTCAAAAAAGGCGCTAGAGTCCGTGGGTGGCCAGTACGGGATCGAGCCACCCGCATGTTCCGGACCATACCGTTTTGTCAGCTGGCAGGCGCAAAGAAAAACGATACTGGAACGAAATTCTGAATGGTCGGGACCACCTGCTGCATTCAGGGAAATTCATCTTTACCCGCTAAACGACGTCAAGGCGGGTGAACTGGCTTATGAAGCCGGTGAGCTTGAATGCACCCAAACCTCGATTGAGTCGGTGGAAGTATTCCGCAAGGCAATGCCAGCATTCAGCCGGCTGGATTTGATCAGTTCCCTGCGTTACTACTGGGTTGGAATGAACATGGAACATCCGAAGCTGACGGATATTCGGGTACGCCAGGCAGTGCAATACGGCATCGATGTTGAGGCCGTAATTGAAGCAGCCTGGTTCGGCCTCGCCACACCGGCAACCGGCATCATTGCGCCTGGATTGATCGGTTATCGTGAAAAAGCGGATGTGCCGCTGGCCGGTGACAGGGAAAAAGCTAAACGTCTGCTGGCCGAAGCTGGCGTCGAACTGCCCCTAAAACTGACAATGTCATTACCTGCACTAGCAATGGAAATGACGGCCGGACAAGTAATCCAGTGGTCATTGGCAAAAATAGGCATCGAGCTTGAGCTCGATCCGCAAGACAATGCAACGCTGATTACCATGGGTATGGAGTCTGCCGGTGATCGCTGGAAGGACCTGCAGTTACATCTGCAGAGTTTTTTCATGCTCGGCGACCCTTATTACGCGACCGTGTGGTTCGTTGATAAGCAGGTTGGGGTGTGGAACTGGGAGCGCTTTCGCAGCGAAGAATTCGACCAATTGCACGACCTCGCAATGAGACTGACCGATATTGGCGAACGTGACCGAATCTACCAGCGTATGCAGCATTTGATGGAACAATCGGGTTGTTACCGATTCCTGGCGCACAGCGTTGAATCGCTGTTGTCACGCACCTGGTTTGAGCCGGCATACCGAGCGGATGGTTATCCAATGTACCGTGATTTCAAGCTCTCCGGACCGGGTAGAGTCTGAAGGTGCTGCGATTTATCACACGGCGCCTGGGCATTTCGGTCCTGATAATTGTGCTGGCCGTGTCGCTGATGTTCGGCATGATTCACATGATTCCGGGTGATCCGACCAGCGTCATCCTGGGGCCACGTGCCACGCCCGAATTGCGTGCTGAATTGAACCAGCGTATGGGTCTGGATCAGCCCATGGCAGTTCAGCTTGGCCGCTTTCTGGGCAAGGTGGCGCGTGGTGACCTTGGTGAAGATCCGTTCAGTCAACGGCCGGTGGCTGAGATTGTTTTTGAGCAACTTCCGTTTACGTTGATACTGGTGTTCACGGCCATCGGCGCCGCCACTTTGCTGGGCGTACCGTTGGGTTGCTTTTCCGCCATACGCCGTGACTCCTGGCTTGACCGGGCATCGGCGGTGCTGTCAGTGGCCTTTATCGCCATCCCGTCATTCGTCGTGGCGCTGTATGCATTGCTGTTGTTTTCGGTGCGATGGCAATGGTTTCCGGCGATCGGCGCCGGAGAGAGTGGTGATATTGCAGACCAGGTGCATCACCTGGTATTACCGGCGATGGCGCTGGGGCTGGGCTGGGTCGGCTACATCGCCCGCCTGGTGCGTTCTTCGATGCTGGAAGTGATGGAAGAGAATCACGTGCGCACGGCACGGGCTTTTGGCCTGCCGGAACACGTCATCATTGGCCGTTATGCGCTGCGTATCGCCATCCTGCCAACAGTGACCATTCTCGGTCTGGGCATCGGTACCATGTTGTCCGGTGCGCTGTTCGCCGAGATCGTGTTCTCCCGACCGGGGATTGGCAAGCTGTTACACGAAGCCGTGATGACCCGAAATTACCCGGTGGTGATGGGTTCAGTGCTGGTAACGACGGTTTTCTTTGTTGTCAGCACGCTGGTTTCAGATATCCTCAACGCCATTCTCGATCCCCGGCTGCGCGGCGCGGGAGACCAACAGTGAGTCGTGCCAAGCTTCTCAGACCGGATGGTCTTTTGATCAGTACCTGGCGCAAGCTGAGACGCGATCCACTGGGAATGTTCGGCCTGATCATCGTATTGCTGATCGGTGTGTTAACGGTGTTTGCACCCTGGCTGGCGCCATATGACCCTAACGAAGTGGATGTCTACAGTCGCCTGTTACCCCCTTCCGGCGATCACTGGCTGGGTACCGACCAATTGGGTCGTGATATCTACTCCCGGTTGTTGTGGGGCGGGCGCGTAGCGATGAAGGTCTCATTGCTGGCGATCTCGGTGTCGATGGCCATTGGAATCGCGCTGGGAATGCTGGCGGGTTACGGGCCGCGCTGGCTGGACCGTATTCTGGTGGTGACATTCGACACCATTCGCTCCTTCCCGACCATCATGTTCGCACTGGCGATCGTGGCACTGGTGGGGTCGTCGCTGAACACGGTGATCGTGATCATAATTATCGCTTCCATTCCGATATATGGGCGCGTGGTCCGGACCCAGACGCTGGCACTGCGCGACCGCGATTTTATCCTCGCAGAACGTGCGATGGGCGCATCGACGGTGCGTATCCTGTTCCGCCACGTGATGCCCAATATTGCCGCACCGCTGTTTATCCTGGCCTCGATGGATGTACCGGTGGTGGTCGGCATGGAGGCCGGATTGAGTTTTCTGGGTCTGGGCGTCAAGCCACCCACACCAAGCTGGGGCAGCATACTAAATGACGGTTATTCCTACATACGCAATTCACCCTGGCCCATCATCGCCGGTGGTATTCCGCTGATCCTGGTGACGCTGGGTTTCACCTTCTTCGGTGAGTCCCTGCGTGACATTTTCGATCCCAAGCTGAGGAAAAAGGGATGAGCTGCCCTCCCGTTCTTCCAGTGCTTGAAGTGGACCGCCTGTCGGTCAGCTACCGCACAGAACGGGGTGACCTGAAGGCGTTACGTAATGTCAGCCTGCAGGTACCGCGTGGCGAGATCGTCGGCATCGTTGGCGAAAGCGGCTGTGGCAAGTCGACACTGATATCGGCCATGATCCGGCTGCTGGCACCCAATGCCCAACTGGATTCCGGGGAGATTCGTTTTCGGGGTGAGGATCTGCTGTCTCTGGACCTGGAGAGCATGCGCGCCTTGCGCGGTGATGAGTTGGCGATGGTGTTCCAGGATCCAATGACCAGCCTCAACCCGGTGCTGAGCATCGGCCGACAGATGCGCGATATCCAGTACCGCCTGAAAGAATCGAAAGCCGACAAGAATGCACGCTCCATGCGGATGCTGGAGAAAGTGGGTATCCCTGACCCGCAAGCCCGTCTACGGGACTTCCCGCACCAATTGTCGGGCGGCATGCGGCAGCGGGTGGCCATTGCGATGGCCCTGATGATGAAACCATCACTGCTGATTGCAGATGAACCTACGACCGCGTTGGACGCCACGCTGGAAGTACAAATCATTCACCAATTGAAGGCACTGCAGGCAGAAATTGGTTGCTCGATACTGTTCATTTCGCATCACCTCGGTGTGATTGCGGAGTTGTGTGATCACGTGGTGGTGATGTATGCAGGCGAAGTTGTGGAAACCGGTAGTGTGCGGGAGATATTCCATTCACCCTCACATCCGTATACACGCATGTTGCTGGCCTGTGATCCGGGTGGCATCACCGAGCGAACTAAAGTGCTGCCCATCATCCGAGGCTTCCTACCGGACCTGGTGGATCTTCCCGCAGGGTGTGTTTACCGGGATCGCTGCGACATGGCCACCGAGGCCTGCGCTGAGCAAAAACCTGAACTCAAAGACCTGGATGGCCGCAAAGTGGCCTGTCTGCTGACGGCTGAATCGTTATGAGCAAACTGCTGAATGTCCGTCAGGCCCACGTTCGCTACCCACTTTCGGGCCATCTGATGGCGCGCCTGACCGGCAATCACCAAGCCTGGGTCAATGTCGTGCGCGGCGTCTCGCTGGCCATCGACAAAGGCGAAACGCTGGCCGTGGTCGGTGAAAGCGGATCCGGTAAAACCACGCTGGTGATGGCGCTGATGGGGCTGGTGCCGTTGCAGCGGGGTGAAGTCGAGTTCGAATCAAAGCGCATCCTGCAAGGTCCCCGTGGCCGCCTCAAACCCGACCGGCGGCGCGTTGCGATGATGTTCCAAGACCCGGTCGGTTCGCTGAGTCCACGGATGACGGTACGGGCGGCACTGGCGGAACCGTTTGAAATCCATGCGCCTGAGGTGAAAGACACCGGTGCTGAAGTCGCCCGGTTGCTGGACCTGGTGGGGCTACCGGTAGAGTTTGCCGATCGCTATCCACACCAGCTCAGCGGTGGCCAGGCACGGCGCATCGGTGTGGCCCGGGCACTGGCCCTGGACCCGGCACTGCTGATTGCGGATGAACCCACTGCCGGGCTTGATGTCTCGATCCAGGGCGATGTACTGAATCTGCTGTCCGGTCTGCAGAAGCGGCTCGGCCTTGGCATCGTCATCATCACCCACAACCTGAATATCGTGCGCCATGTCGCCGACCACATGGCCATCATGTACCTGGGGCAATTTGTCGAGCAAGGAACATCAGAGGACATCTTCCGGCACCCGCGACATCCTTATACCAAGGCGCTGCTGTCGGCCAATCCCAATCCTGACCCGGATGCGCAGAGCGCTCGCCTCGATCTCGCCGGCGAAGTCCCCAGCCTGCTAAACGTCCCGAGCGGTTGCGAATTTCACACCCGTTGCCCGTTTGTGCAAACCGATTGCCAGGAATCTGTTCCTGTCTCCCGGGAAGCCGCACCGGGACATATTTTCCAGTGTCATTACCCGCTCAAAGAAGACTGAACAGAAACCGGCAATTTGTTTTCAGCCGATACTTAGCTGGAGTAAATTGTGGAATTGGGGCCTGTGGAATTGGGGCCTGATATCCTTGACACGCTTGGTGGTATTTGAAACGCTCATATTGAAACTCCTCTGCTTCAGTTTAAAAATAGCAGAAGTGTCTCTTAGTTAAAGCGGTTGATTGGTCCTATATGGGCTGACGTCGCACAAGAAGCAGATATTTTTCTCGTGTCAGGGTTTATGTCAGGGTACGAGGTTCAAAACCGACTAATTTTGGTGTAAACGGGCGATATATAAACGCCCTGACAGCAAGGGTGAATAGAAGCGGCCAGGATGTGTATCTAGCCTACTTGGATTGAATAGCCCAGTCTGCAGGTAATCGCCTCTCTATTCTGTCAGGAATACTTATCTCGCCTGAAAACGCCAGGGGGGTGCGGGGGGTGTCTGGGTCTGGGCGATGAAGTTATAGTTGTATCCCCTCGCTCGCAATTTTAGCAAATTTGAAACTGCTGCTATTGAGCGCAAATCGGACGTTCAGCAAGCGTAAATTTCAACTCGGCGACCTGCTGGATTCGGCCAAGAACGGTCATTTGCTAATGATTTGAAAGGGCCAATCAGTCGCCGTTCGCCGCCGGCTGAGCCACACTAGTTATCGATGACTTCGACGCCATCGACCTGACCGAGCACCTTGCCGCTGTCACGGAGAATCAAGCGGACATCGACGTTTCGCTTGACCACGACATCGCCCTCGATGATTGATCCGCCGGTCACCTCAATCTCGATTGGACGTTGGCGTTTCGCGACGTCCATCTTGTCCTCGATCACGACGTCGCCCTTGACGACGGAGTTGTCCCGCAATTTGATGTCCCCGTTCACCGTTCGCACATCACGCTGGACAATGGTGTGGTCCAATTCGATCGCACCGTTTACCGTGCCCACCTTGCCGGAGACTTCGGATTCGGCTCCGAGTTCGACCGACCCGTTGACCGATTCGACATTGCCTTCAACGCTCACGCCTTCGCCGATTCGAATCGAACCATTGACCGCGCTCAGGTCCTCAACATTGGATCGATCGCCGACCTTTACCGAACCATTCACAGAAGTGCTGCTTCCTTTGATCGTGCAGTCCTTGCCTATCGAGATGTCGCCATTGACGGTCGCCAGGGAGCCTGATCGGGATTCGCCGTCAGGGACATCAATGGGCGAATTGATGCTTAAATCGCACCCGCCCAGCACCAGCACTCCCACCAGTAGAACCCCTAGACTTCTTGCGTAAATCATGGTCTACCTCCAGTATTTTCCATCCATGAAACGGACGGAGCGCGAAAATGGTTTCACCCGGCCTGGCCCCTTTCAATAACCGTGGATATCTACGAGAAAGCGAGCCGTTTGCCTACCAAACTATACTCGGTGAGTTTGGGTAATTCAAACACCATACTTCGCGACTAGCCAAACAATTTAGCCCCCATTACGGACCTGTAATCTGCTGAAAGGAGAGTTGGATTGAAGCACCAACTGGGTGCTTTTAACCAGGAGCAGATGTCTGCAAGGGATTCAAGCGCTGGGTTCACCAGCGCTTGAGCGGCACGACTGGCCCCTATTCGTTGATTACCTCCGGAGCCGCCGCGACCTCCATCGGTAGGGATTCATCCGCAGACCATTCCTGGAGCGAGGCCGTATAGACGGCGACGTCCTTGTACCCGAGCCGGGTCATGACAAAGGCATTGGCCGACGCAGCGATACCGCCCCCGCAATAGGTGATTGTTCGGGAATCACGGTCACCTGTGAAGAGTTTTTCCAGTTCTTCTGCAGGCCGGTAGCGACCCGTCTCGTTGATGAGCGACATCACCGGGACATTCGTGGCACTTGTTATGTGGCCCGGCCTGGCATACATGCTCATTGCACCACGGTACTGGGCTTCGGGCAGTGCGTCGATGATGCTGACCGAGTCGTCACCGATAGCGGTGAGTACCTCGTCTTTTGCTGCGATCAGTTCGGGCCGGAGCGCAACCGTCAATGTGCCCGCAGACCGGCTGACCGGCTCCGTCGATAGCGGCAGGCCCTGCTCGGTCCAAGCTGCGAGTCCACCGTCGAGCAACGCGGCCTGGTCGAACCCGATCCAGCGGAGCATCCACCAGACCCTCGCAGCCCATACGGATCCGCTGGCGTCATACAGCACCACGCGGGAGTCGTCGCTTACCCCGAGCGCGCTCATGGCTGCGGCAAATTGCTCCGGCGGAAGCAGCGCGAACCCGAACGGGCTCTCACCGTCGGACAGCTCACCCATGAGGTCAGCGAAGCCCGCTGTCCAGATGTGGCCCTTGTCGTATTGGGTCCGCCCGTTGACACTATCGAAACCGCCCTTCCCGTCAGGCTGGATGAGGACGGTGCAGTCAAGTACTACCAGGTCGGGGTCATTGAGGTGTTCGCTCAGCCACTCGGCAGTCACCAGTGAGTCCATTGTCGTGTCAGCAGCTACGTCGGTATGGTCTTCTGACGGTGAACAAGCCGCGATGAGTACCAGCACGACGAACAGGGCGAGCGGTTTAGTGAGCCAATTAGATAATGACATCGGAGCCTCCTCGTAGTGAACCTGGGCTCAATACTAGTTTAGATACGATCATTGGTGCATATGCTGAAAGTCATTCAGAATCCGAAGCTTGAGTTTTTAAGCTGCCGTGGTCTGCTGGCCGAGGGTGTGTGAAAACTATTTAGCCTTAACTGATATTGGGATAGCACCCAATAATTGACCTAGCATACCGTTTAATTAGACCCATAAACTCCACATATTTTAGCCAATCATCCGTGAATCGGCTTTGATTTCCCACTTTGAGTTTTCGGGTTTGAGTTTTCACACAGCCTCGGCCGGTTACGGTAGTTCGCGTCATTGAAATCCACACCCGATAAGCATCCGCTTTCCGGCAAGAACCGGCCCCTCGACTCCTGTCATGACGTATAGCAGGTGTCGGCCTATTCTGTTGAAAAACTCCTTTTCTTCGATTTTCGGACGTTTTCCGCGGAAACGTGTCTAAATAAAAACAATGAGTTACACTCACTCAACTTGCCGAAATTGATCGAATTTACGAAAGAACCGAGTTTTTCAACAGAATAGGCCAGAAGGAGTCGTTCAGAATTGGAACACCCCAGCTGAGTGTCCGTTATTACTAGACCACTACACTGACCCCTTTTTACTTTAGTTTTTCTTAATGAAATATTAATGCTGCGTCTAACTTATCTTAACGCGATCTTACAGTTGCTCGCATATACTTGATTAGAGAGAATCTCACATGTACATGATTAATTGAAAGAATATTTTAAGGATGTTGAAATGTCCGGTGAGCGTTATCGGCAAAAAGGTAAGGGTGTTGAGCAAGCTTAATATGGCTTCCTGACATTTCCTCCAGTCAGTCTGGAAGGTCACTAAAAAAAGAGACCTGGACATTGCCTCAAAATTAAATAGCCGTCTTCAGTGATTTACTGGAGAGTTTTTTTCACATATTAAACGCATCTTTCGAACCGCCCTGCGCCGAGGGATAGCGCCATTTACTGGAAGAGGAGAACCAGCATGAAACTACCATCATCATGGGCGGCGGCATATGTAACGCCGCTATTCGTATTGCTCGTCACTATCACGGTCTTGATGATCGGGGCTTCCGATGCCCTGGCGTATGAAGATTACGCGAGCGGTTGTCAAAATTGCCATGGCGATTTTAGGGCCGATCCCTATATCTCGCTTTCGGATGGAGCCAATTGGGGTGACAGCCTCCACGACGTCCACCGCAATGTCATGTTGGGTGGAGACTGTAATACTTGCCACGCCGCCACCGGTGGCTTTTCTCCCGTTTTGCTGGAAAGCTCAGGAGGTGGGAATGGACTGGAGGCTATAAGCTGTGTTGGCTGCCATGGTCGGGACGAAGACATTGGCAATGCCACCACAACCGGAACTTCCCAACGAGGCGCGGGATTGCGTCAGCACCACGCGGGCGCCGCGAGTTGCGGGGGTTGTCACGCCGACCAAACGGGGTATACACCAGTAGGTGAGAATGTGCTCCCCAACTATTACGCAAATCCGGGTACCGGCCACCCGGCAATGCCCGAGGACTCCTGCAACCCCAACGGGTCAGAAGGTGTTTTCGCGGGCACGCTCTTGGGATTGGATAACGATGGCAACGGTATTTATGATATGGCTGATGACGCCTGTTCCGTAAACACTCCGCCTGTAGCTGATGCCAATGGCCCGTATACCGGTACGGCCGGTAGCCCGGTGCTGTTTGACGGCACGGGCTCCAGTGATCCCGATGGCACCATCGTTGCCTATGATTGGGACTTCGGTGACGGCAATACCGGCACCGGTGACACACCGTCCCACAGCTATACCGCCGACGGCACTTATACGGTGAGCCTCATGGTCACCGATAATAATGGCGGGACCGACTCGGACAGCACCACCGCCAGCATCGACCCGGTGCCCAATGAACCACCAGTGGCCGACCCCAATGGCCCGTATAGCGGTACCACGGGTAGCCCGGTGTTGTTTGACGGCACGGGCTCCAGTGATCCCGATGGCACCATCGTTGCCTACGACTGGGACTTCGGTGACGGCAATACCGGCACCGGTGACACACCGTCCCACAGCTATGCCGCCGACGGCACTTATACGGTGAGCCTCACGGTCACCGATAATGACGGCGCCAGCGACACGGCCACCACCACCGCCAGCATCGAGCCGGTGCCCAATGAACCACCAGTGGCCGACCCCAATGGCCCGTATAGCGGTACCACGGGTAGCCCGGTGCTGTTTGACGGCACGGGCTCCAGTGATCCCGACGGCACCATCGTTGCCTATGACTGGGACTTCGGTGACGGTAATACCGGCACCGGTGATACACCGT
>Ga0316191_10003995_pt1 | contig 10956 bp, 9 predicted proteins | sample Eddworburr2cm_MG_FD_204928 | JGI IMG/M metagenome (GOLD analysis project Ga0316191, IMG submission 204928) | Coastal sediment microbial communities from Maine, United States - Eddy worm burrow 2 cm | ecosystem: Environmental > Aquatic > Marine > Coastal > Sediment | place: USA: Maine | collected... | reverse complement strand
CGGTGGGATGCCAATATTTAAAAGTTCAGATACCAATGCCTATTTTCTCATCCACAAATTCAACCGCCTGATACCGGAACCTATAATATTATTAATATGGGGTTTCATTGGCTTTTATGTTTTCCTGACCGCATTTAAAATAAATAAGTGGATTGCCTTTATCGGCAGCTTTGCTTTCTGCTTTTCGACCTTTAATTTTTTGAGTATTGAAGCTGGTCATAGCAATAAGGTATATGATGCTATGCTGATGGCACCAGTATTAGCAGGCGTATTCCTGATATACAAAGGAAAAATATTTAAAGGAGCAGTTTTAATGCTGATATTTCTCGGTCTGGAAATTTTCTACGGTCATATACAGATCCAGTATTATTTATTGTATATGTTATTGGGTATAGCCATTATGGAATTGGTAAAGGCTATTCGAACCAAAGAGATTAAACCATTTATAATACGATCTTTATTAATTCTGGCAATTGCATTAATATCCATCGGCCCAAACATAGTCAGGTTATGGTCCCTGGCTGAATTAGCACCTTCTACCATAAGAGGGGGCTCTGAACTGGAGGATAATACATCAAATGGGTTAGATTATGAGTATGCATTTCAATGGAGCAATGGTATTTTAGAACCTTTCACTATTGCCTTTCCGTATTTTTATGGTGGCAGTTCGACAGAACCTTTAAGTCAAAATTCCAATACATACAAAACATTAATCAGCAGGGGAGTATCCCGACAGCAATCTAATGAATTTCTAAACAGGATACCCCTGTACTGGGGTAAACAGCCTTTTACAGGCGGTCCAATATATTTTGGAGCTATTGTGTTTTTATTATTTATTACCGGGATTTTCCTTATAAAAAGCCCGGTTAAGTGGTGGGCGATTTCTTTTACATTGTTATCAATAATCCTATCCTGGGGAAGTAACTTTCCACTGGTTACTGACTTTTTTTATAACTACGTGCCATTGTATAATAAATTCAGATCCGTCACCATGATAATGATCGTGGCCCAGATCTCAATGATATTTTTTGCATTTTATACATTAAAAGAATTATTGAATACTGAGATCAGCCTTCAGAAAAGGAAAGATGCACTAAAAAAAGGCTTTTTTGTTGCAGCGGGCATCGGAGTATTCTTTCTACTATTTGGAAGCACAATATTCAGCTTTTCAGCTCCAGTTGATACCCAGTTACAAGCCGATTGGTTGGCAGATGCGATCAAACAGGACCGGAGAGCAAAATTTTTCGGAGATATTATCCGGACATTAGTTTTTATATTGATTGCTACCGGTTCCTTATGGTTATATTATATTGATAAGATTAAATCCCAGGTAGTGCTTTACCTGATTGCTTTGCTGGTAGTAGTTGATCTCTGGACAGTAAATAAACGGTATGTGAACAGCGACGATTTCGAAAATTTAAAAAGATATGAACGGAATGTATTCATGCCCACCGATGTGGATAAAGAGATCAATAAAGATGATGACCTCTATTTCCGCGTTTTTAACTTAACAAGGAATGCTTTCAGTGAAGGGATTACCTCCTATCACCATAAATCTATAGGTGGTTACAGTGCGATAAAATTACAGCGTTATCAGGATATCATAGATTATCATCTCAGCAAGAACAACATGGCTGTAATTAATATGCTGAACGTAAAATATTTTATCCTTCCGGATAATGAAAGAAATGTACCAGTGGCAAGATTAAACGACGCCTCCCTTGGAAATGCATGGTTTATTAAAGACATAATAATAGCAAAGGATCCGAAAGATGAAATTGAGAAACTAAAAGATTTTGATCCGGCCAATCAGGTTATTCTGGACGAACAATTTAACCAAAATATTGATAATAAAACGTTTTCGGGTGCAGGAGAAATTAGCTTAGTATCCTATCACCCCGAAAAATTAATATACAAAAGTAGCTCTGACCAGGAGCAATTCGCCGTATTTTCTGATATCTTTTATCAGCCTGGCTGGAAGTCTTATGTTGATGGGCAGGAATCGGAACATTTCAGGGTAAATTATATATTAAGGGGCATGATCATTCCCCAGGGAGATCATGAAATAGAATTTAGCTTTAAACCTCCTTCCTATGCCATTGGAGGGAAAATATCCCTGGCGTTTTCAATTTTGGTTGGTCTTGCACTATTGGGTATCATCATACAATCTCAAAGAGGCAAAGAATCATTCAAGGAAGAATAATTATTTGTCAATAATTTTATTGTACAAGTCGGCATATTGCTTGGCAACTTTCTTTACTGAAAATTCAGTTTCTGCCTTTTGACGGGCCTTAACTGAAAATATTTTCATCTGACCACGGTTTTGAAAAAAATAGTCTAACCCTGTCGCAAAAGAGGAAGGATTTCTGTAATCAGCCAGGAACCCGTTTTCATCATGAGATATCATATCAGGTATTCCCCCCATGTCAAATGAAACCACTGGTGTGCCACAGGCAAGGGACTCTAATATCATATTTGGCAAGTTATCATCAACAGAGGGCATTGCAAAAATATCCGCTGCATTATACAGTTTAATAAGCTCATTAGAATCTTTTATAAACCCTTTATAATGAAAAGGGATAGGCAAACGGTTCAATATAGAGGTGTCATTGCATTTTCCAAATAAGACCAGTTCTGAGTTTTGGATCATTTCATTATTATTTGATTTCAGATCCTCCAGTGCCTCAATTATATAGTCCAATCCTTTACGCTTGTCACTGATATTATGAGCCCCGAACAAAATATAGAATTTATCCGGATCTAAGTTATATCCCTTTAGTATATTTTGCCGTTCAATAGGTTTGTATTTATCTGTATCCACAGGATATGGGATATAGAATATTTCATTATTTTGTCCAAGTGAAGATTCTTTAGCTGCATTATACAACCATTTACTTGGACACACCCATTTTATATTTGAATGTTTGTAAATACTTTCCTTTTTTAACCAGATTTTATGAGAGACATCATCAGCATTATCACCTTTTAAAAACGGACAATTTCCACAGCTTTTCATATAATGATCACATTCGCCGGCATAGAAACAACCACCGGTAAATGCCCACATGTCATGAAGTGTGTGAACGATTGGCTTTCCTTTTGCCGCTAACTCGCTTAATCCTTCCAATGATACTAATCCCTGACTAATCCAATGCATATGGATAATATCGGCCTCTTCTATTTGATGGTTTTTCCTGAATGATTTGCCAACACTTGCTGAATCGAATTCAAATTTGGAATTTTTATTTTTCAGTATATAAAATAATTGAATCTTTTCTATAAGAAGTCGCAAAAGCCCCGGCCAGTTTCGCCAGTTAGTATACAAATTTGCCTCATCAAATTGATTGATGATATTTAGGGTAAAGTCCGTATAAGTTTGTAATGCATGGTATATCCTGTTGCAGGCTTGAGTGGCCCCTCCCTCGTTTTTAAAAGTATTTAAAAACAGTATTTTCATTTTCCCAAATATACCTGATATTTCTCATTTGATTGATCAAATTTCAGGCTGCCTGATAAGATTAAAAAAGATATTTTATAATTTTAATCCCTGAGATGATTAAGTTGCAATATGCGTAGAGATTTAACCACCTGTTATTATTGATTTAGCCTGAATTATGAAAGTTATTTTTACATTTGGTGGATTACCCCATTATTATAATTATGTGCTAAACAGATTAAACAAACTGCCGGGCTATGAAGTAAAGGTTATAATTCCTTCCGGTAAAAGTAACAGTTTGGGAAAAGGGGTTCATCAGACATCGAAAGATATTGATTTCGGTATAATTGAATTAGAAGAAGAAAAAAGATGGTACGGGAAACATAATTTCAGAAATCTGACCCAGGTTTTAAAAAAGGAAAAACCTGATATTCTGGTTGTCATATGGCCCTATGTACTGGGTTTCATACTTCTGCCAGGCTGGTACCGTACCATAAAAAAGTTGGGTATAAAACTGGTGTATAAGGATATCCCATTTAATATACCTGAGTATACTAAAGCCCTGAAATTTTATCGAAAAAATCTCCAGGACGAAACCCGGCATCCTAAACATCAAAATTGGGGGATCTCCCAGAAATTGTATTATTTGTTAGTACGTGAATTAATAAAGAAATACCTGAATAAAATGGATGCCCATGTATATTATACAGAAGAAGCATATGATATAATTCCTACATATGCCGTACCCAAAGAAAAAATCCATATTATTTATAATTCTCCGGATACGGATCGATTATTCAGCATTCGTGAAGAAATACAATATGATACAGCGAAGCAATCCGGAAATATAAAACAGATCTTACACGTTGGGAGACTCGTGGCCTGGAAAAATGTTGATCTTTTGATCGAGGCATTTGACCTGGTCCTGAAAAAAATACCTCAAAGCCGGCTTGTTATTATAGGTACGGGCCCGGAAAAGGACAAACTTCAGAAACTCGCAGAAGAAAAAGGGATCTCCGATAAAGTATTGTTTGAAGGTGGTGTTTATGATGAAAAAACACTAGCCAGATATTTTCTAGCCTCATCTGTGTATGTTCTTGCTGGTATGGGAGGAATATCAATAAATGATGCCATGTGTTTCGGCAAGCCTGTAATTTGTTCAAGAGCTGATGGAACGGAGAAGAAACTTGTAAGGGACGGATACAACGGGTATTTCTTTGAGGAAAATAATGCCATTGACCTTGCCGAGAAAATAGTTAAAATTATTTCTGATCCTGAGACCCAGGAGAAATTCGGGGAGAACTCTACAAATATCATCAAAAATGAAATTAACATACATACGGTGATTTCAAGATATAAAAAAGCATTTGAATATGCTTTAAATGCATAATGTTATGATCCTGTTTTTAAAACTTTGTTTCAAGAACCTATATCGTTTCTTTACAGACTCACACTACAGAATCTTTCTTTGGTTTGTGCTTATCTATAGCGGGAAGAGCGATAAAAAGACTTTTAAAGTAAGGCTTCAGGGAAAAGAGTTGATCGTCCCACACGCCTTATCCTTTATTTGGCAATACTATGAAATTTATGCGGATGAATTCTATAAGTTTGAAACAAACAGAAAAAAGCCGCTTATTATCGATCTGGGTTCAAATATAGGATTAAGTATTATTTATTTCAGGGAGAACTATCCAGGCGCAATGATATATGCCTATGAAGCAGATCCGGATATTTTTAATATCCTGGAAAAAAATCTGCAAAATCGGGGAATTCTGGATGACAATTTAAAACTCCGTAATAAAGCTATCTGGATAAATGATGAGGGCGTTTATTTTAACGGGAATAAAGCCGACGCAGGCAGGATAATAGGTTCGAAACAGGGCGAGAAGGAGGAGAAGATTGCTACAGAAAGGTTAAAAAACTTACTGGATATTGTAGATCATGTCGATTTTTTAAAAATGGATATTGAAGGTGCTGAAGTAAAAGTACTCGAGGATAGTTCCGGTAACCTTTCGAAGATCGATCAAATGTTTATTGAATATCATTCATTTCATGCGGAAGATCAGAAACTTGACACTATTCTTTCCATTTTAAGCAGATCAGGATTCAGGTACCAGATCCATTCCCCATTCAGATATAAGAGGCCTTTTTTCAAAAAAACCCTTCAAACCACCCCCGAGATGGATCTTCAGATCAATATTTTTGCATACCGCCAGTAAGAAAACCATCGCAGTGCTAAATAATATGCCCCTTTTTTTCGGAAAACAATTTATGAATGGCTTGCTAGTCGAATGGAGTTAGCCCAAAGAATTCATGACAAAATTCTGAAATGAGAGAATAGAAAGTATATTTACCTATTATTTTCAACTCCTAATTATAGAGCCCAGATTAAATTGAAGAAAGTTTTTTTTGACATATACTTGTTTTTATTTGGCCGGTCAATTTTTTACAGATTGAATAAGGCAATCTTTATGATGGGGCTGAAAGGAATGGGCATCCTAAATTATCAATCCAGTTATTTAAGCGGAGAGAAGCACTTTATAAATAAATTAAAGAGAATAAAGGGGAACAAGATAATATTCGATGTAGGTGCAAATGTTGGGAATTATTCTAAATTGATTTTAAAAAAAATCAAAGACGTCAGCATATATGCCTTTGAACCCAATTCCATATCTTTTATGAAACTGGATAAAAACATTTTATCGAAACAAGTTAGCAAATATAATTTTGGATTTTCTGATCATTCTGGTTCATCATTAATGTATGACGATAAGAATAATCCAGGATCGTCACATGCCAGTTTGCATTCTGGAGTATTTACAGATCTTGAATCAAAACCATTTACCGAGCAAACTATTCAGCTTACAACAATAGACCAGTTTGTCGAAGATAATAAAATATCAAAAATTACTTTGTTGAAAATCGATACTGAAGGTAATGAATACAACGTATTAAAAGGTGCGGATGAGACCCTTAAAAAAGGAATTATTGATATTATTCAATTTGAATTCACGGAAATGAACCTATTTTCACGCCATTTTTTCAATGATTTCTATGAATTGCTGATAAAGGATTATAAAATTTATCGATTGTTACCAAATTCTTTTCTCGAAATAAAAAATTATCATCCGCCGGTGTGTGAACTGTTTGCATTTCAGAATCTAATAGCCATTAAGCGGGATCTCGATTTATAATTAATACTTTTTACCGAAAAGATACCGCCCGGATAAGAATCGAAAAACTATTACAACATGCGCGTAAAGGGTTCGTAACATTCCAAAGTGGGCCCGTAATATTTTAAATCTTTCAAGCCAGCACTTCTTCATATTCTTTTGGGAATAACCGCCAATTAAAAACTTTGAAATAATCTGAAGTGAATTTACCGTTAACCTGCTTAACTTCAGGACCTTTATGCACCAGTCAATATCGGAACTGCAGGAGTAGTTCAACTCGTAATCAGGCACTATTGATCTTTTAACAATTATGGATTGATGTGAAACCACCATTCCCTTTAAGAAATCATCAGCCTTCAAATTCTTTGTCAATTTTCGGGTAGATAATTTCGAGCGAACGCCTAATTCTTTTCCGGAATTGTCTATCATCATGGTTTCACCATAATAGACATCAGCATTTTCGCGGGACTTAAAAACACTACTCAGGGTCTCATTTTGATAAATTTCATCTCCGGAATTGATGAACAATACATAATCGCCGGTAGCAAATTTCAATCCCTTATTCATAGCGTCATAAAGGTTTTTATCTGGTCCGCTAACCCAATGATCTATTTTTTCTCCAAATTTCTCTATGATTTCCAGTGTCCCATCATTTGATCCCCCATCAATAACAATATACTCTTTATGGGAATAAGTCTGCGACAACACGCTGGAGATGGTTTTTTCAATTCCGTTTACATCATTAAACACGATAGTTATGACACTTATAATTGGAGGTCGCTCCATAAAGACAGATATATTTATGAGATAATTATTTTGTTATTAAATTTATACTCTGGAAAATTATTCCAAATTAAAATATTTTAATAAGCGTATGCACATTTTACTTCATTTTTTAATTTGACGAGCTAAATTGGGAACGATCAAGCAACAATCCATTATCTCAACCATTTACATCTATATTGGAGTTGTAATAGGATTTGTGTCAACAGGCATCCTGATGCCGAGGTTTCTCAGTGAAGAGCAGAATGGGATTATAAAACTCTTAGTTTCCTATTCAATGATTTTTGCTCAATTTGCCTCATTGGGTTTTCAAGTAGCTACTATTCGATTTTTCCCCTATTTTAAAGATAAAGAGAAAGGGCATAATGGATTTTTTCCCTTACTTACCCTGGTTGGGATCCTGGGATTTGGTCTATTTATTGTGGTGTATTATTTAATCAAAGGTCCCATCGTAGATTATGAGTCGGATAAGAACTCTGCCTTTGCCAATTATTTTTTTCCTGATACTTCCTTTGACGTTCTTCTTTCTGTACTTCAACCTGTTTGATATTTATGCCAGGGTTTTACTAAAATCAACAGTTGGCACATTTCTAAAAGAGCTCTTTCAAAGATTATTGATATTAGGGGCTATACTGTTGTATGTCTTTGAGATCATTGATTTCAGGGAATTTACCATTTCCTATGTAGCATTCCTTTCGTTGCCAACAGTCATTCTTTTCTTTTACCTGATATATAAAGGCGAGATCTTCATAAAGCCCGATTTTAGTTTTTTAAATAGTAGTCTGGTAAAATCGATGACCAGTTTATCTCTTTATGGCGTTTTTATTGGATTCAGTCAAATTGCCATTTCACAGATAGACAGTATTCTTATTAACTTTTTCAAAGATACGGCACATACGGGTATTTATGCAATTACGTTTTACTATGGCACATTAGTCATTCTCCCTTCACGAGCCGTATTCCGAATAGCTCCATCCTTCATCGCTGAGGCCTTCAAAAAAGATGATATGGACCAGATCAGGAATATTCAATTTAAAAGCTGTCTGAACCAGTTACTTGTCGGTACCGGAATATTTCTATTACTCTGGCTCAATATTGATAATGTTTTTATAATTCTTCCAAAAGAATATATCGCTGGTAAATATGTGATCCTTTTTATTGGCCTGGCCAACCTGATAAGCATGGCTGGGGGGATGTCTTCGCAGATCATAACGAATTCAAAGTATTACAAGTATAATGGACTTTTTGTTATTATTTATCTGGGGCTGGCTGTATTGTTGAATATTATCTTCATACCTGGTCTGGGGATTAAGGGTGCAGCACTCGCCGCGATGGTCTCAGTCCTGGTCTTTAATTTCCTCCAGTTCATCTTTATTTATAGAAAATTTGAAATTCAGCCATACAAACAAAGTCATTTGAGGATAATCTTCATTGGCGTTATTTCTTACATTATTACCGCATTATTTACTTACCCGGATTATTTGATCCTGAATATTTTACTGAAGTCCTCGCTTTTTAGTTTTCTATTTATTGTTCTGAATTACCTTTCAGGGACATCTCAGGACTTTAATGAAATGGTAGAAAAGTACATCCCCTTTCTGCGCAAGTAACGATTATTGGCTCATTAGAAATGCTTTTATAAAATCATCCAGATCCCCATCCAGAACTTTCTGTACATCTGTCTTCTCCACAGCTGTCCGGTTATCTTTAACAAGTTTATATGGGTGAAGGACATAATTCCGGATCTGAGACCCAAAATCAATCCTCTTTTTCGTACTTTCTATTTCGGCTTTCTCAGCATCCTGTCTTTCCACTTCAAGCTGATAAAGTCTCGATTTCAACATACGGATAGCCTTCTCTTTATTCTGTAATTGAGATCTTTCCTGCTGGCATTCAAGTACAATTCCAGATGGAGCATGTCGCAACCTTACAGCCGTTTCAACCTTATTCACATTCTGTCCGCCTTTCCCTCCAGATCTGAATGTTTCCCAGGTAATATCGGCGGGATTCACTTCAATTTCTATACTGTCATCGACAATCGGATAAGCAAAAACAGAGGCAAAAGAGGTATGCCTCCGGCCACCGGAATCAAAAGGCGATATGCGAACAAGCCGGTGGACCCCAATTTCGCTCTTCAGATATCCATAGGCAAATTCTCCTGTGATCTCTAAAGTTGCGGACTTTATACCAGCAGTATCCCCTGGCTGGTAGTTCACTTCCCTTACTTTATAATTGTGGCTCTCGCTCCACATAATATACATTCGAAGCAACATCTCCGCCCAGTCCTGACTTTCAGTGCCCCCTGCCCCTGGATTTATATCGATCATTGCGCTGAGCTGGTCCTCTTCACCACTCAGCATCTTTTTGAATTCCAATTCCTCAATGGCAGATTTTACCTTTTCAAATTCAGAATCCATCTCTTTTTCATCGACTTCACCTTCTTCGTATAATTCGAACCAAGTTTCCAGGTCAGAGAGAAGATCTTTGGATCTTTCGAAACTATCAGTCCATATTTTTTTTGATTTGATGGTCTTCAGAACTACTTCAGCAGCCTTCGGATCGTCCCAGAAATTCGCTTGGGCGGTAAGCTCTTCTTCCTCTTTTATTTCTTTGACTTTATTATCGTAGTCAAAGATACCTCCTCAAGGCATCTACTCTTGCCTTTAAATCTTTCAATTGATCTGATGTCATAAAAATATTATAATTTGATTGCAAATTTGAATAAATCAATTGGGATAAACCCGGAATTCTTCAGAGAATTTTTAATACATCACAAACGTTCTTATCCTTTTTCTTTTACCCGCTTTGAATTTCCTGTATTTAAAGGACATTAAAAGTCCGCCTAAGCCTACAAGAGAAACGGAAGCAATAGCTACCCCATTGCTGAACTCATAGGAATTATTTTGAACGACAGTCTGGTTCAATATATCAATTGCAAATAGCGTTACGCCTGCAATGATCAGTTTAGGGCCATTACTTGGAGACAGAAAACCCCTGGTATGTTTTGTTTTAACATAGTAAATACTATTAACATGTACTGAATAACTACTAAAGGTTATGGTGCTATCTGAAATATCGGATATCTCATCGCGAATATCAAAGTCCTCTCCTTTCAATCTCAATATTATTGGATCACCTATTTGATAGGTAATCCGATGCTTAGAACCAATCTTATCCAGAATTAAAAGTTTTGATGCCTGTCCAAATATGGTCTGGAAAGAAAAAAGGAAAATGATAATAATAAATATCCCTCTGGTAAACATTTAATTTCCTCTGATATTCAGAGAAAAGATAATATATTATCACTAAATATCTAACAACCAGTTGTATTTATCTTCCGTTCTTGCCCTGTGAAGCTTAAGCAGATGGCCAAGGATTTTATTGGATATGCTGTCAGATGGAACCGGAGGCAGATTATAGTCAACACCCTTATACCCTATAGCTTTGATATGGGTTATAGTTGCTGCAGTACCTGTCCCAAAAGCTTCTGTCAAATAACCATTTCGGATCCCTTCTATTACTTCTGTTACAGTAACTTCTCTTTCTTCTACCTTTACTCCCCAA
>Ga0316191_10003994_pt1 | contig 10956 bp, 17 predicted proteins | sample Eddworburr2cm_MG_FD_204928 | JGI IMG/M metagenome (GOLD analysis project Ga0316191, IMG submission 204928) | Coastal sediment microbial communities from Maine, United States - Eddy worm burrow 2 cm | ecosystem: Environmental > Aquatic > Marine > Coastal > Sediment | place: USA: Maine... | reverse complement strand
ATTTCGGACATTCGTTTATTATTATCTATCTGATAAATTAAAACTAATTTTTTTTAATCTTTCATAGATATTCTTACTGGCTGAAAATATGAAATTTTTGAGATTTTTAATTTCCATCCTTATATCCGGGGCACTGGTTTATTCATTAAACCAGAAAATTGGAAGTATCCCTCCCCTTGGAAAGTTACTTGATCCATTTCATGGTTTCTGGCAAAATGCTGAGCATGATCCTTTTGAAATCGGATTTGATCTTTCATTAACGCAATTGAATAATGAGGTAAAGGTCCAATATGAGTCCAATCTTATCCCGCACATTTTTGCTAAGAATGAATACGACCTTTATTTTACTCAGGGATATATCACTGCTTATCACAGGCTGTGGCAGATGGAATTTATCACTTTCGTAGCTTCAGGACGCATAAGTGAAGTAATGGGGGAAGCAGCCATTGATTTCGACAGGTTCCAGCGCAGGAAAGGATTAAGTGAGGCCACTGAGAGAGCCGATGATGAATTACAGAAATATCCGGATGTCTACGGAGCAGCAGTTGCTTATTCAGATGGGGTAAATGCCTTTATTGATCAGCTTAGTTATAAAGATCTTCCTTTGGAATATAAATTGTTAGATTACCTGCCGGAACGCTGGAGCCCGTATAAGTCATTACTTACGCAGAAATACCTGGCGAATGATTTAAATAGCGATCGTGATCTTCAGAATACAAATATGGTTAAGATTTTTGGAAAGGAACGATTTGATTTTCTTTTCCCTGATTTCACTGAAGACGTTGATCCCATTATACCGGTTGGGACTCCCTGGGATTTTGAACCCATTGAAATATTCAGTCCTGATAACCGTGAAATAAAAAATTCCTATTCAGTAAGCCTGCAGGATAACTACATTGAAGGAATAGGCAGTAATAACTGGGCGGTTTCAGGATCAAAAACAAAAAACGGCCATGCCATACTTTGCAATGATCCGCACCTTGGATTAAATCTGCCAATGATCTGGTATGCCCAACAATTACAAGCTCCCGGAGTAAATACATTTGGGGTAACCGTTCCAGGGGTTCCGGGCATATTGCTTGGATTTAATGATTCTATTGCCTGGGGTGCAACCAATGCAGATCGTGATTTAAGGGACTGGTATCAGATTTCATTTCGGGATGACAGGAATGATGAGTATTCATACGGAGGAAAATGGTTAAAAACACAGAAGATAATAGAAACTATCAAAATCCGGGGGCAGGAAGATTTTATTGATACCGTAGTATATACCCATTATGGGCCGGTAGTATATGATAGATCTTTTATGGGTGACAGTAATAGAGTAAATCTAGCTTTGAAGTGGACAGCCCACAATATTTCCGTTGATTTTAAAGCGTTTTATGATCTAAACAGGGCAGGTAATATAAACCAGGCCGCAGAAGCATGCAAATCACTGGATTGTCCCCCGCAAAACTTTGCACTTGCTTCAAGGGAAGGCGATATTGCCCAGGTAGTTCAAGGGAATTATCCATTAAAATGGAAAGAACAGGGAAAGTTTATAATGGACGGTAGCGACCCAAATTATGAATGGCAGGGATATATACCCAAGGAACATAATGCAAGAATTATTAATCCTGAAAGGGGATTTGTCAGTTCAGCAAACCAGCACCCTTTTAATTCAGATTACCCTTATTTCTATCATAGCCGAAATGAAGAACATTTCAGGAATAAACGAATAAATTCTGTTTTAACAGCTTCTGAAGGCATTACCATTGATGATATGAAAACGTTACAGAATGATAATTACTTTACCCTTGCTTCCTCTATATTACCGGTAATGCTCGATAGTTTAAATAAGGGTGAATTATCAGATGGACAATTGCAGTTTGCTGAAATGTTAAGAGGTTGGAATTATATGGCCGATCCTGAAATGATTGAGCCCTCCTATTTCCGGGCCTGGTACATTAAGATGTACAAACTGCTTTGGGATGAATTTGACCTTGATGTACCCGTTGCCTGGCCAAACGATCATACTACCATGAATGTTTTAACCAAGTGGCCGACCGATACTGCTTTTGATGTTTTGGATACAAAGGAAATTGAAAACATTAATGATATTGTAACCACCTCCTTTACACAAGGGATTGACAGCATCGATATGTGGATGGAATTGAATGATGGTTTGGAACCTTTGTGGTACCGTTTTAAGAATACAAGATTAACACATATGACACGAATAAACTCATTCAGTTACTCCAGAATACCGGTTGGAGGATATAAAGGCATTGTAAATGCTACCGGACAAAATTGGGGTGCATCATGGAGGCTGATCGTGGAGTTGGGTGATGAAATTGAAGCCTGGGGAATATATCCTGGCGGGCAGAGCGGAAACCCTGGCAGTACGGGTTATGATACCTTTATTGATGATTGGGCGAAAGGCAAGTATTTCAAAATTGCTTTCTGGGATCAGTATAGAGAGGATCGTGAGGGTGTACTTAATATTTCATTTACTAAAAAGACTGAAGAAGTTAATTAACATGAGGTTTTATATTAAGATTATCATAATAGCTGCTCTGGTATATTTTGGCGGCCCGCATTTCGGATGGTGGTGGATCGCTGTTTCCGCTTTTATTGGAGGTGCCATTTTGAAAAGCACTGGATTTCAGTCCTTTTTTGCCGGAGCTTTTGGAGTAGGACTGGTATGGTTATGGATGACCTTAAAAATTGACATTGCTACAGAGTCGATATTAACGCAGAAGATCGCTGATTTGTTCAATCTTGGGCAGTCGGGATTAATAATCGGGATAACTGTATTGATTGGCAGCCTGGTAGGGGCTATAACCTGTTGGACCGGTCATAATTTCAGGAAGTTATTTGAAGGCCAAAAAAGGGGATATTATCATTGAACTGGAGCAGGACCTTTTCTGAAAGAAGGTAACTATTTTATAATCTGAGGATTGTCTCGTGATCATTTAATAAAATTTCCAAGTCAATTCATTAAATGCCTGGAAATTATTAAATTGAGCTACACTTCAATCATTAACCAGCTATGAATAAAATTATTTTGGAACCTTTCCAATTTGAAGGGTTAAATAGGATTGCCATTCGATTCAATTTTAATGAAGCAATTATAGAAAAAGTTAAATTAATTCCCGGCCGAAGATGGTGCAGTTCGGATACATGCTGGCACATAGAGTATACCTATGAAAAGCTAGAAGCTTTAAAGAATTATCTTTCTTCCAGTGATGTAATTATTGATGATCAAGCCTTTTTAAAAGAGAGCAAGAATAATAATAGAAATATCTCAGATAGTTCATCGGGATCGACCTTAGTCAGGAATCATAAATACAATCTTGATCGTTTTCAAATTTGGTTAAGAAGTAAACGATACAGCGAACGGAGTAATGCAACGTATACAGGATTAATTAAGACATTTCTAACGTTTTTCAATGAGAAAACAATTAATGAAATTACGAATGAAGATATAATTCAGTTTAATCATGAATTAATCGTCAAGAAAGGTTATAGTATTAGTTATCAACGTCAGATGGTTAGTGCATTAAAACTATTCTTTCAGCGTGTAGATCAGAGGAAATTAAACATTGACAAACTTGAACGGCCCCGTAAAGAAAGGAAATTACCACTAGTTTTTTCAAAAGAGGAAGTTGCACGAATAATCAGTTCGATTCGAAACGAGAAGCACAGAGTAATAATATCCTTAATATATTCGGCTGGATTACGTGTCAGTGAATTATTACATTTAAGGCCCAGTGATCTTGATACTGATCGAATGGTGATTTTTATTCGTTCAGGCAAGGGGTGTAAGGACCGGATTTTACCTTTATCCAACAAGATCATAGAGGCTCTCAGGAAGTACTATTTACACTATCTCCCCAGGGTTTATTTATTTGAAGGGAAGGCAGGAAAGACATATAGTGCATCAAGTTGCAGGATAATATTAAAAGCTGCTATGAAGCGTGCGGGGGTTAAAAAATCTGGATCAATACATACATTACGGCACAGTTATGCCACACATTTATTGGAAAAAGGGACAGATCTCCGGTACATTCAGACATTGCTTGGTCATGAAAGTTCTCGCACCACAGAGAAATACACCCATGTTAGCAGAAAGCGAATAGAGGATATTAAGAGCCCATATGACGATCTAGAGTTATGAAGGATATAATGCAAATAAAACTTTGCCTATCCCCCATTATCTTGTGGGATATAACAAATTTTTGTTTCTTTATAACCAAGTTGTGCGTCATGCTCTCATCACGATTGAATACCCAGAATAACTTTAATTGAAAAATTTTGTTATAAGAGGAGAATTAACAAAAAAATGAGAAGTTATGAAACGGGGAAAATTTATTTTGACAATGCTTGCACTTTACCCTTTGACTCTCATCGCAAAAATGATACCCACAGTTATGACAAGGACAGGTAAAGGATTTAAAGTAAAATCTGGTGAAGCCAGGTTTGGTATTCACTATAAAATGAAAGGTGTCACTCTAAATACACTTGATATTAAAATATCTGGTAAAGACACTGAATATGATTTAGCAGTTTTTGAACAAACTGGTTTAACTCCCAAAGGTGGACCTCCGTTGCATATTCATCCGAATCAAGATGAATGGTTCTATGTGATTGATGGAGAATATTTGTTCCAGGTTGGTGAGGATAAATATCAAATGAAATCAGGCGACACAATTTTTCTTCCACGAAAAGTTCAACATGCATTTATTCAACTTTCTGAAATAGGTAAAATGATTGTTTCATATTTGCCCGCTGGTAAAATGGAAGAGTTCTTTGCTGTTACTGACAAATGGACATCTCCTCCATCGAAAGAAGAAATTTTAAAAGTATTTGCTGACCATGATATGCAAGTTGTCGGACCAGCGCTAAAAGTTGAATGAAAGATTAGTAAATAGTACGCACGAACGCACAACAATGGCTATAAGTAATTGCTTGTTCTCGCCTACTCTGAAAATTCCAGCAGAATTTTCAGCTTGGTGTGTACTTGCAAAGTTAAGTGCTAGCCCACGCAACTACTCATAGCCGAGACCGTTAGGCAAAATGTCGCAACAGTATTGTAATGAAACAATTTTGAAGTCAATTAAGTATATTTGTATAAATCATATATATGGATTTACAAACAGCAAAAATTGAATTAACTAAACTCATTCTCAGTATTGAAAATCCAACGATTATTGAGAAAATTAAAGATTTATTGATTAATGAAACCAGCGATTTTTGGTCTGAGATGACGAAGGAAGAAAAGGATGAACTGAAATTAGGAATTAAACAATTAAATGAAGGTCAAAGAATCTCATTTAAGGATTTTCTAAGGAAAGTTTTATGAAAGTATATTTATCTGCCCTTGCCGAATTAAAACTTGAACTTTTAATCGAATATCTGGCTTCTGAGTGGGGTAAGTCTTCTAAAGTAAAATTTTTAAATAAGCTTGAAACCACAATAGATAGAATTTCGAAATTCCCAGATAGTAATCCGAAATCGAATGAATTAGGTGGAATTTATAAATGTGTGGTTTCAAAGCAAACTTCATTAGTTTATCGCGTAAAAAATGACGACGTTGAAATAATTACGATTTTCGATAATCGGCAAGATCCAAAAAAAATTAATCAAGAAATTCAGCGACACTTTGCCTAACAAGCACCTATACCCCATACCTACAACACGTTTCACCACGAATCCCTGCTCCCCATTGCCTTTCAGGCAAATAAAATTTAACTTGTTCCCAAAACCGGTACAGGGCATAGCCCCGATCGTTAGGGAGCATTTTATAAAGTATCTAAATATTAAAAATTTCGTATATTTATACAATGAACTACAAAAAATACATTGAAATTCGGGCTGACAAAAGATTTGGTAAGCCTTGTATAAAAGGTACAAGAATATCAGTTTATGATGTTCTTAATTGGCTATCTAATGGAATGACTAAGCAAGAAATAATCAATGATTTTGAGGAGTTAAATGAGAATATGATCAACGCTTGTCTAGCTTTTGCTGCAGATAAGGAACATAAATTACAAATTGCATCTTGAAGCTCTTCTTTGATCAAAATATTTCACCTAAAATCGCAAAACAACTTTCAGATATTTTTCCTGATTCTACGCATGTTCGATATGAAGGACTCCAAGATGCTTCTGATATAGAGATATTTGAATATGCAAAAGCGAATAATTTAACAATTGTAACTTTTGATGCAGATTTTGTAGATATAAATGTTGTGAGAGGAATCCCTCCGAAAATAATCTGGCTAAAAACTGGAAACCTCACAACCAAATCCATTTCTGATCTCTTAAATAGAAACTTAATGGATATAGAAAAATTCTTGGCTTCGGAAGAATTTGAAATATTGGAACTAATTAAATAAAACGCTCCCTAACAATGCGCTATACGCAAGGCCTTGGATCAGGCATAGCAACCTTCCTTATCTTTTCTCTAGCATTCTTACTATAACGATACTATACTATATTGCTATAAAAACAGCCCGCCGCATACACTAACCGTTAGGGCCAATACAATATCTTTAACCGAAATCTGATATTTTACGTATATTTGATAAAATCAATTAAGAAATGAGCGCAATTGTTATTCAAGCCGATCCGAAAAGTAATAAAATACTTGCTGAACTTGCAAAAAAGCTTGGAGGCAATGTATTATCTATCAATGATGGACAATATGAAGATATTGCGTTAGGAGCCCTCATGGAAAAAGAAAAGACTGGAAAAGTTATTCCGAGAAAGGATGTAATGAAAAAGCTTAATGGGAAATGAATGTCGAATTTGATAGTTCATTCCTAAAGTCTTTATCTAAAATCAAAGACCAAACTACACTTCAAAGAATCAAAAAAGTAATTATCGAATTAGAAAATTCCAGTGATTTCAAGAAAGTTAGAAACTTAAGAAAGCTAACCGGCTATAAAAACTATTTCAGAATTAGAATCGGTGATTTTCGGCTCGGCTTTGAATCGATCAATGATGACACACTCAGACTAATAATTATCTCGCACAGAAAAGATATATATAGAAACTTCCCTTAATTGTACTGGCCCTAACAAGCCGGTAAAATGCATACCTACAACCATTCCGTTTTGCATCCCATTCGCCCATTGACTATCTTTAATCCAATTAGATTTTTAACTTTTACCGGTACGTCACTTTACCGGCAAACCGTTAGGGGGCATATCTAGAAAAGCATTTGCTTATTATATTATAAGTACGTATATTTGTACGTAAACAAATACTCAAAACTATGCTTGCGGCAAACTATTCCGAGTTTAGAGGCGATTTAAAAAAATTCCTTGATAGTGTGGAACTCAATAATGAAACATTAATCATCAAGAGAAGTAAAGGGAAGGGCACTGTTATGATCTCTCTTGATGAATATAATTCTCTTATGGAAACTGTTCATCTCTTATCCTCTAAAGCAAATGCTGATAGGTTATATGAATCAATTAAACAAATGAAAGAGGGATTCACAGTTTCTAAAGGCCTAATTGAAAAATGATGAAGATTATTTTTTCAAAAAATGCATGGGAAGATTATACTTCCTGGCTTACCCAAGACCGGAAAATGTTACGAAAAATTAATGATCTTATCAAGGATATTCAGAGGACTCCCTTCTCAGGTAAAGGTAAGCCTGAACCTCTAAAATATGATCTAGCGGGACTTTGGTCAAGAAGAATTGATCGAGAACATAGACTGGTCTACAAAGTGCAAGATGAAGAGTTGTTCATTTATGCTTGTAAATACCACTACGACAAATAGATACACCCCCTAACAAAACGCTATACGTCAGGCCTTCGGGCCGCCATCTCAACCTTCCTAACCTTTTTTCTGGCATTATTACAAACTCGATACTATATTGGTATAAAAACAGCCCGCCGCATAGCGCCGGACCGTTAGCACCCATTTATTAAACTTCTGAATAGATTTTGAATTGTTTTATACAGAATTTGTGCATATATTTGTACATAAATAAGTACAATATTTTTAACAAATGATTACGACTACAATTTCAGATTTTAGAAAGGACATAAAGAGATATTTGGATAGTGTAACAAAGAATTTTGAAACACTGATTATTAACAGAGGAAAGGATACGGGTGTGGTAATTATTTCTCTTGAGGAATACAATTCTCTAACAGCCACGCAGCATGAGTTATCATCAAGAATAAATGAAAAAAGATTAGATTCAGCTATTGAAAAACTTCAATCCGGAAAATCTTTTGAGAAAAAGCTCACGGACGAATGAAAATTGTATTTGTCGACGAATCCTGGGAGGATTACCTATACTGGCAAAATACCGACAAGAAAATTCTTAAGAAAATTAATGAGCTTGTCAGAGATATCTCCAGGAATCCATTCTCAGGGATTGGTAAACCAGAAGCCTTAAAGTACAAATATAAAGGATTCTGGTCCCGTAGAATCGATAGCGAACATAGACTAATATATCAAATTAAGGATAATGAAATCCGGATAGCCAAATGTCGTTTCCATTATGATTGAATAAACGGGTGCTAACAAGCCGTTAATTGCCATACCTTACTACACTGGAAAAGGATCAAAATATCTGACAAGTAGCTTTAATTCCAATTATTCGCTAAATTGGTTAGAATCGGTACGGCATCTACCGGCCAGACGTTAGGCACATGCGGAGGAGTGACTGTGCAACAATGAAAATAAACAGATAAAATGACATAATAAGATGATCGCCAGCTCAAAAAGCAAGAGTGTTCCAGCCCGTCCCATAACCGTCCTTTCACTTCCACACACTTGCTTTCATACAAAAACACAAATTATAAGTAAGATAATTAGGAATAAGAAATAATTTCAAATTGAATGAATTTTAATAAATAGATGATTTATTTATAAATTTCATTTTTCCTATATTTTATGCCCAGTTTATTCATCTTGTTCCTCAGCGTACTGGCATTTATTCCAAGTAGTTCAGCGGCTCCGTTCTTTCCGTGAATTTTGCCATGTGCTTGCTTTAGAACCTTCATGATATGCGATGATACGACTGAATCTAAATCCGTTGAGCTCATTTGACTATCTGACTTTTGAAAGACTGACTGAGCGTGGTCATTATTATCCTCTTTTAATTGGAGATAATTAAATTCTAGTGGACCGGCAGGATTTATTATCAGTTCCCTTTCTACTACATTTTGTAATTCCCTCACATTTCCGGGCCAGTTATAGGTAACAAGTAAATCTCTGGCATTGTCCGAGATAACAGGGCATTTAGATAATTTTAATTCAGCAGATTTTAATTCAACAAAGTATTGTGCCAGTTCGGGAATATCTTCGGTTCGTGCCCTCAATGGCGGAATGAAGATTGGGAATACATTCAAACGAAACCATAAATCTTCTCTGAACTTTTGTCTGGATACCATCTCTTGAAGATTTCGATTTGTAGCTGCAATAATCCGAATATCCAGTTTAATGGTTTCAGTGCCACCTACTCTTTCAAACTCTTTATTTTGTAATACCCTTAATAACCTTACCTGTGCCTGTAATGGTAGTTCGCCAATTTCATCCAAAAAAATGGTTCCTTTATCGGCCCTTTCAAAACGGCCTCTTTTTTGTGAGATGGCTCCAGTGAAAGCCCCTTTTTCGTGACCAAAAAGTTCACTGTCAATTAATGATTCCGGTATGGCCCCGCAATTGACTGTAATAAAGGGTTTACTACTTCTCGGAGATGAATAATGAATGGCATTGGCAATAACATCTTTGCCAACACCGGTTTCACCCAATAAAAGGACAGGACTATGAAGGCTGGAAACCTGACTGACTTTATGCATCACATCCTTTAATCCATAATTTGCTCCTATAATTTCATCGCCGGAAATTTGCCTTAATTGTTGGTGCAGGTATTTATTGTCATCTGCCAGTAGTTCTTTTAAACGAATTACTTCCCGGTGTTTTTTATGGTTTGCAAGTGCAACCGTAAAAGGTTCTCTCAATAAAGTTAAATATTCAATCTGTTGCTTATTTAGTTTGACATTGCCTTTTAATATCAGTACAACATTACCTATTCGTTCCTTTCCTGACTCAAGTACCAGCACCAGAAGTGAATCCGCTGATATATTATGAAAATCCAATAACTCTTTTGCTAATAGGTCATTTTCCGGATCCTTGTAGTATAAATACTTTAATTTTTTCTTGTCGTATTTTTCTTCGGCATCTTTCTGCGCATTTTCCGAAATATGGGTAAATAAATCAATTTTTTGTCCCGATTCAATAGTTGCTTTTGCCAAAGTTCGCATTGCTTTTTTTCCCAGATCAAAATATTCCAGAAGAATAATGTCTACTGGAATTAATCCATGTATGAATTTTAAGGTAGAATGAAGAGCCTGCTCAATTTCCAGGTTACCGCATATTCTTATAGTAGCTTCTCTGAAAAATTCGTTTTTATCCATTTTTCGATCTTAAATAGAATATGAATATAAACAATAATGCCATATACGGCAATTAATATTGCCGTATATGACGAAAAAAGATTTTAACTTCTGCGTATCTATCTGATAATAAAATCGATATGATTTTTGGCATATAATTGGTTATCATAATAAAAAAGAACAATAACAATGATAGAAATTCTAGAAATAAGATTAGCCGGGAATCTAAATGAACTCCTCGAAAAAGAAATAGAGCAGATTATAAGTGATGTTAAAATGAAAAGTACTGACATTACAATTGATCTGTACCAGAAATCAAACTTAAATTCCAGTTATCTAATAATAATCATGAACTCAAGTGGAATTAATGAGAAACAAAGCACTGAATTAGGACAGCGAATTAAAGCCTCATTAAGTGAATTTGGGCTGATCAATCACAGCCAATGGAACGAAATTGATCCATTAATAAATAAATAATCATGAAATACAAAAAAATTTTATTAGCGGGTGCAACCGGTTATTCAGGGCAGTTTATAGCACATAAATTG
>Ga0316191_10003993_pt1 | contig 10957 bp, 8 predicted proteins | sample Eddworburr2cm_MG_FD_204928 | JGI IMG/M metagenome (GOLD analysis project Ga0316191, IMG submission 204928) | Coastal sediment microbial communities from Maine, United States - Eddy worm burrow 2 cm | ecosystem: Environmental > Aquatic > Marine > Coastal > Sediment | place: USA: Maine | collected... | reverse complement strand
ATCTTCGTTCATCATCCAGCGGAATGCAGATTCATGCATCGCTATCGTCTGTATGTCCATCGACTTTGCTTTTTCTGCATCGAGGTGACGCATCACCTCTCCCTCTGCAGCACGCAACTCTTCCATCAGGTCGGGTGATATCGTTAACAGGTCACAGCCGGCAAGTTCGAGGATCTCATCGCTGTTACGAAAACTCGCACCCATGACTACCGTAGAGTAACCGTGATATTTGTAGTAGTTATATATCGACGTCACTGATCTAACACCGGGATCTTCCGCAGCCGCATATTTATCGACACCTTGCGCCTTCTTATACCAGTCCATGATGCGACCGACAAATGGCGAGATCAAGGTGGCGCCTGCTTCGGCAGCAGCGATCGCCTGTGCCAGGCTAAACATCAGTGTCAGGTTACAGTGTATGCCACGTCGCTCCAGTTCAGCGGCGGCCTGAATGCCTTCCCAGGTCGAGGCTATCTTGATCAGGATCCTCGAAGTGTCGATACCCGCCTGTTTATAAAGACTGATCAGGCTCTCGGCACGAGCGATAGTGGCATCAGTATCGAAAGACAGGCGCGCGTCCACCTCTGTCGATATACGTCCGGGAATGATGCCGAGTATCTCAACACCAAAATTGACCGCCAATTTATCCATCATATCGATCGCACGGCTCTCCATATGCTGACTACGAGACATGGCATAGTCGATGGCATCTTCCAGCAGATGAACGTACTGTGGCTGCTGGGCTGCTTTCAACAGCAGGGAAGGATTAGTCGTCGCATCTGTCGGAGTATAAGCACTGATAGCATCGATGTCGCCGGTATCAGCGACCACGGTGGTCATCTTCTTTAATTGATCTAGTTTATTCATTCTGGCGTTACCTGTTTTTATAGGCTATGAGTCAACTGACACTCAAGTCATCATCACAGCATTGTGCTACTGAATAAAAAAAAATACAAATCTAAACACGAGTAGTTACGTTAGTATTACTGTACTCGTTTTTTTTATATAAAAACCCCATATAAATAACAGGATTCGGGGTTGTCCGTATTGATTGATAAACTAAACTGTTCAGAGGAAAAATGGTGGACAAGCGCATCAATAACAAATTTTCTATTCTATTTTTTTGGCTATCCTGTTGCCTGTCTTTTCTGTCTCTGAATAGCTCAGCTGACACAGAAGTCACACTTCCCGAGCTTATCTATGATTCAAGCGAACATTTTTCCGATATAGATTCTGCCAACCTCGATGGTCTGTTAGAGCGTATCGGTAACTCCCGCGTGGTCTTACTGGGAGAAGCATCACATGGTACGGCCGAGTTCTATGACATGCGTGCACGCATCACCAGGGAGCTGATCGAAAACAAAGGCTTTACTATCGTCGCAGTTGAAGCCGACTGGCCGGATGCTGAGATAATCGATGATTATATCCGAGGAACGGATGGTGGAGACCAGAAAAAAAGAACGACTAAAAAACCATTTACCGGGTATCCGTCCTGGATGTGGGCAAATCATTCAGTTCGGGATTTTACAAAATGGTTGAAAGACCATAACCGGTCATCTGTGTCTACCAAAGATAAAGTCGGCTTCTATGGACTGGATCTGTACAACCTGTTCGGCTCCATCGACGCTGTACTCGAGTATCTACAGGATGTCGATGCAAAGGCAGCTGAAGCCGCACGATGGCATTACGGCTGCCTGCTTCCATGGGCGCATGAGCCGTCGTTATATAGCCGGGATATGCAGTCAGGCAGATTTCGCGGATGCGGATACGAGGTTTTCGCCGTGTTGCAGGAACTTCGTAATAAAAGGGTGCACTATATACAGAGCCACAGAGATAACGATATCGAATCACATCGACAACGGTATTTCAGAGCTGAACAGAATGCGAGACTGGCAATCAATGGCGAGCGTTATTTTCGCACCATGTACGACTCCAGTAATGAGTCGTGGAATCAGCGCGATCATAGTATGTTCGAGACCTTACGCAGTGTCATGGATTTTCGCGGTAAAACATCGAAAGCAGTCGTCTGGGCACATAATTCGCATATCGGTGATGCCCGGGCCACTGAGAGGAGCGAACATAATGAGCTTAACCTCGGCCAGCTGGTACGCGAGACATTCGCAGATAACGCCTACCTGATCGGTTTCGGAACAGACCATGGCACGGTGGCAGGCGCATCAGAATGGGGAGGTCCGATGCAGGTGATGCAGATACCGCCGTCCAGCAGGGATAGTTATGGCTACCTGTTCCACCAGGTCGAAGCTGATAATTTCCTGTTGCCGTTAAGAGATAATGGATCGCGTGATTCTAAACAGGGTGAAACGCGCAAAAGGCTAATGACAGAAAGACTGCAGCGTGCCATCGGCACTACATACGATCCCGAAGACGAATTAAATAAACATTATTCCCACGCATCGTTGCCACGTCAGTTTGATGAACTCATCTGGTTTGATGAAACACGGGCTGTTAAGCCATTGAACAGAGAACAGTAATACACCAGAAGGGTCTATGAAGATGACAACAAGAACCTGGCATTTGATAATTTACGTTCTGCTGTTCGCCGGTTTTTCAGATATGGCGCTCTCCAGGGAACATGAATCACTTCATAGTAAAACCTATCGTCAGCCTTATAGTATCCCACTCAAAGATATAGCGATTAAAGGTTACCTGGTAACCTCCGATAACACATCGTATGCATCAACGGTGATCATAATATTACACGGATGGTTTTCTGATGATGTAGATGGCGCTCGTGCCTACCTGCCCTATGCGAATAAACTGGCCAGGGCCGGCTTTACTTCCATTACCCTGTCGATGCGAGGCTGGCCCGAAACCGGCGGTATTGATGACTGCGGTCATAAACAATCACAGGACATGGTAGAAGTCGTCGACTGGATAAAAAACAGATCATCAGTCGAGGTCAGGAATATCGGAATCGTCGGCTTCTCCCAGGGCGGGCAAGTTTCATTGTTGACCGCGGCCAAGTCCAGTCAGCTCGATTTCACTGTGGCATACTTCCCTGTCACCGATATCAATGCCTGGCAGAAGAGCTCCGATATAAAAGGTATTACCGATGACTATATCCCTAACACCTGTGCGCAGGCGCCTGGTAACAGGTTTAAATCACCGATCAATCACGTCACATCAATCTCAGCACCGGTGTTATTCATCCATGGTGACGAAGACTTTCGAGTACCGATCGAACAATCACTGGTAATGGTGAACAAGATGCAGCAGTTGAAAAAACAGAATGAGTTGCTCATCATCCAGAAAGCCGATCATGGTCATTTTTCAGCGGAGCAGAGCCGGCTCGCTTTTGATACGACAGTGGATTTTATCCGTCGTCGTATCGAATGAGACACCTCGTCTCGATAAAGGCAGTAGCCCCCGGCAGTCTCTGGTGATTAGTCTTTACTGATCAGTTGCAGGAATTCATGCCGGGTACGATGATTATCACGGAACGAGCCGAGCATCATAGAGGAAATAGTTGAGGAATTCTGTTTCTGCACACCGCGCATCATCATGCAGAAATGCTGCGCTTCTATCACCACACCGACACCAGCAGCATTGGTCACTTTCATAATCGCATCCGCGATCTGCTTGGTCATCTGTTCCTGGATCTGCAGACGGCGGGCATACATATCAGTGATACGGGCAATTTTCGAAAGACCGATCACCTTGCCTTTAGGCAGGTACGCGACATGGGCCTTGCCGACAAATGGCAACAGGTGATGTTCACACATGGAATATAGTTCGATATCTTTGACGATCACCATTTCGTCATTGTCAGAATCAAAGATAGCATCATTGACGATCTCTTCCAGGGACTGCTGGTAACCTTGAGTCAGGAATTTGAAAGCTTTAGCGGCGCGTTCCGGCGTTTTCAGGAGCCCGTCACGATTCGTATCCTCACCGGCATTGGCGATCAGATTTTCATACAGATCTTTGGTTTTCATTGTTATTATTCCTGTATCCAGCGTTATGGTAGCACCGACTATGTCAGAGGCCGGGCCAAGAGTCTAGTCTGGCAGTGATTTACAACACCTGGTGAAGCAATCGATGCTCAGGGTCTATTATATTTTTCTTTTAGCTTTTTTTAACCACATGTTTACCGTGGCATAATCACACTGTCATCGACAGACATGAAAAAACGACGATGAAGACCGTCTGATAAAAAGCTATCCCCTATCTGAGTACCAGTTCGATCGATTTTCTGTCTTTACCACCGGCTTCAGCATCTTCGACATAGTGAAGCTCAACGACGTCGCCCGGCTTCTTATGCAGTATGGCAATCTTGAAATCAGCATAACTTCCTATTGCTACATCATCGAGACCTATGATTACCATACCTTTTTCCAGACCGGCTTCTTTTGCCGCACTATCGTCAGAGAAACCCTTGATGACGAGGAGCTTTCCTTCGGTTTCCAGAAAGGCACCGATAAGGCCGGCAGGTGGTAGTGACTGTAGCGGTGATAATATCAGGAAATCCGCACTGTTCTCTGATAGAGACAAGTAGTCTTCTGAGACCAGTATCGAATACTGTTCGACGTCGATGCGACGTTTGATACGATTTGGTATCCCCGAGCCATAGGCGATATGACCGCTGCCGGCAAGCACCAGCATGCGTGTATCAGGATTATCTTGCAGGTACTCGGCCGTACGCTCAGCCATACTCTCATCCCATGTCAGTTGGCCAAGGAGAAACTTATCAAATTCACTGGAATATTCCGGATGCTCATCGAATGCGCTGCGCAGCCGCTTTTCGTAAGCCTTGTCAGACCAGTCATAACTCTTCGGGAGCTGCGATTTGAATTCGGCAGGCAGATCATCGAAGCCTGATTTACCCAGGGCGTCACTCAGTTCTCTCGAGGCATTCAGCGCGATGAGAGGAATCTTATGTTCACGTGCATATCGGATTATTGGTCGATAAAGTCGGTAATCGTATCGCCAGCGTTGAAAATAACCAGTCTGATGAAGCATCTCCTGTTCATTGATATCACCGGCAATATATGCATCCAGATATTTTTGAAAGGGTTGCTGGAACCATTCGACACCGATGGCAAGCTTTGTTGATTTCTGATATAAAAGCTTCATTAGCTCCAGCTGCACCAGGTGATGGTCATACCTCGTGTGTGTCTCGCCCACCAGTATTACCCGTGCACTATCGATCTTATCTATCATCTGTGCAAGCGGATAAGTCTGTTCCAGTTTTACCACGGGCAGATCTGCAACCGGTTCGGTAGTGTTCTTGGTGTCGGAATGGGCGGCGCTGCTGAAAGAAGTACTGATCGCAGGTGACATGGCAAACACGGTGTTACTGATACAACAGATAAATATTGTTGCAACTAAAAATAGTAGCGGGCCACTAACGTCTATCTGTCTTAATAGAGGTTTAATATGTTCAAGCAGTACCGGTTCTTGAATCGACTGAGTCATAGATCGTCTCTCTGGTTATTGTTATCACTGGTTCCAGGTTCTACCGTTTCAGCAGCAGAAACCATCCATCATGATTTACATGTCAAGCTGCGTCCGAGCGAAAACATTATCAGTGTCATCGATAGCATACAACTACCTGCAGGTACTGACAGTACAGAGTTCTCATTGAGAAACGGTCTGACTATCAAAGCAACCGGTATCGAGCTGACCTTACTCGGAGAATCAGACACAGGACGTTTACGCCACTACCAGATTAACAGAGTACCCGCTGATGGAAAGGTTCAGCTCAGCTACGAAGGCAAAATAGTATCTGAAAAAACTGTCGGACCATTCGATATGCCTGAATCCGCCTTAGACACAGAAAATGTCTACCTCGATGCCGGCAGCGCCTGGCTGCCCGTGTTCAAACGTTTTCCATTGCACACATCCAGCCTGGAAGTCGAAGCAGCAATGAACTGGCAGTTCATCAGCCAGGGTAAACGTAGCGATGTGCCCGGAGGTTACACCTTCGATATGCCGCATCCCCAGGATGATCTCTACCTGATAGCAGGACCTTACCAGCGATACTCTATAGATCACGATGGTATAGAAATCGTCGTCTATCTGTATGAGGAAAATGCTTCACTCGCAGAGAACTACCTGCAGGCATCCGCACACTATATCAGCCTGTATAACGACTGGATAGGTCGCTACCCCTACGCCAAGTTCGCCGTCGTAGAAAACCGATGGCAGACGGGTTACGGCATGCCTTCCTTTACCCTGCTCGGCTCCAGGGTGATACGTCTGCCGTTCATCCTGAACACATCGCTGCCGCACGAGATACTACACAACTGGTGGGGCAATGGTGTCTATGTCGATATTTCCAGGGGCAACTGGAGCGAAGGCCTGACTGCCTACATGGCTGACCACTTCAATAGCAAACAGCAGGGTAAAGACGGTGAGTACCGACGCAAGGCGCTCGAGCGTTATGCAAACTTTGCCGCCGAACATGGCGATTTTGCCCTCTCAGATTTTCGTTCGCGACATGATGATACCAGCCAGGCTGTCGGCTACAGTAAAGCGTTGATGTTATTCCACATGCTACGCATGCAGTCAGGTGATGATGTTTTCGATGACAATATCAAACGCTTCTGGCAGCGTTACCAGTTTGCATATGCAAACTTCATCGATCTCATCCAGCAACTGCATAGCAATACCGATAACCATAACGATAAAAAATACCGGCGTTTTGTCGAACAATGGTTGATCAGAACAGGCGCACCAGAGTTATCTCTAGATGATGTCAGTGTCAAGAAACAGGAAAACGGTTATTCACTATCGATCAAAGTCCGCCAGCTACAACAGGGCCCTGCCTATCAAATGCAGGTACCGATCGAAGTGACAGTGCGGGGCGACACACGAAGACATCGCGAGAATATTCAGCTGACAGAAAAAAGCAATCTGATCACCTTGAAATTTGAGAAGCAGCCACAGACGGTAACCCTGGATCCTGATTACGATGTTTTTAGACTGCTGCGGGCTGATGAACGCCCTGCTTCCCTGGGTCGTCTGTTCGGTGCAAAAAAACAGTTACTGGTGATGCCAGCTGATGCCACTGCAGGACAGATCAAAGCATGGCGAGAGCTGGCTGCGACATGGTCGAGGCGCTATAAAAATGTAGAACTCGTTTTCGATAACGAGATAAAGACCATACCGGACGATGTATCGCTGTGGTTACTGGGCTGGAATAACGCCTTATTGAAAGACCGGCAACAATATTTTACTTCGCAATATCAGCTTTCAACGACTACGACGTTCTCACAATCATTATCAGGTAATACGGTAACGATAGGCGAGCAACAGATGCCTGCAGATAGACATGCAGTCGTGCTGCTTGATACCGATAACCGTCGAGCCGCGATGGGCTTTATCGGCGCGCAGGCGCCTGAAGTGATCGCTTCGATGGCGAGGAAACTGCCCCATTACAGCAGCTATGGATTACTCGTTTTCGAACTGCCTGAAGTCAATAATATAATCAAGCGGAACCTGCCCGTGCTCAACTCACCGATGCGCTGGAAGTCGGAGCAATAATAATCATGAACCACTGGCGGTCTAGTGCGTGTCTTATTCTGTGCCTGTACAACAGCTCAGCAGTAGGTGAGCAAATAGTCGTCAACTGCCAGGGCACTGGACAGCCGGTTTATCTCATCGGTGGCGGTCCGGCATTTACCAGCTGGAACCTTGAACCGATACAGCAGCGTTTACGCGACCGCTTTAAAGTCTGCCGTTACGACATGCGCGGAGTCGGGGAAAATGCGACTCTGGTAATAAAACACGATACTCCGGTTTTAAGCCAGTGGCTGCAGGATATGGCAGACGTCCTGCCCGAACAGCCGGTTTTGATCTGGGGACATTCATGGGGAGCATTGCAGTCCCTGCTGTTCTCCAGGCTTTATCCTGAACGTGTAAAAGCGCTGGTATTAAGTAATCCTGTTGACCCTGAACTGGCCAGCCTTGAGCACATAGAAAGAAAACGTTTTATGCATCCGTATGTCCAGTCACAACTCAAGCTGGATGATATCGATACCGCCGCAGAACAACGACACAGTTTTCGCAGCAAGATCGCGAGTTATTTTGTCGATGCAGAAAAAGGCTGGCAATATTCTGCTCAATTCGATCACAACGACAGTAATAACAGGCTAAATATTCAGATCTGGCAAGAATACAGGCAGATGCCACTTCAACAGCATGAGCTGAAGCAGCTGTCTACAAAAATATCTGCCCTGATCTATTGCCGGCAGGATGTATTGATGCCGGAAAACTATGATAATTACAGCAGCGCCCTGCCCACCGTAAAATATTACATGATCAATGACTGTGCGCATTTTCCCTGGGTGGAAACTCCTGCGGAATATTTCGAAATATTGCAGCAGACCATCGTCGATTGATATTATTACCGGCCCCGCGTAAACGCAGTGTTTCAGCTCAGTCGCTATCTATCACGGAAAATGTAATATTGACCTGTAAAACACCTTCGAACCAGGTGTCCATGATCAACTTGCCCGGCTCTGTTACAAGCTCAAACATTGGCCTCTGTGATGGCGAGACATCAGCATATCTAAGCCGGCGTTCCGGGTAATCGATAATCACCGTGGCATGGTATGGGTAATAACCGTCGAGAAACCGCCGATAGTATGGACCATAACTCAAGGCGTAAGAATCCCCAGCAGTGTTTTCGAGTAGCTGCACGTCTGCTGCAATGCAGACAAATGCCGATGCAGTGATATCCCGCAGCTGGATACTATTGCCGATAACTCTGGCATCAGCGATATTGCCAACAGAAACGATGCGTAACTGTTTCATATTTTTATAGCTATAGACCACATCCATTTCAGCAACAGGGTCAAGGTTCCGGTAACACTGTCGCAGTGAAACCATGCCGGTTTTAAGACTGTTATCGGTAATCGTCATAACCGCTTCGGTAGAAAGAATATTCTTATCTGCGAGCGGAGAGATAAATGTTAACTGACCTTCATTAATATCTTCGATACTCAGCTCGCTGTCATCATTGAACCAGTCTTCTATCTTCTGTTCGGACATGGCATCCGCATATGTCGTAGAGATAGTGAATAACGCCAGGCTCAGGGATAAAAAAAGTGTTACTACAGGGCGCTTGATAATCGGGCAGAAAGTCATGAGGTTCCATCTATGTATGTATATTTGATTCAGAATAATTATGAGTAGTCTGTTTCATCAGCCTATCTGAGAGGATTATAAGTCATTGGTTCATCCATGGGTGCAGGCAACCATCACTTTGCAGCCATCGGTTACCAGGTGAATAACTCAGCACCATTCGCCTGCTGTCTGTTTTAATCATGCCACCTGATTAGCCACATTTTCATTGTATTGTTTTGCCTGTGAACTCAGAGTAGGATGCATCGAATCCAGGTCATTAGCCGAATAGAGATACAGATGTACATTTATCAAGATCCTTATCAAGATCGCACCCGTCGATATCACCCTCGCCGAAATCCAGTGCATGTCTGGCTCGCTTACCTGATAACCCCCGTCCTGCTGCTGGCAATGCATGCAACGGCCTATGCAGCACCGCCGGCCCAGGGAAATATAAAAAAGGACAAGGCTAAACACGTTATCGTCGCTCCCGTGGTGGTGAAACAGATCTCCGATCGAGTCGAAGCACTTGGCACCGCGCGTGCGACTGAATCAGTCAATATCACCAGCAACGTCACCGAAAAGATTACCCGCATCGACTTCGAAGATGGCCAGCAGGTCAAGGCAGGTGCAATACTTGCCGAACTCGACAGGGCTGAAGAACAGGCCGAGCTCAAACGTGCACAAGCGGTGCGCGGTGAACGTAAACTCGCACTGCAACGCCTGCAGCAGCTCGAAGAACGCCAGCTGACATCACCCGATGAGATCGACCGGACACGTCTTGAGCTGGAACAGGCTGATGCCACTATCACCGGGATCAAAACACGAATCAGCGACCGAGTAATCCGGGCCCCCTTTGACGGTATCGTCGGTCTGCGGGATATCAGTGTCGGCGCGCTGGTGGAAACCGGTGACCTCATCGCCACCCTCGATGATACCCGTCAGATCAAACTCGACTTCAGCGTACCCTCGGTATTCCTTAGCGAACTCAAGCCCGGGCTTAAGATCAAGGCACGTGCGGTCGCACTCGACAATAGAGAATACATGGGTGAAGTGAAGAGCATCAATAGCCGTGTTGATCCGGTGACACGCTCCATCCAGGTGCGCGCCCTGCTGCCCAACCCTGATGGCAGCATCCTTCCAGGTATCCTGATGCAGGTCGACCTGCTGCGTAATACCCGGCAGGCACTGGTGATACCGGAAGCATCTTTACTGCCACTGGCAGATAAACAATATGTCATGCTGCGCGTCGATAAAGATGGCAAGGACACGGTCGAGAAAAAGCAGGTCAGGATCGGCCTGCGTCTGCCAGGTTATGTGGAGATCCTCGAGGGTCTGAACGAAGGCGAACAGGTCGTCACCCACGGCAACAGTAAAATACGCCAGGGTGATACTCTCGATGTGATGGCGGTCGATGATGGCAGCATCGATATCGCAACCATCATCAAAGATCAGAAAAGAGATGACCTGAATAACAAGGGCCAGGATAACGCGGGCCAGAATAAAAAGGACAGGCAACCTTGATACTCTCTGATGTCTCTGTCAAACGCCCGGTACTGGCTGCAGTATTTTCCATACTGCTGATCGCTTTTGGCCTGGTCGCTTTCGACCGCCTGCCATTGCGTGAATACCCCAACATCGACCCGCCGGTGGTCTCGATAGATACCGTGTACCCCGGTGCTTCGGCTGATGTCGTCGAAAGCCGTATCACCCGTGTCATCGAAGATCGCATCGCCGGCATCGAAGGCATGCGTTTTATCGAGTCCGGCAGTGAGGACGGGCGTTCCAGGATCTCTGTCGAATTCGATGTCGAACGTGATGTCGATGCGGCAGCCAATGATATCCGCGACCGGGTTTCCGGTGTACTCGA
>Ga0316191_10003988_pt1 | contig 10962 bp, 10 predicted proteins | sample Eddworburr2cm_MG_FD_204928 | JGI IMG/M metagenome (GOLD analysis project Ga0316191, IMG submission 204928) | Coastal sediment microbial communities from Maine, United States - Eddy worm burrow 2 cm | ecosystem: Environmental > Aquatic > Marine > Coastal > Sediment | place: USA: Maine... | reverse complement strand
ATAGCCAAGATCCGATGCGTTAATGAGAATCAAGGGGCCGCCCTTTCGTTTCATATCCTCGAATGTGGCTCCGTGGAATAAGTTTTTCTCGTAATAACGGACGGCAATCTCGGAGCGGCCGGTCTCTTTAAACCACTGAAACGGATTCAATACGCCCCTGATCAGTGCTCCCTCAACATCACGCTTTAGGAAAACCTTCTCGAAATCATCAAAAATCTGATCGCCGTAAAGACCGTAATAGGCTGACGTGAAGCTTCCTCCAGAAACGGAGCTGATGGTATCGACCTCATCCAGCAGCCGCTTGGACCGGCCCTCGATCACGACACCGGTGTCGCGAAGTTCTTTGAGCACGCCGTAAGCAAAAGCGGCGGCCCGGGTACCACCGCCGGAGAAAGCGAGCATAAGCCCGATATCATTGCTTCGCTGGTTATTGCCGGAGGAACGGATCGAATAACTTTCAGCATCTCCGGCGACATTCTGCGGCGCATTGTTGATCACACCATAGGATGCGCAGCCGGAGATCAGCAAGATCGAAAAACCAAACGCTATAAGTTTCATGATAAGAAGATGATTTTTCAAAATGAAGGTTTTCTCCAGGTTGGTTGTAGAAAGCCCGGTAAGTTTTCAGCGTAACGTATCGCAGGTCGTGAATAAATCACAAAATTAGAAATTCTATATCGGCATTAGCTATAGCCATACATATTGAAGTGTCAACTCTACAGAGACAACAAAACTTGGATAGCAATAACGGGTTTTATTGTCAACTATGATATCTGTCTAAAATGTGACAAATTTAAAACCTGACATTTCTTGCCATGAGGTGAAATCTGATAAATTGACACATATCAAATTCTAACTGTAAATATCAAGCTAAGATTGTTTTTAAGATATTCATTCCTTATATCCGGCATGGCCATATCTGTGATCTATTGAGACTATGATAGAAAATCAAGAACTTGATAGCGTAATGAAGTTGCAGATAATTCAACCGCTATCGTTTGGTGATACGGTATTATGTTATCACAGAAAAATCAGACACTTGATAGTTGGACATCATTGTAGTGATCGCAAAATCAGCCGAGACTATGTATGTTGGAGGTATCGGCATTTTTTAAAAGTGTTTATCAATTATAATTTTTTGCTAAGCTTCAATGGATCGGTGAATCATCTCACCAAATTACTATATATCATTAATTTTTATTAATTATTTTCTACGTCGGAATTTATAACTGCGGCTTCAGGTGGACATCCCGCTGTGGAAACGGGATCTCAATTTGGACGGCTTCAAAGGCTTTATAAATCTGGTGGTTGAGCCCATGGATCAGCAGACCCCGGTCTTCGGGGCGACGCGCCCAGCACAACAGCTCGAACTCCAGAGCTGAATCACCGAATTGACGGAATCTGACGCGCGGCTCGGGCACTAACGCCACCATGTTATTTTGACCGGCTACGGAAAGCAGCGTCTCCTCGACCTGATCCACATCGCTGCCATAGGCAACGCCTACCTTGATGCGTACCCTGAAACGCATTTGCGGCGCACTTTCGTTGATGACCTTGTTGTTGGTAATCAGGGAGTTGGGAATCGAAATCTGAATGTCATCACGCGTCACAATGCGGGTGCTGCGCAGGCCGATTTCAACCACCTGACCGCGCTCACCCGTGTCCAGCACAATGTAATCACCGGATCTAAAGGGTCGATCCAGAAAAATGCTGATGCCTCCGAAAAAATTGGCCAGGGTTTCTCGGGCGGCCAGGGCAGCACCAATACCCACGATACCAGCTGAAGCAAAGACGGCGGTTAAGGACATGCCCAGGTAATCGCTGGTATTCCAGAGCAGCACACACAAAAGCACCATCATGATCAGTCGCACAATCAGCCGCACCAGATTGGCATCAATGGTTTTGGCAAAAATCCGTTTGGAGGTGATAATCGCCTCAGCAATACCATTGCCGATGACTACGATGGCCCAGCCGCTGGCTATGAAAACAATAGTCCGCAATATAATCTTTATAAATTTTAATACGTTTCCGGTAATATGGATCTGTCTGTCCACAAAATGCTCTGCCGCCAGGATGACCAGCACAAATATCAGTGGAAAAACCAGCTTGCGCCACGACCATCTGGCCGCTGTGGCCTCATCATCTGATTCTGCCTTGGCGGGCCGGTGCCGTGACCATCGAAAAACCAGCACGATAATCAACCCCGTGATCAATAATGTCAGCCCAAGCCCGAACCATTGCCACACGGCCTGGTCATAGAAGGAAGTTTTAGCCCAGCCGGGTAAATTGAGGAGCAACTGTTGCGGTATCATCGAACCGGATCTGAAAATATAGTCCTTATAAATGTCGACCGAAGCACCGGGTTTATAGGGCAAATGTTCAACGCGGTCATAAAATTCCCTCACTTTGGCAACTGTGCTGGTACTGAAAAGAAATTCGCCCTGGCGAGGTCCTTTTTCAATTTTGACAATCGCTATGGCGGTATGCGGAACCACCCAGCGGATCAGTTCCTCATATTCAACTTCTTTATTAGCGGGTATCTTATCGTAGGGGGGTAATTCAATGCGATCAAAAACCTCCTTCAGCAACAAAGCCGATTCAGGTCCCGCATTCTGAACAACACCGGGTGCAATTTCACTCAGATCAAGGCATCTAACAGCCCGGTGGAGATGAACATTAATAGCCTCCGTATAATCCTTAGCGAGGTGTCGCTGGTAGACCCGGTTCATATTGTCCATAAAAGTCTTCATTGTCGCCCGGGGGCTGGAGGTGTCAGGAGGCTTTAAAGGATACTGGTCGGTAATTGCATTAGACGTCTGCCCAAAAAAAAGCAGTGTCAGGTAAAAAATGAGAATGTAACAAAGCCGGCAACATCGTCCGGCCATCGAATAAGTATTTGCTATGCGTTTCATTTCTTGATTTTTAGCTGATGCTTTTCACTCCCAATTCTATCTTTAACCTTGCAAAAGCGTTGGTATAGTGCACTTTGATTTTTAAAATTCCAAATCCCTATGAAACAAACTACTTCCTCGGACCATGGGATCACATCATATTCTGTTATGTAAATTTTAATAATTGATCAAAATAATTTAAATGCAATTCCATTTGTTGCTGATACCTCGTTAAAAACCAAATATCAGCTGATGCAGATTTATTGAGATTATCTTTAAAAAACTATCTTGTCAAAACTTTTGATATCTTGATAATCATCTAAAAGGCACCTCCCAATCGCAAAAAAGGATGCGATTTGTTATAGGTGGTTAACCCCGATTTTCATGGCGTTAACTTTCTCTCCATCTTTCCAGAAATACTATGGGGCAGACCGAAACTTCATGGTGCCGCTGTCGAACGGGAGCTCCAGGTAGAGATTGCCGTTCTCGACGAAAAACGATGCTACCCGCTGCAGATCCCGCATGAAGGGTGCGTCCAGGGTGTCCGGCGGGCAGGCCATGCGCGTGGACATCAGCGGGCCGAACGAGAGTTTGCCCTCGGAAATCTCATAATTCCCGCCGCCGCGGTTGCAGTCGAACCGGGCCTGAACTTTGCCTTCTGCCGTTAACAGGATCGTGTACCGTTCCGGATTGGGTACGTCGATCTTTTCGACAGGCGTGATGGTTAATTCCCACTGCCAGGTCTTGTTTAAAATCGTCTGTGGATCGCTGCTGCGCACATGCTGACCAGAGGGGGCGTTAGCGGCGCAGCCTATCATCAGTATGCCAAACATAACGAATGGAAATATTGAACGCATTTTTTTCTCCTTTTCATCTCATCAGCACTTGGGAGAGATCGGTTACCGACACTCTATGATAAACTTTTAGGCGGAGGATATTATTTGACCACCTCCTGCCGTGCCCTTATGGCCTTTTTCATCGCGTCCTGGAATGCAGCCATCAATGCGGCGGTGGATACTCCGATCATGATCACGCCGTTGATGGCTTCGATGGGCCCGAGAAACTTGTGATTGTTGGACATGACAATGTCGCCATAACCGAGAGTGGCAAAGTTGACTGCCGAGTGATAGACAGCTTCACCGAACCCGGAAAACTCTCCAAGAAGCCGAAACAGGAGGGCCCAGATCCCCACCTGTGCGATGTTGCCGATGACCAACAGCAGCATCACGCCATTGATAACAAACAGTGTTGACCATAACGACGGATTTTTCATCAGGATTTGGCTATGTGTGTAATAACGCAACGCCGCTGTGAGCAGCAGAGACTGCAACAAAAGACAAACCGCCATAACCAGCAGCCCGTAAAATAGATTTATGAGCATGGGATTAACTCCTCATCAGGCAATGGTTTAAATATTTGATTGATGCGTCGGGGTAGATTCTTTAACGATCGCTGAAATCTGCATCAAAATGGCCACGCTACAGTCGCCAAAATGATGGTAATCGTCCCCACAATGACGGTCATGGGCATTCCAATTTTGACAAAGTCCCTAAATTTGTACCCACCTGGACCATATACCATTAGGTTGGTCTGATAACCCATCCGCGAAATGAAGCTGCATGAGGCACCAACCATAACGGTTATTGCAAAAATTCATTTCATTTGATTTATCATGGTGGTCCACCGGATTGACTTGGTTTGGAGCTTTTAAAACCAAAGAAACTCAGGATAATAAGGTTGCTTCCGTGAATGACAAAATAATAACCCATACATAAGGTTATAAATTTCGGACCGTAAGTTAGAGATAGTATGACCAAGGGAGCTAATAAAATTAAAAAAAAGTTTTTTACATATAACAGCCAAATTCTTTTGGCCTTGTTTTTAATAAAAACGTCTTCAATCAAAGCCAACAGTGCTTTAAAAACGGACCATCCCCCAATGATAAAAATTACGATTTCACTTCGTTCGCCAGTCAACAAAATAATTCCTGCCGAAAGCAAACTTACCAAACCTCCTATTATGGCAATCCATCCATATTTCAATTCACTAATAAACATTGAAACAGCCATTGTCATAAAGCCTTCAGCAATGAAGATCACGCTGACATAGACGCATATCATTTCGATCCCCACCAATGAAATCCATGGCCATAGAATAATTCCAAACAGGCCAAAAACCAGTAGAATAATTCCTCGGGCTACGAAAAACCATCGATATTCGCCTGGATCGATTTCCTTTAATGTAGTTCTTTCAGCCATTAATATCCTCCTGCGATCCATGTTACATAATTACAAACGCTCCATTTCAATGGTTTGGCACCGCGCGAGCGGGGTAAGTTCTACGATCGGATGTTCGATGGATTTACCGCTACCTCCCTAAGTTTGATTGTCTATAATAGACCCTTCAACACACAGATTGATTTACCCTTCTAATGAATTTTGACCCATGACGGACGTTGCCTTTAGAAACATAGATGCATCCAAGCATATTCCCTTGACCAAGTTGAGGCGCATTTGTTTCGTTCAGGAGTTGGAAAGGACATTGACATAATTCAACCGACCACGGTTAATGATCCCTGGACCGAATCCGGCTCACCTGGATAGCTTCAAAAAACATAACCAAAATGAAAATGCCAAAAAGGATTATGATGCGCGTGCATGTTTGGGGTTGTAACATTTCAATCCTCCTATTTTGGTGAGCCGTAAATAGCACGGGCGTTAATTTTCTCTCTGCTTTCAATTCTTTTCTATTGATGCAATGACTGAATTGCCGCAACGATCTCCCGGCTGAATTCGGTTAATGTCCGGTTTTGAGCTTCGACGATGCCGGTTGTTCCCGTTGACGGCACTGACGCGTGAAAAACGGATTTCCGTTGTATTAAGATGCTGTCGTCTTCAGCAACAACTGTCCAGAAGGCGGTCAGATGTGCATCCCCTCCGGCAGTGGTGTCAAAACGGGTAATGTCAATGACAATCTGAAAATCCGCCTGGGTTGATCCGCGACGTTCAAACGCGTATACCTTTGGTGTGTTCAGCAGCAAAGAGAGATTTTCCACCAGTACCCTGTAAAAATTATCCTGCAAGGGTTCCGCCCATCGGGTGAACTCGTTCAAGACCAGTTTATGGTCTCCGGAAAGTGTGACGATCTGGTTACGATCCAGATATGCCGGCAGCGTCACAGGCCCGATAAGAAGCGAAAGACTGGCGGTTTCCGTTGCGGTCAGGCCAGTGTCCTGGGATGCCGGCAGTGAGCGCAACAGATAAAATTCCGACGGCTTGCTGCTGCCGGCACAACCGTTCAAAAATATCACACAAACAGCCAGTATCACCGATCCAAAATACGCTATGCGATGTGTCATGTTATCATCCTCCCTTGCCGCTTTTTCCCTTGAGCAGCGCTTCCGGATGCCGCTCGAGATAATCCATTAACGAATTCAACGACCGCGCTGCAGTTGCTAACTCATCTAAAGCCCGATTCAGTTTGTGGCGGGTCTCTGAATGATCACCAACGAATGTATTGACACCTGCCAGAGTCGTTTTTGCCTCATCCATGGCCCTTTTTGCGGAAACCAAAGCATCTTGTGCCTTGTCCGACAAGGGCTGGATCTGACCGTCGGCATCTTTTACAAGTTTTCGTGCATCAACCATCAATTTCTGGGCATCGCTCGAAGCCACCGTAAGATTGTCTAAAAGTTTCTTTGCTCGACCGTCAAGATCCAAGATCAGCGAGTTTAAATTTTTGCTGGCAGTATCTACATTGGTGACAATGTCATTGAGTTTAGAGTCGCCGGTCGCTTTTTCAATATTATCAAGTATCTCGGACAGTTTTCCGACGATCTCATCGATGGGCAACTCTTTCAGTTTTTTGGCCAGCTTCTCCATGGATGACGGTATGGTTGGAATTTCGGGATAATCGCTTTTGATTCCAGCCAATCGCACCGGCGTGTCCGGAAAAAAATCGAGTTCGATCATGAGTTGCCCGGTGACCAGGCTCTGCAGACCCAACTGAGCCCGTAATCCGCGTTCAATCATCTGATTCAAGCGCTGGCGAAGCTCCTGTTCGTTTCGGCTTTCTTGCCCTTTTAGTTTCACAAGGCTCGGGTCGAATTCCACAATAACGGGGATGTTGATCTCGAGTTTGTCAATATCATAATCGACGACAACATTGCTGACCGAACCGATCTCCACGCCCTTAAACACCAACGGCGCACCTTTACTCAGCCCTTTAATGGATTGTTCAAAAAACATGACATATTTCACTTTTTTCTTGAACATCTCACCACCGCCGAGAAGGATCACACCGCCGATCAGCATGACAATGACGCTGATCACGAAGCCGCCGATAACCGCCTTATTTACCTGTTTGGCCATAATGTTTTACCCCTGTAAATGTTTTTTCTGTGTTTTCAAATTTAAGGTTTTTCTGCCGCTCCTCTTCTTAAGAAATTCTGTATCTTCGGGTCATGGTTTTCCTTCAAAAGAAGATTGGGATCCCCGACGGCAAGCATTGTTCGGGTTTCCGGATCGAGAAACACCGAATTGTTGCCAATGGCGAAAATGCTTGCCAGCTCGTGGGTGACCACAACAACGGTGGCACCGAGACTGTCGCGAAGCTGCAGAATCAGATCGTCCAGCCGCTTGGCGCTCACAGGGTCGAGCCCGGCTGACGGTTCGTCAAAAAACAGCACCTCGGGATCCAGCGCCATGGCCCTCGCCAAGCCGGCACGCTTTTGCATCCCGCCGCTGATTTCCGAGGGATAGAACCCCTCAAAACCGGAAAGTCCCACCAGCGACAGCTTCAGGGAAACCTGAGCCCCGATTTCCTGCTCGTTCATGTTTGTATACTGCCGCAACGGCAGTGCCACGTTTTCCGCCAGGGTCATGGAACTCCACAGGGCCCCGCTCTGGTAAAGAATACCGAAACGTCGCATCAGGCGCTCTTTTTCTTCAGAATCGGCATCCCAAAAACTGACGTCACCGTACAAGACCTTTCCCTTGGCCGGAGTTTTAAGACCGATCATGTGTCTCATGAGGGTGCTCTTTCCGCAACCGCTGCCGCCCATGATGATGAAAATATCCTCCCGGTTGATGGTGAAATTCAAATTCCGCATCACCACGAAATCACCGTAGGCCATGGTAAGGTCGCTTATTGTTATGTGAGCTTCGGTTTTGTTCATTTTACATTTCCATAAGAATTTATTCTTAAGATAACTTTATATGCCGAAAATGTTGCAAATAACGGTAATTACAGCCGTGGCGATAATGATGGCAACAATACTGGTCACCACAGCCGAGGTGGCGGCGTTACCGACCTCCGAGGCGCTGCGGCCGCACTGCATTCCCCTCAGGCATCCAGACAGGGACACCAGAACGCCGAAGACAAAACCCATGAACAACCCGATAGACAGGTGGTACAGATTCAAGGCCGTAATCACGCGGTTTAAATAGACGGTAAGATGTATGCCGTACATTCCGGCGACGACTGAACCGCCTAAAATGCCCATCAGGTCGGCGTACAGCACCAGAGGCGGCATCATCAATGTCAGGGCCAACATGCGGGGCAATACCAGAAATTCCATGGCTGGAATGGCCAGGGTTTCGAGGGCGTCGATCTCTTCGTTGACCTGCATCGTTCCCAACTGGGCGGCATATGCCGCTCCGGTTCGTCCGGCCATGATGATTCCGGTCATGATGGCTCCCATCTCCCGAACCATGGCAATGCTCACCAGATCGGCCACATAAATCTGGGCGCCAAAAAGCTCGAGTTGCAAGATGCCCACAAAAGCCAGGATCAGGCCCACCAGGAAACTGATCAGCGAAACAATAGGCACCGCTTGAACGCCGGCTTCCTGAATGAGAAGCCACAGGTCGGAAGTGAGGAATCTGGCTTTGCCTTTAATCATCCGGACAAGGGCGACAGACGTTTCACCGACAAATGAGACCAGCTCACCGGTGGATTTAACAAGCTGGATGGCGTCCGATCCAACCCGGGACAAAACAGATTCATGAACAACAGATTTTTGGGCATCTTCTGTTTTGGGCACCGCGGTGGCAAGGTCTATCAAATGCCGAACACCTGTGGGTAGACCGTCTCTTTCTATTTTGATTCCCTCTGTTACGGACAGTTTCATAACGTCAACCAGAAAGGTCAAAATACTGCTGTCCCAAAAGGAAAGTCCATCGGTATTAAACACAATACCCTTTGCGCTGGGATGAGCGGTCAGTTCCGCCTGCACGATTCCTGCAGAAGGCACATCCTTTCCCAGCTGCCATTTTCCCGCTAAATGGATGGCCAGGATTTCTCCGGGCAATCGTTTCAAATTGATGGTTGCTTCACTCATGATGAAATAGAACCCTTACTTCCTTGTGAGGATTTACGATGGAATTCGATCCGTTGAAAGCCAGCATCGGATCCTTTTTTTCTCTTTAAGATATCATCTCTTAAATCGCAATTATTCTTGGATCCTGCTCATACTCATCGAGCCATTTCCCTCTGAGAACAGATCAGGAAATGGAACCCTAAACCGAAAGGTCGACGTTATCAGGGATTTGCGGTAGATATACTTCAGCTGTGTCCCTGAATGCCCTTGTTAGCGCGCATCGACGTGCCGTCTCACATCCCCTTGATCCACCGATCAAAAATATTGGGGACGACCGGGGTGATGTTGAATCCGATCATCCATTCCGGCCCGAACAGGTCGGGCTGCTCGATGTAATAGTTCGCCTCAAGTTCGAGTTTGACGGGCATCTTTCCGAACATGACGGTCTTGCTTACGCCAAAATTCAGAGGAACGGTCCACTCCTCGGATTTCCAGTCATAATTCATGATCGGCGTGGAGCCATAGCTCCAGCCGCCCCCTGGCAAAAATTTTAAAAATAACTGAAGCTGGGAAGTGCTGTAATAACCATCGCCCCAACCGCTGACATCCCACTGATGGCTCGGGAAGAATCCCCATACGCCCCATTTTTCAAACTTGGCGATCAGCACCTCGGGACCGAGCCGCAATTGTCTGCCCGCGACATCGCTGTCGGTAGCGGTGGGCAGCGTACCCACCATGCCGAAGGCCCACAGAAGGCCGCTTTTCTCTGTCGCACCGTAGCCGATATCAAAACCGATGTCGCCCAGGGCGGTGACGCCGTCGAAGTCAAATTCCTGCAGATCGAACACCGGCTGATCAACCAGAAGGGGAATCGCAGGCCGGATGAAAAGATTGGCCTTCGCGCCTTCTGACGGAGGCGTCAAACTGAATGGGAAAACCGGCTGGAACAAAAGGGTATAATTGCTTTGATCATCGGCGTTCGGCAGATCCCCAGTGTACCACCTGAACTGATTCTTAAAGGTCAGGCTCGCAAGGGAGTTGTTGGGATTGGCCAGTTCCTTGGCCACTTCGTCGGCTGATTTGCCGTGATGTTCTTCGGTGACATGGGGTACGGAGGCACCACTAAGTACCCCGCGCGGTAACGGCTTCTGCACGGGTTGGGCAGTGCCGGCGTCTTGCGCACCGGCCGGCCCGATCAACATCAGTCCGAACAGGATGCCGACAAACAAGTAATTTAACTTTTTCATTTTTTCCCTTTCTGATTATCAAAGTGAATTCATTTATATCTTCCTGCCTTTCATGATCGCTGACAGTTTACGACAGGAAAGAAGTAATTACCGTTTGCCGGCATCGATTCCCGAGAACCGGCAAACGGCAGTATCACACAATACAATGATTCATCATTGCTCTCCTTTTTGATTTGTTATTTGATCAGGCGAGGTTTTAAACCCAGACCTGTTTAAATACACGATACATATTACCACCGAGGAATTTTCCACAGTCCTCTTCCGAGTAGCCATTTTCAAGCATCTTGTCTACTAAGGCTGCTACTATTTGATACGGAGCTGGTGTTGGAAATCCTTTGGCGCCAACTTTTGTTGTATAACCGCCGTCAGGGAAAACTGCCTGACCCATTGGTGTTTGAATGATGGAGGCTGTAAAATTGATATTTGGAATATAATCAGAGCCAAAACCAACATGATCAATTCCCACCAGATTAGTCATGTAATCAATGTGGCGGAATAACATATC